>TARA_R110002051_G_scaffold14832_9_pt1 | contig 19125 bp, 15 predicted proteins | sample TARA_R110002051 | Tara Oceans TARA_R110002051 (sample SAMEA4397023) | marine metagenome | biome: Polar Biome; feature: [MES] marine water layer (ENVO:01000295) within the mesopelagic zone...; material: water (ENVO:00002006), including particulate matter (ENVO:01000060) such as......
CGAGACATAGACCATGTCCGCATCCACTATGGCGCGGGAGTAGCCGATGCGGGCTTCAAAGGGCGAGCCGGATGAGATGCGCTTGACCATCGGCGGAAGACCGGCTCAGAGCCAGGGCCGCTGGGCGGTCGTCTTCTGTTCGAAGCTGCCGATCATGGACTCGCTCTTCAGCGTGCTGGCGATGTCGTCGAGACCCTCGAGCAGGATATGACGGCGTGCCTGGTCGATGTCGAAGCGGATGGATCCGCCGTCGGGACCGGTGATCTCCTGGGCTTCCAGGTCAACCGTCAGAACGGCGTTGGAGCCGCGCGAGGCGTCGTCCATCAGCTTGTCCAGGTCGTCATGGCTGACAACGATGGGCAGGATGCCGTTCTTGAAGCAGTTGTTGTAGAAAATGTCGGCAAAGCTCGTGGAGATCACGCAGCGGATACCGAAGTCGAGAAGCGCCCAGGGCGCATGCTCGCGCGACGAGCCGCATCCGAAGTTGTCACCGGCCACGAGGATCTTGGCATTGCGATAGGCGGCCTTGTTGAGCACGAAGTCCGGATTTTCCGACCCGTCTTCATTGTACCGGGCCTCGGCAAAAAGTCCCTGGCCCAGGCCGGTCCGCTTGATCGTCTTCAGGTAGTCCTTCGGAATGATCATGTCGGTGTCGACGTTGACGACCGGAAGCGGCGCTGCAACGCCCGTAAGCTTGACGAACTTTTCCATGATCTGCCTCCACATCGACTGTCTGCGGAAGCCCTTAAAGCAAATCGGGAGCGATTTGAAGGTCCGTTTTGGCCCAAGGCGGTACGCCAGGCGCCTGAAATCAGGCTGCCCGGCTTGTCTGGTCGGCCCTGCTTACAGGTCGATGATGGTCCCGCGGCCGTCATTCCAGACGCGAAGGTCGGATTTCTGCGCCTTGGCTTTCACCGGGACGGGCTTCAGCCGCGCCGACAGGAGGCGGCCTGCCGCAATCGCGCCAACGATGCCCATGAAGGCGACCGTCAGGGAGGCGGTCAGCAGAGCAGCCAGTGCGAAGAGAGCGACACCGGTGGTGAAAAGGAAGAACGAACGAATGTTTTGCATGGTCCAGACCTTTCTGTGGACCTGAATGTGGTCCCTGCCGGTCTGCCTTGCAAGGCTTTTCCTCCGGTTGCGATATTGCGCCGCGCCGAAAAGCTTGTCACAAAATCGCGATGACATTCGTGACCTCTCCTTCGGCGCCCGTTTCGCCCCCTCGCCGCTCCTGCCTCAGCGTGCCCGCAATCAACCGGCGCGCCCTCGACAAGACGCACGGGCTGGACTGCGACCTAGTGATCTTCGACCTCGAAGATTCTGTCTCTCCGGACAAGAAGGCCGAAGCGCGCGACAACCTGCGCCGTTTCTTTCAGGAGACGCCGCTTGCGGCGCGGGAAACGGTGATCCGCATCAATGGCGCGGACTCGCAGTTTCGCCGCCAGGATGTCGAGCTGGTCCTGGAGCTTGAACCAGATGCGGTGCTTCTGCCGAAGGTGGAGGATCCGGGCGAAATCCGGCAGATGGCCGAAGCGCTTGCGAACGCGCCGGAAAGCCTGCGGGTCTGGGCGATGATGGAGACGCCACTGGGCGTTCTCAACGCAGCCGCCATCGCCGCGACAGCACGGGAGGCGGGAGGACGGCTGGACTGCTTGGTGATCGGCCTCAACGATCTGCGCAAGGCAACGGGTGTTCCGCCGCAGCCGGGACGGGTCTATCTGGTGCCCTGGATGATGCAGGTGGTCCTGGCTGCGCGCGCACATGGCCTGGACGTCATCGACAGCGTCTTCAACGATTTTCGCGACGCCGACGGGTTTGTTGCCGAATGCGCCCAGGGCCGCGCCATGGGGTTCGACGGCAAGATGCTGATCCATCCGGCACAGATTGAAGCCGCCAACGAAAGCTTCGGGCCGGCGCCGGAGGCGATCGCCGAGGCGGAAGCCATCGTCGCCGCCTTCCGGCAGCCAAACACGGCAGACCTCAACGTCATCAACCTCAACGGCCGGATGGTCGAACGCCTGCATCTGGAAGAAGCCGAAAGGCTTCTCGCCCGGCTGCATCTCATCGAAAGCAGAAAGACAAGCGCATGAAAGTCTACCGTTTCCTCACAGGCCCCGACGATTCTTCCTTCTGCCATCGGGTCACGGATGCCCTGAACAAGGGCTGGGACCTGCATGGATCGCCCAGCCACAGCTTCAACGCCGCCGAGAACAAGATGTACTGCGGCCAGGCCGTCGTGAAGACAGTGCACGGCAAGGATTATCATCCCGACATCAAGCTCGGCGAGCAGTAGGCCGCTTCAGGCCAAGGTCAGCGCTCGGTGGCTTCCTCGGCGCTGGCCTCGATCCGTTCCATGTCGTCGTCGCTCAGGCCGAAGTGATGGCCGATCTCGTGGATCAGCACATGGGTGATGATATCGCCCAGTGTCTCCTCGTTTTCCGCCCAGTAATCCAGGATCGGGCGGCGATAGAGCCGGATACGGTTCGGCAGTTCGCCCGTTTCCATGGTGAAACGCTCCGAGATGCCGCGCCCCTCAAAGAGGCCGAGCAGGTCGAAGGGGGTTTCGAGCGCCATGTCCTCGAAGATATCGTCGTCGGGAAATTCCTCGATCTCGATGGTCAGGTTCGCGGTCAGCGCCCGGAATTCTTCCGGCAGGTTGCCATAGGCTTCGATCGCCAAGGACTCGAAGGCACTGATGGTGGGCGCGTGGCGGTCCCGCCAGTCGTCAGTTTGGTCAATACGGGCCATACATGCTCCTTGTGGGAGCTCATATAATTCATTTCAGGAAATTTTCGAGAGGATTCATCAGCCTGCCCGAGCAAACGGGCGTCGGCGCCAAAATGGCTGTTGACTCTTCTGGGTAGCTCTGGAATCCATTAGAACATAAAGAGAACATACAGAATGGAGCTGACGCCATGGCTGAAGATGCCACGGCGCAGGAGAGACTTTTTGCCCTGCGTGAAACGATCGCCCGCCTGGAAGGGAAGGCCTTGCCCGCCATGGCAGCGGCCAGACAGGCTGACGCTGCCGTTGCGGCGGAAGGAGCCGCTGCGGGATCATCAAACCGGTTTTGCTTTGGGGTCCAGGAGGTGGATTGCCTGCTGGACGGCGGGCTGCCCCGGGACGGGCTGACAGAGGTGAGGACGCAGCTTTTCCGGGACTCCGGTGCCGCAACGGCTCTTCTTCTGGCGCTGACGTCGCGGTTGATGGGATCGCCCGGAAAGGATGAGAAGGCGACAGGGGAACCCGTCCTGTGGATCGGCGATACGGCTTGCGTGCAGGAGGCCGGCCTGCCCTATGCCCTGGGGTTGAGGGAGTTCGGGCTGAGGCCCGATCAGCTCCTGTTTGCCCTGCCGCGAAAGCTGGAAGACGCCCTCTGGATTGCCGAGCTTGCACTGGCCAGCAGAGCGCTTGCAGCCACCATTCTGGAAGTCCGTGGCAATCTTCCGGGGTTCGGCCTGACCGAAAGCCGGCGGCTTGCCCTCAGAGCAAAGGCGGCGGGGCGGCCGCTTTTCGTGCTCCGGCATGCGGGCGAGGAAGAGGCAAGCAGTGCCGCCTTCCGCTTTCGTGCCGAGCCGGCGCCGGCTCTGGAACGCCGCCTCCCCGATGGTTCGATGCTGGGCGGCAGCCTCGGCCATCCCGTTTTCCGTCTGACCCTGGAGAAGAGCCGCAATCCGGCTCCGCTCTCTTTCACCCTGGAGTGGAATTCCCGTGACCGTCAATTTCTCCTCGCCCGTCCACCAGCCCTCCCTGTCTCTGTCACACCCGGGACAGCGCATCCTGTCGATCGTCCTCCCGCACCTGTCGACCGATCGGATCGCCCGGCTCAAGTGGGGTCCCTCCTGGCGTTCGACCGGGCGTCCTGAGCATCCGCCGATCCTCTGCGCCGGGCGGCACGAGAATGCCATGCGGCTGACGTCGCTGGACGAAATGTCGGAGACGCTGGGCCTCAGGCTGGGGCAGGGACTGGCGGAGGCGCGGGCCATTCATCCGTCGGTGGAGGTGGTGGACGAAAACCCGGCTGCCGACCGGAGCCTGCTGGAAGCCATTGCGGACTGGTGCGACCGCTACACGCCGCTGGTGGCGATCGACGGGGAGAAGGGCCTGCTTCTCGACATTACCGGCTGCGCCCATCTGTTCGGTGGCGAGGAGCTGCTGCTGAACGACGTGATGTTACGGCTGTTCCAGATGGGTTTCGATGCGAGGGGCGCCATTTCCGGATGGCCCGGCCTGTCCTGGGCCGTCTGTCGGTTTGGCCATGGCGGTGTGGTGGCCGACAGGGAAAGGGAAACGATTGCCGCGCCGCTGCCGGTGGCTGCCCTCCGGCTGGAGCAGGATCTGGTGGGCGCGTTGCGGAAGCTTGGCCTCAAGCGCATCGGGGATATCCTTCCCCTCCCGCGCGCGCCGCTCGCCCGCCGCTTTGGCGCACAGGTCCTGCTGCGGCTGGACCAGATGATGGGGAGGGTGGAGGAGCCGATCTCTCCGCGCCGCCCGGTGCCGGTGCTGTCCTGCGAGCGGCGGCTTCTGGAACCGATCCGGGCGGAGGAGGACATCCTGCATCTGGCCGGACAGGTGGCGCTTCTCCTGCTGCCGAGCCTGGAGGCGCGGGGGGCCGGCGGCCGCGTCTTCGAACTGGTGCTCTTCCGGGTGGACGGCAAGGTCTTCCGGATCGAGGCCGGTGCCTCCCAGCCGCTGCGGGAGCCCCAAAGGATTGCCGCCCTCTTTTCGGAACGCCTCAAGGCGGTCCATGACGATCTCGATGCGGGTTTCGGTTTCGAGATTCTTCGCCTCAACGTGCTCCGGCACGAGGATTTCAGATCCACCCAGACGGATTTCGAGGGGCAGGGGCAGCAGGCGGCGTCACTGGGTGATTTTGTCGACCGGGTCAGTGCGCGGCTCGGGTGCCATGTCCTGCAGGGGGTCGCGCTGCGTCAAAGCCATGTCCCGGAGCGGGCGTCCGTCTTCCAGCCGGCCCTGGACATGCCTGCCGCGTCGAAGCGGGATGATCTCGGTTTCGGTTTTCAGGTCCACAACAGGCCCGTGCGCCTGTTCCGCTACCCCGAGCGGGTCGAGGCGGTGGCGGAGGTTCCGGACGGTCCGCCCTTCCGCTTCCGCTGGCGGCGCATCCTTCACGAGGTGCTGCGCGCAGAGGGGCCGGAGCGGATTTCTCCCGAATGGTGGCTGGACGAGGAGGATCCGGGGGAGCGCGATTATTTCCGTCTCGAGGTAAGGACCAGACAGCGCCTGTGGCTCTACCGCAAGGGCCATTACCATCAGGACACGGCGCCCGGCTGGTACGTGCAGGGGGTCTTTGCATGACGGCTGCGGCTTGCTTCTTCGAGATCGGCGCGCGGACCAATTTCTCCTTCCTGGAAGGTGCGTCCAGACCGGAGGAGATGGTGCAGCAGGCGTCGGCCATCGGCCTGGCAGGCATCGGGATTGCCGACCGCAACTCCGTGGCCGGCGTCGTGCGGGCCTTCAATCGCGTCCGCGACATGAAGGAGATGGCGCAGCATCAGCAGCAGCACGGCCGCAGGCCGGAGGAGCCGGAGGCTATGCAGCCCACCCGGTTCCAGCCGGGCGCGCGGCTGGTCTTTGCCGACGGCACGCCCGATATTCTCGCGTACCCCAGGAGCCGCAAGGGATGGGGCAATCTCTGCCGCCTGTTGAGCCGCGGCAATCTGCGCGCGCAAAAGGGCGAATGCATTCTGGAGGAATGGGACATCCTCGAATGGGGCGGGGAGATGATGCTCGCCGTCGTGCCCGATCATGCCCGCCTGGAGGACGATGCTTACGGAAAAATTCTGGAGGATCGCCTGCCGCGGCTGCGCCAGCGCTTCGGCGGGTCGCTCTTCCTGGCGCTGTCGCCGGCCTATGACGGCCGCGACAGTGTGAGTTTTGCCATTCTGGCGCGGCTTGCGGAGCGGCACCGCCTGCCGCTGCTCGCCACCAACCAGCCGCTCTACCATCATCCCGACCGGCGTTCGCTGGCCGATGTGGTCACCGCCATCCGCGAGCATGTCGCGGTTGCGGAGGCGGGCTTTCTCCTGGCTCCGAACGGGGAGAAATACCTGAAGCCGGACCTGGAGATGGCCCGTCTGTTTCGCAAATACCCGGAAGCGGTGGCCAATACCGACATTTTCTTTAGTCGGCTTCATTTTTCCCTGGAGGAACTGCAGCACAATTATCCGGATGAAAGTGTCGCAGGCGAAACGGTGTCTGAGACCTTGGAGAGGTTGACCTGGGAAGGGGCCCGAGACCGGTATCCGGATGAGATCCCGGACAAGGTCGCGCAGCTGATCCGCTATGAGCTCGAGCTGATCACCGAGATGCAATACGAGCCTTACTTCCTGACCGTCCGCCACATCGTCTGGCATGCCCGCCATGTCCTGAAGATCCTCTGCCAGGGACGGGGGTCGGCAGCCAATTCGGCCGTCTGCTATTGTCTGGGGATTACCGAGGTGGATCCCAGCTTCACGACCCTCCTGTTCGAGCGGTTCATTTCGACCGAACGAAATGAGCCGCCCGACATCGACGTCGATTTCGAGCATGAACGGCGCGAAGAGATCATCCAGTATATCTACCAGCATTACGGCTATCGTCATGCGGGGCTGACGGCGGCGGTGACGAGCTATCGCACCCGGATGGCCGGGCGGGAGGTCGCCAAGGCTTTCGGTCTTTCCGAGGACGTGCAGGCGGCTTTGTCGAGCACCGTCTGGGGATGGTCGGACGACGGGATCTCGGAGCGCGAGGCGAAGGTGGCCGGGCTCGACGTGAACGATCCGGTGACCCGCAAGGTGATTGCGCATGCCCGCGAACTCTTGGGGTTCCCCCGCCACCTGACACAGCATGTCGGCGGCTTCCTGATCACCCGCGACCGGCTGGACGAGGTCGTGCCGATCATGAAGACGGCCATGCCCGGCCGCTACATGATCGAATGGGACAAGGACGACCTCGACACGCTGAAGCTCCTGAAGATCGACGTCCTGGCGCTCGGCATGCTGACCTGCCTGAGGAAGGCCTTCGAGATGATGCGCAGCCATTACCAGGAGAATGAGACACTGGCCGGCCTGCTCCAGGACCAGAGAGGCGAGGTCTACGACATGATCTGCCGGGCGGACACGATCGGCGTCTTTCAGATCGAAAGCCGGGCGCAGATGAGCATGCTGCCGCGCCTGCGGCCGCGACAGTTCTACGATCTGGTCATCGAAGTGGCGATCGTGCGGCCGGGGCCTATCCAGGGAAACATGGTGCATCCCTACCTGAAGCGGCGGGAGGAGCGCGATCGGGGACAGGAAATCACCTACGAGCGGCCGGAGTTGAGGGCGGTTCTGGCGCGGACCCTCGGCGTGCCGCTCTTCCAGGAGCAGGCCATGCAGATCGCCATCACCGCGGCAGGATTTTCACCGGCCAAGGCCGACAGGCTCCGCCGTTCGATGGCCACCTTCAAACGCTCCGGCCGGGTGGAGGAGTTCAAGGACGACATGATCCAGGGCATGCTGAAGAAGGGCTACCGCAAGGAGTTTGCGGAACGCTGCTTCAGCCAGATCGAAGGCTTTGCCGAATATGGCTTCCCGGAAAGCCACGCGGCCTCCTTTGCCCTCCTCGTCTATGCCTCCTGCTGGATCAAGGCCTATTACCCGGACGTCTTCTGCGCTGCGCTGCTGAATTCGCAGCCGATGGGCTTTTACGCTCCAGCCCAACTGGTGCGCGATGCACGGGAACATGGGGTCGAGGTGCGGCCGGTCGATGTCAATCTGTCCGACTGGGACTGCGGCCTGGAAGAGGCACACTTCCGGCGCGACAGGATCGATCCGCGGCACCGGGAGATGCGCCAGGTGATCCGCACGAAGAAGGCGGTGCGGCTGGGCCTGCGGCAGGTCAAGGGGCTTTCGGAGCGGGTCATCAAGGAGCGCCTGATAGAAAATCGTGGGTGCGGCTATGCTTCCATCCGCGACCTGTGGCTGCGCTCCGGCCTCGACAAGGCGGATGTCGAACGGCTGGCGGATGCCGATGCCTTCGGCTCCCTTGGTATTTCCCGCCGCGAGGCGCTCTGGCAGGTGCGGGGGCTCGATGCCCGGAAGGCCGTCGACAAGCTGCCCCTTTTCGATCAGGTGCGGCAGGGCGAGCTGCAGGTGGAACCCGTTACGCAGCTGCCGGACATGCTGCCCGGAGAGCAGGTGATCGAGGATTATCGCTATCTGTCGCTGTCGCTGAAGGCGCATCCGACATCCTTCCTTCGGCAGGATTTCATCCGGATGGGCGTGACACGCAGCGTCGACCTGTTTTCGGTGCCCAACGGGCGAAGGACGGTGATTGCCGGCCTGGTGCTGGTGCGCCAGCGCCCGGGATCGGCCAATGGGGTGATCTTCATGACGCTGGAGGACGAGACCGGGGTTGCCAATGCGATCGTCTGGCCGAAAACCTTCGAGCGCTACCGGGCTGTCGTCATGGGAGCACGACTGGTGAAGATACAGGGACGCTTGCAGAGCATGCATGGCGTCATCCATACGGTCGTTGAGCACATCGAGGATATCACCTCCATGCTCGGCATCCTCCAGAAGGAGGGGCGTCGCTTCGGCTCGCCGCGCGCCGACGAAACGCTGGGATCCGGCGGTGGCAGCTATCGCAAGCGCAGAAGCCCCGACGGCGACGGGCAGCCGTCAGGCCACACTGTGGAGGGAGGTCAACCTCAGCTGGATCTGCGGCCGGAGGACGTCATGCCAAGGGGCCGAAATTTCCACTAGGACTTGCCTTGCGTCACAACTGCGGCAACCGATCACTCATAAAGTGAGCGAAATTTTCTTGACAGGAGCGATGGTCTTTCGCAAAAAGCGGATGTTAAGGGTCATGTTTGATGGGTTGACCGAGAATGCTAGTCTGCAGCTGCAATTACATCACCGACAAGGATATCCGCGAGGTCATCGTCGAGCTCCTGGATCAGGACTGCTGGCAGCTGATCGTTCCGGCCAAGGTGTATCACGCCATGAGCAAGCGTGGTCGTTGCTGCGGCTGCTTCCCCAATGTTGTCGAGCTCATCATCAAGACCACCGAGGATTATCACGCTCACCGCCACTCGACGGAAGCGGAAGTTATCGACTATATGTCCCGCCTGAAACAATTCCACGAAGAAAACAGGAGAGCGGACATTGAAAGGCGAAATCAGCGTCATCGAGCGGCTTAACGAGGCGCTTTTCCTCGAACTCGGCGCAGTCAATCAGTACTGGCTTCACTATCGTCTGCTGTCGGACTGGGGCTTTGCCAAGCTGGCCAAGAAAGAGCGTGAAGAATCCATCGAGGAGATGCATCACGCCGACCGCATCATCGATCGCATCATCTTCCTCGAAGGCCATCCCAACCTCCAGACGCTGGCGCCGCTGCGCATCGGCCAGAACGTCAAGGAAGTGCTCGAGGCGGATCTCGCCGGCGAATACGATGCCCGCACGGCCTACAAGGCCTCGCGCGATGTCTGTCACGCGGCCGGAGACTATGTCTCCATGAAGCTTTTCGAAGAACTGCTCGCCGACGAGGAAGGTCATATCGACTTCCTCGAAACGCAGCTCGACCTGCTCGGCAAGATCGGCGAAGAGCGTTACGGCCTGCTGAACGCCGTTTCCGCAGACACGGCCGAATAAGGCCTTACAGACTACCGATCCGGTGGCATTGCTGATGTCGCCGGATCAGCGCAGCCGAAGCGCATGCGCTCGCTACCTCTCCTTCACGGACTGCATCGCCACCGACGTCGACGTGCTGGCGACATGCGGCAGGCTGGAAATGCGTTCCCCGAGGATCTCCCGATAGCGTCGGATGTTCGGCGTCCGCACCTTCAGCAGATAGTCGTAGCGGCCGGCGATCATATGGCACTCCTCGACTTCCCTGATCCTGCTCACCGCCTGATTGAATTCCAGAAGCGCCTTTTCACGGGTGTCGGAGAGGGTGACCTCCGCGAAGGCCACGTGATCGAGCCCCAGCTTTTGCGGATTGAGCACGGCCCGGAAGCCCTGGATATAGCTTTCGTCGATCAGGCGTTTCAGGCGTGCGGTGCACGGCGTCTTCGACAGGCCTATGCGATTTGACAGATCGGTCAGCGAAATCCGCCCGTCGTCGGCGACAATCTCGAGGATCTTGCGGTCGTAGGTGTCAAGTTCGCTTTCTTTCGGGACTTTCATGGTGAAATTCACCTCCATGACCGCATTGAAAGGTGAATATCACCGCGAACAGGGTCGTGAAAAGTCATAGTGCGGAAATATCTTGAGGTAATATCCGGGTAAATCTGTCTCTCGCCCCCGGAACCTCAGATGAGCACCCAGTTTCAGACCGACGTCCCCGCAGCCCGACCACCCTTTTCCGATTTCGCCCCTCCGGTTCGACCGCAAGGACCACTCCGCAAAGCCATCACGTCGGCCTATCGCCTGCCGGAGGTCGCATGCGTGCAGACACTGGCCGATGCGGCCATGCTCCCCGACGAGACCCGGCAGACGATCAAGGCCACCGGCCGACAGCTGATCGAGGCCTTGCGCGCCAAGGGCGGGGGTTCCGGAATCGAGGGTCTGGTGCAGGAATACTCGCTGTCCAGCCAGGAGGGCGTGGCCCTCATGTGCCTTGCGGAGGCGCTGCTGCGCATTCCCGACGCGGCGACCCGCGATGCGCTGATCCGCGACAAGATCTCGCATGGTGACTGGAAGTCTCACGTCGGCGGCGGACGCTCGCTCTTCGTCAATGCTGCGACCTGGGGGCTGGTCGTCACCGGCAAGCTCACCTCCACCGTCAACGACCGCGGCCTTGCCGCGGCGCTGACGCGGCTGATCGCCCGATGCGGCGAGCCTGTCGTCCGCCGGGGCGTTGACATGGCCATGCGGATGATGGGCGAGCAGTTCGTCACCGGAGAGACGATCGAGGAGGCGCTGCGGCGGGCGAAACGGCTCGAGGAACGCGGCTTCGGCTATTCCTACGACATGCTCGGGGAAGCTGCGACCACTGCGAGCGATGCCGCCCGCTACTACAGGGACTATGAGACGGCGATCCACGCCATCGGCAAGGCCTCCGCCGGTCGCGGCGTCTACAACGGCCCTGGCATCTCGATCAAGCTTTCGGCGCTTCACCCCCGGTATGCGCGGGCGCAGGCCTGGCGGGTGATGGAGGAACTGCTGCCGAAGGTGAAGGCGCTGGCGCTGATCGCCAAGTCCTATGACATCGGGCTCAACATCGATGCAGAAGAGGCGGATCGGCTCGAACTGTCGCTCGATCTGCTCGAGGAACTCTGCCTCGACGAGACGCTCAGCGGCTGGAACGGCATCGGGTTCGTCGTGCAGGCCTATGGCAAGCGCTGCCCCTTCGTGCTCGATTTCATCATCGATCTCGCCCGACGCTCAGACCACCGCATCATGGTCCGGCTGGTCAAGGGGGCCTATTGGGATGCGGAGATCAAGCGTGCCCAGCTCGATGGTCTCTCCGATTTTCCCGTGTTTACCCGCAAGGTGCACACCGACGTTTCCTACATCGCCTGCGCCAAGAAGCTTCTGGCCGCAACGGATGTGATCTTTCCGCAGTTCGCCACCCACAATGCGCAGACGGTGGCCACGATCTACCATCTGGCGGGGCCGGACTTCCAGCGCGGCACATACGAGTTCCAGTGCCTGCACGGCATGGGCGAGCCGCTCTATGACGAGGTGGTGGGCAAGGACAAGCTCGACCGTCCGTGCCGCATCTACGCCCCTGTCGGAACGCATGAAACGCTGCTCGCCTACCTCGTGCGCAGGCTCCTGGAAAACGGCGCCAATTCGTCGTTCGTCAACCGGATCGCCAATCCGGCCGTTTCCGTCGATGAGCTCACCACAGATCCGGTCGACCTCGTGCGGACGATGGCCGCGCCCGGCAGCATGCACGACAAGATCACCCTGCCGCAGGACATTCTCGGTTCTGGCCGTCGCAACTCAGCCGGCCTCGACCTGTCCGACGAAAGCACCCTGGAGCGTCTGACCGAAGAGTTGCAGCGAAGCGCAACGCTCGACTGGATCGCGGCGCCCATGATTGCCGGTGTCGCAAGCAGCGACAGCCCGCGCCCGGTTGCCAATCCGGCAGATCATCAGGACATTGTCGGCCAAGTCACCGAGGCGACGGAAGACGAGGCGAGGGCCGCGGCCCGTCACGCAACACAGGCCGCACCCGGTTGGGCCGCGACGCCGGCGTCGGAGCGGGCCGCTTACCTGGAGCGGGCGGCGGACCTGATGCAGGAGCGCATGCCGATCCTGCTCGGGCTGATCATGCGCGAGGCCGGAAAGTCCCTGCCGAACGCCATCGCCGAGGTGCGCGAGGCCGTCGATTTCCTGCGCTATTATGCGCAACAGGCCCGGCGGACCCTCGGGACCGCGCATGCGCCGCTCGGCCCCATCGTGTGCATCAGCCCCTGGAATTTTCCGCTGGCCATCTTCACCGGGCAGATCGCAGCGGCCCTTGTGGCCGGTAACCCGGTGCTCGCCAAGCCGGCGGAGGAAACGCCGCTGATCGCTGCCGAGGCGGTGCGCCTGATGCATGAGGCCGGTATTCCCGCCGCCGTCCTGCAGTTCGTCCCCGGCGACGGCAAAATCGGTGCCGCCCTGGTCGGCGCAGCGGAAACGTCCGGCGTCATGTTCACCGGTTCGACGGAGGTGGCGCGGCTGATCCAGAAGCAGCTTTCCGGCCGGTTGCTGCCGAGCGGCAAGCCCATTCCGCTGATCGCCGAGACCGGCGGTCAGAATGCCATGATCGTCGATTCCTCGGCGCTTGCCGAACAGGTGGTCGGCGACGTGATCGCCTCGGCCTTCGACAGTGCCGGCCAGCGCTGCTCGGCGCTGCGCGTGCTGTGCCTGCAGGAGGAGGTCGCCGAGCGGACGCTGACGATGCTGAAGGGCGCCCTAAAAGAGCTCTCGATCGGCCGCACCGACCGCCTCAGCGTCGACATCGGGCCGGTGATCACGGCCGAGGCGAAGCGCACCCTCGAGGATCATATCGAAGCCATGCGCGCGCGGGGGCTGAAGGTCGAACAGACCGAAATGCCGAGCGAAGTGGCAGCCGGCACCTTCGTGGCGCCGACGGTCATCGAACTCACCTCGCTGAAGGATCTCGAAAAGGAAGTCTTTGGACCCGTGCTGCATGTGATCCGCTATCGGCGTGACCAGCTGGACCGGTTGATCGACGACATCAATGCCACGGGCTACGGGCTTACCTTCGGGCTTCACACCCGCCTGGACGAAACCATCGCCCATGTCACGAGCCGCATCCGGGCCGGCAATCTCTACGTCAACCGCAACATCATCGGCGCCGTCGTCGGCGTGCAGCCATTCGGTGGCCGCGGCCTTTCCGGCACGGGGCCGAAGGCCGGCGGGCCGCTCTACATCGGGCGCCTCGTGCAGTCCGCTCCCGTTCCGCCGCAACACAGCTCGGTCCATACGGATCCGGCTCTGCACGATTATGTCCGCTGGCTCCAGGGCCGCGGCCAAGCCGCGGAAGCCGAAACTGCCGCCGGAATGGGAAGCGCCTCCGCGCTCGGGCTGAACATCCAGCTTCCGGGCCCGGTCGGAGAGAGCAACCTCTACGGCCTGCATGCACGCGGCCAGATCCTGCTGGTGCCGGAGACGGAAGCCGGGCTCCATCATCAGCTCGCTGCGGTGCTGGCGACCGGCAATACAGCCGTCATCGACGAGGGCGCTCCTTTCAGGGCGTCGCTGGAGAGCCTTCCCGCCTCCGTTGCCGCCCGGCTTCGCTGGTCCAGGGAATGGGCGGCGGACGGACCCTATGCCGGAGCGCTGATCGAGGGCGATGCGGAGCGGATACGATCCATCACGACGCGCATTGCCGAACTTCCGGGTCCGCTGGTGCTGGTCCAGGCAGCGTCCGCCGACGATATGCATCGCCCTGATGCCTATTGCCTCAACTGGATGCTGGAAGAGGTCTCGACCTCGATCAATACCGCCGCAGCCGGCGGCAACGCGAGCCTGATGGCGATCGGCTAGCCGAGCCGGCACTTGCACCGGATGATGACAGCGTCTTTGATGACGCCGCTGCCGGCGGGTTCCGCCGGCAGCCTCAGCAGGGGGAGTGCCATGGATCCGTTCGTCTTTCATACCGCGGGGCAAATCATCTTTCGCGCCGGTGCCGGTAGCGATATCGGCAGTATCGCCAGGACGACAGGCCGAGGCCGCATCCTGTTCGTGACCGACAGCGGGCTTCGAGCTCTCGGGCTCTGCGATGCGCCGCTCGCGTCCCTGCAAGCGACGGGTTCAGAGGCCGTGGTCTTCGATCAGGTCGAGGCCGACCCGTCGCTGGACACGATCCTGAAGGCTGTGGCGGCGGGGCGGCAGGGGGAGGTCACGGGCGTCATCGGCTTCGGTGGCGGCTCCTCTCTCGATGTCGCCAAGGTTGCCGCCCTGCTTCTCGGTTCGGGTGAGGATATCGCCGATGCATGGGGCGTGGGAAACGCCAAGGGGCCGCGCCTGCCGCTGATCCTGGTGCCGACCACCGCCGGCACCGGATCGGAGGTGACGCCGGTCGCGATCGTTACGGTGGGCGGCGTGGAGAAGCGCGGCATATCCTCTCCCATCCTGCTGCCGGACATCGCCGTTCTCGATCCGAACCTGACGCTCGGCCTGCCGCCGCAGATCACGGCCGCAACAGGGATCGACGCCATGGTCCACGCAATCGAGGCCTATACCTCCAAAAGCCCCAACAGCAATCCGATGTCGAAAATGCTTGCCCGTCAGGCTCTTCGTCTTCTCGGGGCCAATCTGGAGGAAGCCGTGTTCAACGGAAGCAATCTGCCGGCGCGGGGTGCAATGCTGCTCGGTTCTATGCTGGCCGGACAGGCCTTCGCCAACTCCCCGGTCGCCGCCGTCCATGCGCTTGCGTATCCGATCGGCGGGAGGTTCCACATCCCGCATGGCCTCTCCAATGCGCTTGTGCTGCCGCATGTCCTGCGCTTCAACGCAGCGGAGGCGGCGTCGGCCTATGCCGAGCTTGCGGTCGACGCCTTTCCGGATCTTGCCTCCATACCGGAACCGCAAGCGCGGTGCAGCGCCTTCATCGAGCGCCTGGCGGACCTGCCGCGGCGGCTCCATCTGCCGGTCCGGCTGCGGGACGTGGGAATCGGCGAGGAGCATCTGGCGCAGATGGCGGCGGATGCGATGCTGCAGACGCGGCTTCTCGTCAACAATCCTCGGGAGCTCGCCGAGGCAGACGCCGCCGCGATCTATCGTGCCGCGTGGTAAGCGCTTGCCGCCTGCAAGGGCGGGTTTACACCAGGCCGAGCGTCACGGCGGCGACGACCACGTACCGGGCCGTCTTTCCAATGAAGACAAGAAGAACAAAGGGCAGAAGCGGCTCTCGCAGAACACCTGCGACGACCGTGATCGCGTCGCCGCCGATGGGCAGCCAGCTCAGGAGAAGCGACCACTTGCCGTACTTCCGGTACCAGCGCTGCGCGCCTTCCAGCTTCTGCGGCGAAACGGGAAACCAGCGGCGATCCCGAAACCGTTCGATGCCGCGTCCGATGAACCAATTGACTACGGCGCCCAGCGTGTTGCCCACCGAGGCGACGGCGACGAGGACCGGAAGGGAGTAGTCGCCGGAGAGGATCAGCCCGACAAGGATGGCCTCCGACTGCATCGGCAGGAAGGTGGCGGCCACGAAGGCAGCGCCGAAGAGGCCGGCATAGGCGCCGATGGTCAGCAACATTTTGCTCTTCCTCCCAAAAGAGAAGGGGCGGATCGACCGCCCCTTCCTTTGTCCAGATATCGTGGGCCTCAGGCCTGACGGAATTCGTCGCGTTCCTCCGTTGCGGCCTCGCCGGCAACGGCTGCGGCTTCCTTGGCGCGGCGCGTGCGCCAGTCGCCGAGGAAGAGCAGGATCGGTGCAGCGATGAACACGGAGGAGGAGGTCGCGATGAGAATGCCGAAGACCATCGGAATGGCGAAGCTCGACACGGCGCTGCCGCCCCAGATCGCCATGGGCAGCATGGCGAGGAAGGTGGTCGCGGATGTGTAGAGGCTTCGGGCAAGCGTCTCGTTGATCGAAAGATCGATCAGCTCCCGCAGCGGCATCTTCTTGTAGAGCCGCATGTTTTCGCGCATGCGGTCGTAGACCACGACCTTGTCGTTCACCGAATAGCCGACCAGGGTCAGCACCGCGGCGATGGCCGTCAGGTTGAAGTCGAGGCCGGTGATGGCAAAGAAGCCGATCGTCTTCGTGACATCGAGGACAAGGGTGGCAATGGCACCGACGGCGAAGGGCCATTCGAACCGGACCCAGATGTAGATCAGCATGGCAAGCGAGGCGAGCACGACGGACAGGATGCCCGCTGTGGCCAGTTCGCCGCTCACCTTCGGGCCGACGACTTCGGTCCGCTCCACCTCCGCCGTCGGGTCGATCTGGACCACGGCGGCACGCAGGCGCTGGACGGCTTCGGTCTGCGCTTCTTCGCCTCCCTGCTGGCGCTCGACGCGCACGAGCAGGTGGTTCGGACTGCCGAATTCCTGGAGGGCGACATCGCCGAGCTCAAGCTGATCCAGCTGGCTGCGGAAGGCGGCAAGGTCGGCCGGCCCTTCCGTCACCACTTCCATCTGGATGCCGCCCCTGAAATCGACGCCATAGTTCAGGCCTGGCGTGAAGAACAGGATGACGGAGGCGGTCGACAGGAAGAGCGACACGCCGATCCCGAAGAAGCGGGCCTTCATGAAGCGGATCTGCGTCCCATCCGGAACGAGCTTGATCGGCAGCAGAGGCTTGATGTCGATCTTCTTGAGCTTCATACGGCTGGCGGTCCAGACCATGGCCACGCGAACGATGGCCACGGCCGTAAACATCGAGATGACGATGCCGAGGCCCATGGTGACGGCAAAGCCGCGCACCGGTCCGGAGCCGAACCAGAAGAGCAGGACCGTTGCGATCAGTGTCGTGACGTTACTGTCGACGATGGTGGAATAGGCACGCTGGAACCCGGCGTCGATGGCTGCAAAGGCGCTGCGACCCTTCCGGCTCTCTTCCTTGATGCGCTCGTTGATCAGCACGTTGGCATCGACCGCGATGCCGATGCCGAGCACGATACCGGCGATGCCGGGCAGTGTCAGCGTCGCCCCGAGCATGGTCAGGGCCGCAAACGTCAGGATGATGTTGATGAACAGCGCGATATTGGCGATCACGCCCCATCCGCCGTAGAGCAGCACCAGGAAGCCAACCACCAGCAGGAAGCCGATGAAGCCGGTGAAGATGCCCATTTCGATGGCGTCGGACCCAAGGTCGGCGCCGACGGTACGCTCCTCGATGACGGTCAGCTTTGCCGGCAGGGCGCCAGCGCGCAGCAGGGCCGAGAGCGTGTTTGCTTCCTCGACGGAGAAGCCGCCGGAAATCTGCCCGGAACCGCCGGTGATCGGCTGCCGGATGACCGGCGCACTCAGGACCTTGTCGTCAAGGACGATGGCGAAGGGCCGGCCGACGTTCGCCTGGGTAATCTGGGCGAAGCGGTTGGCACCGGCCGTATCGAAACGGAAGTTGACGACAGGCTCGTTGGTCTGGGAATCGAAGGCGGCGCGGGCGTCCGTCAGCCGGTCGCCGGACAGTTCCACCCGGTCCATCACAGGATAAGGGTTGCCCTGTTCGTCCGACAGCATGGTGACGCCCGGTTCGTTCGGGCCGTTGCCGAGCAGGTGGAAGCTCATCTTGGCGGTGGAGCCGAGAAGCTGGCGCAGGCGCGAGGGATCCTGCTCGCCCGGAAGCTGAACGAGAACCCGGTCCGAACCCACGCGCTGGATGGTCGGTTCGGCGACGCCGACCTGATCGACGCGCTGGCGGATGATCTCGAGGCTCTGCTCGACCGCGGCACTCCCGTGGGAGGTGATGCCGGCTTCTGTGTAGGCGAGCGTGATGACGTTCGGACCTGGCGTCTCGACGTCCAGGTCGGACTGGCCGACGCTGGTGCCGAGGCCGACCGGATTGGCCAGCGTCTCGAGCTGCGTCACCGCCTCGTCCCGTTGTGCCGGATCGCGCAAGGTCACCGTGATGATATCGCCGCTGCGACGGATACCGGAGGGCTCGATGCCGTTGTCGCGCAGGACCTGGCGGCTGTCCTGCAGGAGGTTCTGGAGCCTCTCGTTGACGAGATCGGCGCGGTCCACCTCCAGGACGAGGTGCGAACCGCCGCGCAGGTCGAGACCCAGAGAGACGCGGCTGTGAGGAAGCCAGGACGGCATCCGGTCCAGTGTCGACTGCGGAAGCACGTTCGGCAAGGCGATCAAAACGCCTAGGAAGATGATGAAGGCGTAGCTCGCCATCACCCAGGGGGAATTTCTCATAAATCTGTTCCTGCTGAGCCCTTTGGCGCATTGCGGCAAGGGCACTGAATTTCAAAGGCGGTACGGCCAGTCCAGATGGCTAGGCGTCAGGCGTTGAGCGGTGGCGCCCGGGGCTGAAACGAGGCCGCGATTGCGCCGGAAGGGCCGCGGCTGGCGCACCAGGCGCCCGCTATCGGCCTGCCGCACCGAGCGCCAGACATCGTTGTCGGGCGCGGCAGAAGGCCACCGGAACTGTCCAGAGGTGTCGAGGCTGTCCCATCCCGTCGCGCCTCTGCCGACATCAGACGTGCAGGATCGCGCTTGGAGAGATGCGGAACATCGGAAGAGTTCTGGGTCGCAACGGCGCCGCCCCGGAGGCGAACCTCCCGGACGGTGTCGACCACCAGACCAAGAAACGCCATGAGGAACAGGCCGAGCGCCAGCGAAAGCCAGCAATCCCGCAGGGATTTGCAATGCTGATCGAATACCCGCGATGTCGGCGGGATTAGCGCCATCCGCTGCAACTCCGAGCGTGCGAGCCTCAGTCTTGCCGAGGCAGGATGCCGCCTTCTACTGGAGACCTCCCGGAGGGTCAATGTTCCCGGGGGATCGTCGTTCTGCGATCGGCGGCGGAGTGGCCATGGGTCGGTTAACCGGGCGATCTGGATTGACTGGGAGCGGGGCGTGCTTCTGGGGGATCCGACACACGCAAGCACGGTCTGCAAACGCCACCGAGATCAAGCTCCGCATTCGCTCTTCGGCGAGGCGAATGCACCCTCACATCGCGCGTTGACATCCGTCTGCCAAAGCAGAAGAGTGCCGTCAC
>TARA_R110002051_G_scaffold73771_1_pt1 | contig 19080 bp, 15 predicted proteins | sample TARA_R110002051 | Tara Oceans TARA_R110002051 (sample SAMEA4397023) | marine metagenome | biome: Polar Biome; feature: [MES] marine water layer (ENVO:01000295) within the mesopelagic zone...; material: water (ENVO:00002006), including particulate matter (ENVO:01000060) such as......
CGAACAAATTGCCCGAAATCAGCGCAGCACCCGCGCCCTCGACCACCGAGACGGCGACGCCGGCGCTTGAATTGCGGATGGTGTTGCCGGAAAAATTGACCGCCCGCAAAAACGGACCCCACCCCATCAGCACCGCCCATTTCGGCGCGCCCTCGATGACATTGCCGCTGACCGCCGCATCCGCCTCGATCGCCATGCCGATGCCGAAACCGGCATATTCGGGCGGGTAGGGGCCTTGCGTGGTCAGGTTGCGGATGATGTTGCCGGTCACGGCGGCCAGCCGTCCGCCCTCGTTGAAATTGGCCACCGAAATCCCCACCGTGCCGCCGTCGACCAGATTGGAGGCGATCACCGCGCCCTCGAAGGCGAATTCGGCATAGATCGCGGTCTCGCCCGAGCGCAGCGCCTGGTTGGACACGATCTGGATGTTGCTGGCCGAATTGGCCCGGATCGCCGAAAACGCGCAATCGGACACATGGTTGCCCGTCACCATCACATTGCCGGCGCGAAAGATGTTGATGCCGTTGCCGTTCTGGCCGGTGCCGCCGGCGCGCGCCGCAATCCGCATCACCCGGTTGCCGTCGATCAGCGTCGCGTCCTCGCCGATACTCCAGCGATGCACCAGAATGCCGCCATTGGCGCAGTCGCGCACCAGATTGCGGGTGATCGACAGCGATTTGCTCTCCACCGCATAGATCCCCGCCAGCCGTGCGCCAAAGATCTCGCACCGGCTGATCCGCCCGCCGCAGGCTTCCAGCGTGATGCCGTGCCCGTCGGCGCCGGCGATGCTGACATCCTCGATCACCGCTTCGGCGACACCGCTGAGATGCAACAACCCCGAGACATGCCCACCCAGCCGCTGGTTGGCGCCGTCGAGCACCAGCCCCGAAAGCTCCACCCGCCGCGCCCCCTCGGCCAGCATGAAATGGCCGCGCCCGCCATAGATCAGCCGTGTCGCACCGGCAACGCCTGAAATCCGGGCGCCCTCGGGCAGGTCGATATTGGAGATCACGTAACTGCCCGGCGGCAGCCTGAGAATGCGGCCCGCCGCCGCCGCGTCGTCAATGGCGCGCTGGAACAGCCGGCTCTGGTCATCGACGGCATCGGGCAGCAGGCCCTTGAGATCGGCATCGTGGCCGCCGCGCAGATCGACCTGCGCGAACAGCTCGCCCGCTCTCGCCGGTGCCGCCAGCAGCGTGGCCGCGCCAGCCCCGGCAAGCCCGGCAAGCAGGCGGCGGCGGTTCATATCGGGATGGTTGGTGCTCATGCGCATCACGGTGCACAAACCATGCCAGCCGCATCTGTTTCATTTCGGCACAGGGGGGAGGGGAACTGAGTCCAGTAAAAAGTTATTGGCGGCGAAGAATCTGCATTTCGCTTGAGCCAGATCAAAATCCCGCCGCTGCGGCAGGGCTAGATTGTGCTTCAAGGCGCTGCGTCGGCGCGGTGCGGCGCCTGAATTCAGGAGGCGATCATGCTCAAGCTCGTGGCGGTTATCTACATCATGGTCGGCGCAATGCTGGCCGGCAGCTTCATCGTGGCTGCGCTGAGCGTTGACCGGATGGACGCCGCCTCGATTTCGCTTGCAGCGCTTGCTGGCGCGCTGGTGGCAATTCCGGTGTCATGGTTTGTCGCCGGCAAACTCAACAAGGCCATCCGTCCGGCTTAGGGATCCCTCTCCTGGGCAAGGACGGGGGAGGAGCGCGGGGCTGGCCTGGGGGCGGGCCGCCCCGCTGCTTTGTCAGCCAGGGTGCACTGTCAGCCAAGTTGTTTTGTCAGGCAAGATCCTCCTCGATCCGCCGCGCGGCGGCAAGCCCGCTCAGATGCGCCCCGTGCACGGTGGCGTGGCTGTCAAACAGCGTGTGTTCCCCCGCCAGCAGCAGCGTGCCGGCCACCGGTTCGGCCAGAAGCTCGAAATCCGCCGGTGTCGAGCCGGTCCTGGCGAAGGAATAGGCGCCGCGGCTCCACCGGTTTTGCGACCAGCGCGTGGCCAGTGCCGCCACCGGATCCGGCGCGCTCGCACCGAACATCGAACGCAGCGCCTGCATGGCGTCGCCGACCATGTCCGCGTCGCTCATGGCTTCGGCCCGCGGCGCATAGGCGCCGACGCAGAACCCCACCAGGATGTTCTGATCGGAGAAGGTGCGGTAGTTCAGGATCGAGGCCCATCGCCCGATTTCTGTTCCGGTCAAGCCGAAATACTGGGTCCCGACCGGCCAGAACGGCTGCTCGAACTTCAGCGCCAGCTTGGTGACATTGCCCATGCCGATGCGGCCGATGGCGTTGCGATAGGCTTTCGGCAGCGGCGGATCGAAGTCGATGTCGCCGGCCTGCAACACGCCGAGCGGAGCAGTGCAGATGACGAAATCCGCCTCGAACTCGCGGCCGTTTGCCGTCACCGTGGCGCCGTCGCCCCGCTCATAGGAAATCTCGGTCACCGGATGGCCGAGCCTGATGTCGAGATCCGCGGCCAGCGGCGGCAGGATCCGGTCATAGCCATTGCTGACAATCACATCGGCGCCGGGAAAGGCCTGGTCCTCGTCAAAATAATAGGCCGATAATTGGTCCAGCGGCCCGCCGGCATCGAATTCGGTATAGGCCGACATCATCCAGGTCATCACCGGATCGTCCAGCGCCTCCGGCGCCAGCCGCTGGATCGCCGATTTCAGCGGCTGGTCGGCATCGAAGGTCTCGTCAATGCGCTCATACAACGCCTTGAGTTCAGCCTCCCTGCTCTCGATCAGGCCATCCTTCTGGCGCACGCCGTCGCCCGATATCACCAGCAGGCTGTCGTCCTCGGTGACAAAGGTCTCGCCGCCGGCAGCCGACACCAGCGCGCTCACCGGATTGCCGTCAGGTCCGTGAATCCAGCCCGCGCCCAGCTCGAACGGCGCGCCCAGCGACTGGTCCGTGGACAGTCTGCCGCCGATGCGTTCTGCTGCTTCGAGCACCAGCACCTCATAACCCAGATCGCTCAAGCTGCGTGCGGCCGTCAGCCCCGCCATGCCCGCGCCGATGACAATGACATCGACATCCGCGTCCGCGGCGCGCGCAGGCCCGGTCAGACCTCCGGCAAGTGCGGAGGCCGCGGTCAGGCGCAGAAAGCTCCTGCGTCCAAGCGGCAAGCGATGAACAGGTTTTCGCATTGACGCCTCGCTGTTGGGTTCCGCCTCAGGCAGGCCGGAATCATGCAAGGCAAACTTGCGCCATCTGACGCCCGGCTGCAATCCTCGGTCAGAGGACGTCCCGGGTGTTAAGATCCTGAAAACCACGCCATTTAGCCGAATTTTCAGCGTTCACGCATACAATGCCTGACGAAACGGGAACGCACGCCATGAAAAATCGATCCGGCACTGGTCCGGCAAGCAACATCGCCCTGGGTGTTTACGCCCTCTGCGCCGCCGTCATCATGGTGTTCGCCGCCGCCAATCTGAAGCTTCTGTCTTTCGCCGGCGGTGTTGCCGATGACGTGCGTCTCGAGGTCGAACATCATCTGATGCAGGCCGAAATCGACCGCCAGATCGAGATTCTGGTGCGCGACCAGGAGCAGATTTCCCATTGGGACAAGACGGTTATCTCGCTGGGCGGCACAGTTGACGAGGACTTCGTCAACGATGAAATCGCCGACTGGATGTGGGAGGATTTCGCAATCGAATCATCTGTCGTGGTCCGGCCCGACAACACGCCGCTGCTGACGGTTTTCAAGGATGAGGTGATGACGCCCGCCAACGGCGCTGTCTATGTGGCGCGCAGTAGCGACCTGATCGAGGCGACCCGGACTGCCTATTTCGCCCGCCGCAAGCCCGACGGCGATGGCTTCCGCTTGGCAGGCAAGCCGGCATATCCCGCAATGCCGCTCTATGCAGCCGATGTTCGCCTTGTCGACGGAAGCTTCGGCGTGGTTGTCGCGCAGGCCATCGTTCCCGATGATGTCGCCGTGCTCGCGGACGGGGTGCCGCTGGTGTTGCTGACGTTCAAGCCGTTGACCGCGCAGTATCTCGGCGAAATCGGCCGCAATCTCGGCCTTGAGGATCTTCGCATCGGTCCGGTTGTCGCCGCTGAGAAAGGCCGCGGTTCGATGCTGGTCAACCAGGTCTCAGGCCAGCAGCCTCTGGCCGCAAGCTGGAGGGTGGAACAACCATCCGCCATCATCTGGACCCGCGCCATCGGCCCGCTTGCCGCGTCCCTGGTTCTGGTGGCGCTGGCGCTGTTTCTGGTCTCGATGCGCTATGGCCGCGTGCTCCGGGCGCTGCAGCACAGCGAAGCGCGCAATCATCACCGCGCCATGCACGACGCCCTGACCGGATTACCCAACCGGTTGCAATTCGATGAAGCGCTTGATGGCATTATCGCCAAACGCCAACAGGGCCGCTGCGCCATCCTTTGCCTTGACCTCGACAAGTTCAAGGCGGTCAATGACACTTATGGCCATCAGGTCGGTGATCTGGTGATCAAAACCGCCGCCCGGCGCATTGCGGATGCCGTCGGTGACGACGGCATGGCCGCGCGTGTCGGGGGCGACGAATTCATCATCCTGCTCTGGGAAAAGCTTGACCACGCCAACGTGCTGGCGCGCTGCAACAGGATGATTGCCAGCATTTGCGAAGACATCGATTTCGAAGGCGGCGTCGCCCGCATTGGCGCCAGCATCGGCGTCGCCTGGTGGCCGGACGACGCACTCACGTCCAAAGACATCATCCGCAGCGCCGACGAAGCGCTTTACCGGGCCAAGGACAATGGCCGCAGCCAGGCCTGGCTTGCCTGCGACAGCGGCGAGGCCGGCTGCGAAGCTGTCGAGCGCCGCAAGCCCGCTGCCGGGGCAGGGGTAAACGGCGCCGTCGCAGCCTGAGCGCGACATGAAATCGCCATAGCCGAACCGACAGGTTTCGCCGTTTTCCATTCCGGTCCCGGACCGCAAATGACCGGCGCGGCAGGGTGGTGATCTGCAGTGACACGCGTCAACCATCAGGTTTCAGCAAACAAAAAACCCGGCGGTGGGGACCGCCGGATTGAATCATGGCATCGTGGTGCGTCGCAATCAGACGAACTGCGAAAGCCCCGGGATCGCGGCGACGATTTCGTCAACCGAATCGCCCGCGCCGTTCTCACGGGCATAGCCGATCGTCTGCTTGGCGACGCCGGAGATTTCGCCCATGCCGAGGCCCATGCCCATCAGCTTCTGGCCGAGGCCCATGACGCCACCCATCGACAGCATGCCGCCGCTCGGCGCCTGTGCGATCAGGGCGTCCGCGCCGGGAACGGCAGCGAGCATTTCCTTGACCTTGTCGGCGGGACCTTCCGACTGCAGGAAGGCCAGAATGGCGCCAACAGCCTTCTCGGCAGTGTCCGCATCGATGCCGACGCTGTCGGTAATGCGTTTGATCAGATCGTTCATGGGGAATCCTTCAGTTGTATGACGTTAACGTAAGCGTAAACGGGCGGTTTGGGCTTTGCAAGCGACGCGCACACATTTTGCAAGGCTCAATCAGCCCTGCTGCTGCAGGTCAACAGATGACGGCAATTCGTCTCCAGATTATGACAAAGCCCGCCCGATGTCAGCCAAGTTTGTCCTTGAAAAACCCGATTGTTCGCGACCACGCCAGCTCCGCCGCCGCCTTGTCGTAGCGCGCCGCCGAGGTGTCGTTGTTGAAGGCGTGGTTGACGCCGTCGTACACATGGATCTCGAATCTCTTGCCGCCCGCTTCCAGCGCCGCGCGATAGGCATCGATGCCTGAATTGATGCGCTCGTCGAGACCGGCATAATGCAGCATCAGCGGTGCCCTGATCGACGCCACGTCTCCGGCTGCGGCCTGACGCCCGTAATAGGCAACGCCCGCGCCAAGCTCCGGATCATTGACCGCAAGCTGGTTGACCAGCCCGCCACCCCAGCAGAAACCGACTGCGCCGACCTTGCCGCTGGTCCTGTCATGTCCGGCAAGCCAGGCCCGCGCCGCAGCTGCATTGGCCGTCGTCTCTGCGGCTTCGAGCTGACCGATCATCTCGCGCGCCTTGTCCTCATCGTCTGGCGTGCCGCCGAGCGGCGAGAGAAAATCGACAGCAAGCGCCGCAAACCCTTCCAGCGCCAGCCGGCGGGCCACGTCGCGGATATGCTCGTTGAGGCCGCGGTTTTCGTGGATCACCAGCACCGCCGGAAGAGGACCGGAGTTCTCCGCCGGCATGGCCAGATACCCCGTCATGTCCCAGTCGGCGCCGGGGAAGCTGACCTGCGAAGCCACAAGACGTGCGTCATCGGCGGGCACCATCGCCGCCCGGGCGCTGTTGGCGGCAAGCAGCGGCGCAATCGCGGCGGCGGCTGCGCCGGACCCTGCCAGCCGGGTGAGCCGGTCCATGAAACCGCGCCGGTCGAGCGTCAGGTGGGTGTAGTCGTCATAGGCCTTGATCATGGCCTGGGTGATCGCCGGAGAAGTGGAGGGTTTGTCTGCCATGCTGGGTCTCCCAAGGTAACAGGAACGCTGCGCGATCATACTCACTTAGGCTGGTTTTACACTAGGAAAAGGCCGGAGCCTGCTATCGTTGAACCGACATGGCTATCCGCGTCGCCAAGCCCCGAGCGAAATGCTAGTCTGCGTCACCAGCGACATGCGCGCGGCGCATCGCTCCGCAATCATACAACCCGGTTTCATGGAGATCATGACGTGACCACGCAATTGCCTTCCCCGGATCTGGAATCCGACGCCCGCGTCAAGGCGGTGTTCGACGATATTCGCCTGACCCGCAAGACCGACTTCATCAACAACATGTGGCGCTGGCTTGCGTTTGATCCGGCTCTGCTCGAGCGCACCTGGAACGAAGTCAAGGAGGTGGTCGGCAAGCCGTCCTCGATCGATCCCCTGACCAAGGAGATGATCTATATTGCGGTCTCGGTTGCCAACAATTGCACCTATTGCGTCCATTCCCACACCGCCGCCGCGCGCGCCAAGGGCATGACCGGAGAGCAATATGGCGAACTGCTGGCGATCATCGGCCTGGCGGGCAAGACCAACCAGTTGGCCACAGCGCTGCAGGTGCCGGTCGATGATGTGTTCGACGCCGCCCGGCAGGGCAGCTAACCGCCATGATCAGGCTTTATGACGGCGATGGCGTCTGTCTCGACACCCCGCAAAACGCCGCTGATCCGCTGCCGGAGGCAAGCTGCTGGATCGACCTGCTGAACCCGGCGCCGGAGGAAGAAGCGCGGGTCGAGGCACTCATCGGCGTCGAGGTGCCGAGCCGGGATGAACTGCGCGATATCGAACCCTCGAGCAGGCTCTACATCGAAAACGGTGCGGCCTATCTTACCGCAAGCGTGGTGTGGAAGGCCGACAGTGATTTTGCCGAGATCGCCGATATCGGCTTCGTGCTTTCGGGCAAGCGGCTGGTCACCATTCGCTACGCCGAACCCAAGGCATTCACGATTTTTGCCGCCAATGCCCACCGCGAACTTGAAGGCCTTGGCGGCCATGATGTGCTGACCCGGCTGATCGAGGCGATGGTCGACCGCAGCGCCGAGGTGCTGGAGGGTCGTTCGCGCCATATCGACCGGTTGTCGAACCGGATCTTCTCGTCCGGCGAGGATGACAATCCCGATACCGCAACCCGAGATCTGGAAGCCATGCTCGGCGAGATCGCCGGCCACCAACGCACCATCGCCAAGGTCCGGGAAAGCCTGATGTCGCTGTCGCGGGTGGCGGGGTTCTTGCAGATCCTTCCGGAAATTTCAGGCGACAAGGCGATCCGTCAGCGCTGCCGCTCGCTGGCGAGCGATATCCAGTCGCTGTCCGAACACGCCGATTTCATCTCCGAAAACATCATCTTCCTGCTCGATGCCTCGCTGGGGCTGATCTCGGTACAGCAAAACCAGGTGATGAAGGTGGTCTCGGTCGCAGCCGTGGTGTTCCTGCCGCCCACTTTCATCGGCACCGTCTACGGCATGAATTTCAACGACATGCCAGAACTGAGCCTGCCCTGGGCCTACCCGGTGGCCCTGGCGGTCATGGCGATCTCGGCGGTGGGTCCGTATCTGTGGTTCAAGAAGAAGGGGTGGCTGTGAGGCCGGGTCTCGCAATCAAACCCGGGTCGCGCGAAGCAATTGCCTGGTTCAGCCGGGACCGGGTTTTGCGCCAATAGAGGCTTGATCGGTCCTGATGCTCAAATGGTAGCCAATTAGTCTCGGTATCGGCGAATAGATAATAAAGTATTCATCATTGGGTGCGAATATTTGCCTGTTTTACAGGCTGATATGAGATTAACCCTTTTTGCGGTTCAACTCCGCGATGATCAATTTAGGTACTGAGATGATTGCCAGGAATTCAATACTCCCGTGCCAGGCGAACGAGGAGGAAGTGAAATTCGGATTTGATGAATTGTTCTTTTCGCGCACCGACAGTCGCGGAAAAATAAAGTCCGGCAACACCGTGTTCCAGCGTGTCAGTCAATATTCGTGGGACGAACTTCTCGGCAAGCCGCACAACACCATCCGCCATCAGGACATGCCCAGGGGCGTGTTCTGGCTGCTCTGGGATCAGATCCGCAAAGGCTTGCCGATCGGTGCTTATGTCAAGAACAGTTCCAAGAACGGGCAGTATTACTGGGTCTACGCGATCGTCACGCCGATCGAAAACGGTTACCTATCGGTCCGGCTCAAACCTTCCAGCGCAGTGTTTGAAGGGGCTCAGGAACAGTACCAAGCCCTGCTGCAGGCCGAAAGCGACGGGGATCTGACCCCGGCCAAGAGCGCGGAAATATTGCTCGCCAGCCTCAACAGGCTGGGATTCAGGAATTATCAGAGCTTCATGACGCAGGGCCTGATTTCAGAAATTCTGGCCCGTGACCGGATGCTCTCGGTCGAGACCCTGTCCACGGTCAGGTTTTTTCACGAACTCTTGCTCGAGTCCGGCAAATTGCTTGAAACCGCTACCCGTGTGACTGAGACCTATCACAGTTTCCGTTTCGTGCCGCTCAACCTGATCATCCAGGCGGGACAACTCGGCAACACCGGTGCTGCAATCGGCACGATATCGAACAATTACAGCCTGCTTGCTGAAGAAATAAGGCTGGGTCTTGACGGTTTTTTCGAGGCTGCGAAAAAGGTGTCCGACACCATATGCGAAGGCGCGTTCCTGCTGTCGACATCCATCATCCAGCAAGAAATCGCCGAGGTGTTTGCCGGTGAGGCCAAAACCTCGGAGATCGATCATGCTTGCGAGATGGCGCATCTCGACAGGCAGCGCGGGCTCTACGCCGCCAGGGCTGTGGAAAATCTTGTGAACATTCAGCGTGAGCTCGAGGAATTTGCCAGGGGAGCCGCCGAAATCAAGCGCCTGACCCTGGGCCTGGCCGCCATTCGCATCATGGGCAAGGTGGAGGCCGGACGGTTGGCGAACTCCGTCCTGAACGACCTCATAACCGACCTTGAGACATTTCAGCAGACGCTGAGCACCGGCATGACCGAGATCCTGAGCTTGAACTCCGCCTTGTGGCAACACACCGGTCAACTGCTCGACGCATATGGGGACGACACAAAAGTCGCCGCAGCCTGAGCCGCTTCCTGGCGTGTTGACCCTGGCATGGTGTCGTCCGCCAGCGTCTCGCCTCCGGCCATGCCGGCCTTGATGCGTCTCGCGCAAAAGTGTGCAGCGGTTTTGCGATAGCGACAGGCCGAAACAAAAAGCTGATGCGCGTCACCTGACTTCGTTTGAATGCGCCGCGCGGCAGGCTTGCTGTCGCGAAGGCCCCGATCATGTGCTCATGCCGCTGCGGCTCCAGCCTTGGTCTCGCCACCCGATGGCCGCCACCTCACGCGGGCGGCAAATATGTCAAGTCGTGCTCTGTCCCGTGTCCCATATCTCTTCAAACGTGTGCAATCGAACTCCGTCAACGCTCGGTTAACCATAATCAGCGAAAGTTTGGCAACGTCATTGTTATGAGTTGATCGAGCCATGGTTTCGCGTCTTGCCGTCATCTGTATCCTGTCATGTCTTGCCGCGGCCGGGTGTGCCTCAAAACCGCCTTCCAGTCTGGAAGCCACGAAAACCGCCTACGTGCCGGTTGCCGACAAGCAATCGCTTCTTGGCCGCGACCGGTCCGACGAGGATGGCAAACAGCCGTTTTCCGGGTTCGGTACGGCGCCTGGCGGCAAGCGGTTCGGGGCTTTGGCCGGTCGAACCCTGAAGGTGGCCTCGGTCTCCGAGATCAGGCTGCGTGACAAGGAAGTCATCCTGACCTTTGACGACGGTCCGATCCCCGCCAAGACAAACCGGATTCTGGCCGTGCTCGGACAGTATGGCGTCAAGGCCACGTTCCTGATGGTCGGCCAGATGGCCGGCAGCTATCCGGCAATGGCGGCGCGGGTCGTCAACGAGGGGCATTCCGTTGGCGGGCATACCTACAACCACGCCAACCTGGCCGGGTTGAGCCATTCCCGCGCGCTCGGTGACATTGACACCGGAAATGCGGCGGTCGCCCGGGCGACAGGCAGCAGGGTCGGCTTCTTCCGGTTCCCCTATCTGGCCGATTCGGGCGCGCTGCGACGTGCTGTCGCCGATCGCGGCCTTGTCATTCTCGATGTCGATATCGACTCCAAGGACTATTTTACGTCAAGCCCGGCCACCATCGCCGAGCGCACCATGGCGCAGGTCCGCGCCAGGCGCAAAGGCATCATCCTGATGCATGATATTCATGGGCGAACGGCCGCGATGCTTCCCATGCTGCTGTCGCAGCTCAAGTCTGGCGGCTACAAGGTCGTGGCGTTGCAATACCGCCGCTCCCGCATGCCCGAAGCCATGGTGTCAGCCACGGCCCCTGAGACCGGATTGCGCCGGATGTAGCGATGCGGAGAGAGGCGCCGCGATGCCGCGTGTGGCTTGACCAGAACCGTCGAACCGTCGGCCTGCGTCACCATGATGCGAAACGATGCCCATTCGGCGTCGCCGGCATCGAGCAACCCGTTCTGGTTGGTGTCGAACACCTGCCGCAGCGCTTCCATGTCGCTGCCGGCCGAGGGATCCCAATCGGTGAACACCACTTCTTTTTTGCTGGAGATCTTGCCGTCGCCATCGGCGTCGAAGACGAGCACGCCATCGCCAACCCCGGCCCACGCGGTGCGGTGGTCATAGCCGTCGCCGCCGATGTTGAAATACTGCGTGCTGTTGTCGCGCTCGGTGATGGAAATGCCGTCGCCGTTGAGATCGAACAGGACCGGGCTTTTGCCGGAGGAACCGCCGCGTCCGCCCGCACCGGGGCTTCTGTCTGTGGCCATCGGTTCGCTGTAGCTGGAGGCGGCCGCGCTGGAGGTGTGGCTTCCGGAATTAGCTGATCCGGAATAGCCAAAATCCTGCTGGTAGCTAAACTCCGATACCAAGCTGCGAGCACCAGCTCTCTGGCTTGGCGAGGCCTCGGGGCTGCTGGCCAGAGAACCGGGGGAGCCGCGAGGGGTTGAAGTCGTGCCGCCCCAAACCGAGCTTCTTTGATGGTCGGTAATACCCACACTACCGCTGATCGAACCGCTTGACCTCGTACTGGATGCCGCATCGCGTGCGCCAGCCCTCTGGCTTGGCGAGGCTTCGGGACTGCTGCTCAGGGAGCCAAGCGCGTCCGACCGGTTTGAATTGGACCTGTTGCTTTCGGGTGCTGCATCCCGCGCACCAGACCTCTGGCTCGGGGACGCCTCCGGACTGCTGCTTAACGAGCCGTCGGGTCGCGACGAGCTTATCGCTCCACCAAGTCTGTTTGGAGACATGTTTGGCGAAACAAATGACGGTTTGCCGGCGCCTGGTTGGTGCCCTTGGCGCTCTGTCGGCGTATCAAGGCCCCAAGGTACGTTGTTTTCGTCGCGCTGGCTCGTGTAACTCGGGCCGTATTGCGGCACCCCATCTTCATCAACTCTGTGAAGAGGGTGGCCCCATGGATCGAAAGAATCGAACTGATAAAAATCTGAGTCCAGCAAAGCGGCTACGCCTGCTTGCACATAATCTTCTCCATAGTAGGCCGCCACGCCACCCAACCCAACTCCCACAACAATTCCACCGACCCAACCACCAAACGCGGTTCCAAGTGGCACACCAATAGCTACTCCGGCTTCCGCACTAAGGAGTGCGGAAGCTAAGCCGGCGGTTTGGACCGTGACGTCTCTCCGCGTGCCGTGTTGAACTGCATCAATTACATCGACTAGACCAATTCCAACTGAAGTTACTCTCCCAACCATAGCGCCGAGCGATTGGCTCGTGAAAGTACTAATTGTAACTGACATCGATGTGACGATGCCAGTGAATCCAATTGATGCTTCCCTGGAAAGTCCAGGCTCATTATAAGTGTTATTATTCATAGGATTTTGTTCCATTTTGGAATAAAAATTTCATAAAACTAGCCACAGCAAAAAAAATAGCACCGCTGGCAAGCATAATTGCTCCAACTCCTAGAGCTATATTTATCGGGAAAAGGAATATAACTTTCATTCCCATGTATTCGTCAAAAATGACTTTTGAAAACAAAATAATATACGCCGTAGATAAGCAGACCAAAATATAGAATATAATTATGACAAAATCATCTAATCCAAAGTATGCGTAACTTGATTTTTTTATAACAAATCTATAATAATAAATACATGTAAAAAATGTAACTATAGGAGTCATTATGAAAAAAGTGTAAATGGATCCAATGTAAAAATATACAGAAACAGCGCTTTCTAATAATAAAGCATCAATCCTTCTAGTAAAAAAATAGTTAGTAAATATGTATATTTCAGTAATATTAAAATGAAGGTGAATAAAACCAAGAAATATCATCAATAATATTGAAATAAATACCCATATAATTGTAAATTTATTCGTGATTTTGAGAAGTTCTGCACTCTCATGTACTCCAATCGGAGGTTTATATGCGGAGGCACGGGTCATGAAATAGTCTTTCTCTAGGCTGAGATAGATGGCGACCAGCTTGACTGTTTAGGAGCCAATGACATATTGACCGCCTACAATTTGTGCCCCCGCCGCCCGCATCAGCCGGTCAGTGGCTGCAAGGTTCGCCCCCGTCATCACATGAAAAAACACCGGACTTGCGCCCTGCGCCGCCGCCCATTGCCGGATCGCGGTGACCAGAGTGAGAAACGCTTTGGCGCGGCGGAACGGGTTCAGCGTGAGATCGACCGCGACCACATGCACGGTGACAAAGCGCGTACCCTCGGAGAGCAAATACTCATCCGCCGTCGCCCAGGCGATGCCCACCGGCGCGCCGTCGTGCTCGGCGACAATACCCACCATGCCGGGCTGCCGCGCCAGCACACGGTCGATCATCCGGTCAACCTTGCCGTCGGCAAAGACCTGCGCCCGGAAGACAGTTTTGGCATGCAATTGCTTGAGGATCTCTCGCGCCACCTCCCGGTCGCGGCTTTCGGCCAGCCTCGCCTGAAAACCTCGCCTGGGGGTATACGGGGAGGGCGCATCGGCCGCAATCGCCGGACCATCCCCGTCCTGCTTCAAGGTGATCCCGGGCATCCGTGTGTCGTCCCGCGCAGTGCCAAGATCGTCCATGCCCGGCCCCCACAGCAAGACGGTTCAATCGGAAACCGGGATATTCCCGCACAGGAATCGAAGCCACATCCAGTCAGGGCGGAGCCCGGTTTTGTTGCCTTCACTCTTCACGCTAGACGTGCAGAGTCAAGGCAAAACAGCACGCGAGATCGAGCGCCCTGCGTCCGTTCATCGTCCGGGCTGCAGGCCGGGTGGTGCGAGCCGGCCGTGATTCAGGCGGTGGAACGCGGTCCGTTCGGAAGCCCCGTCCCCTCCATTGCCGGCGCATATCGCGCATGGAAGCGTCCATAGCCGGTCTCGGTCACGCCGAGATGTGCGGCTGCAAGCCGGTGCAATTCCGGCAGCTTGTGAAACGGAACCGCCGGGTAGGAATGATGCTCGGCGTGATAGGGCATGTTCCACGCCAGCCGTCGCACCAGCGCGTTGGTCAAGGTGGTGCGGGAGTTTTCCAGCATGTTGGCGACATAGGCGCAGCGGCCATGTTCGGCCAGCAGGTAAAGCCGCAGGAACGGTTGGCCGACAAGCATCGGGATCAGCCAGACAAACAGCAGCGCGGAAGATCTGAACGCGAGGCTTGCCAGCAGCAGCGCGAGATAGGCCGCCAGCATGATCCGCGCCTCGTTGCGCACAACATCTCGCTTCCCCGTCGGCACGAAGTCATCCTCGCAGCGCCCCGCCGCATTGCGCACAAGGGTGCTCACATGGCTGATCCACACCGGAATGCCGGAAATATGCAGGAGGTACTGGCCCCAGGTTTCAGGCTTCGGCGCGGCCAGTTCGGGGTCCTTGCCCGGCATCTGCGTGAACCGGTGATGGGCGAAATGGAAATAGCGGAACCAGCGCGGCGGCAGCAGGATCAGAAATCCGCTGGCATGGGCGGCGGCCACATTGAGCCAACGAGACCGGAACGGGGTCTGGTGACTGGCCTCATGCAGCAGCGTGAACAAGAACACCAGAACTATGCCCTGCGGCAGCATCAGCGCCGGCCAGAACGGCACCCGCGCGGCGATCAACCCGCCCAGAACCACAACAGTGCCGAAATGCAGCGCCAGCTGGGCGAGCCCGCGCCGGTCCGATGTCTCGGTCAGCTCGCGGCATTGCTCGGCAGTCAGGCTTGCGAGAAACTCTTTGTGATCCATGCGGCGTCCCAGTGCTGGAAACATGCAGTCTAGCCAAAGCCGCTTGATCGGGAAAGCACGCCTTTGCCTTCGTGAACCCCGGTTTTGCGGCATCCGTCCACCGGAATAAACCGCGAACGCTGGCCTTTCGGCTCCGAATCACTACATTCACGGGTATGAACCCAGCAGATGATGACATTCCGTTTTTCGGCGACGACGACCCGGCGCCCAGAACCCCGCCTGCCGCCAGTGCCGGCGGCTCGATTGCCGCGCGCGCGCTGGCAGCCAGCCAGCAGGCGCGCACCGCCGCACAACCCAGGCCCAACTACCTTTCCGGACTCAATCCGGAGCAGGCCGACGCGGTGGAATCCATCGAAGGTCCGGTGCTGGTGCTGGCCGGCGCAGGCACCGGCAAGACAAGGGTTCTGACCACCCGCATTGCCCACATCCTCAATCTGGGACTGGCCTATCCCTCGCAGATCCTCTCGGTGACCTTCACCAACAAGGCAGCGCGCGAGATGAAGGAGCGCGTCGGCGTTCTGGTCGGCGGCGCGGTCGAGGGCATGCCCTGGCTCGGCACCTTCCATTCCATCGGCGTCAAGCTGCTCCGCCGTCACGCGGAGCTGGCGGGGCTGAGGTCCGATTTCACCATTCTGGATACCGATGACGTGGTCCGGCTGTGCAAGCAGCTGATCCAGGCCGAAGGCATTGACGACAAGCGCTGGCCGGCGCGTCAGTTCGCCCAGATGATCGACGGCTGGAAGAACAAGGGCCTTGGCCCGACAGAAATTCCTGAGGGCGACAGCCGCGGCTTCGCGGGTGGCAAGGGCAGGACGCTCTACACCGCCTATCAGGCGCGGCTGCAGACATTGAACGCGGTCGATTTCGGCGATCTTTTGTGCCTGCCGATCCGGCTGTTTCGCGCCCATCCCGATGTGCTGAAGGAATATCAGCAGAAATTCCGCTTCATTCTGGTCGACGAGTATCAGGACACCAACACCGCGCAATATATGTGGCTCAGACTGCTTGCCCAGCGCACCGCCCCCGAGCGCCCCAACATCTGCTGCGTCGGCGATGATGACCAGTCAATCTATGGCTGGCGCGGCGCGGAAGTGGAAAACATCCTGCGGTTCGACAAGGATTTCCCCGGCGCCAAGGTGATCCGGCTCGAGCGCAATTACCGCTCCACCGAACATATTCTGGGCGCCGCCGGCCACCTGATTGCCCACAATGAAGGCCGGCTCGGCAAGACCCTGTTCACCGAGCAGTCCGACCCCGAGCATGAGCGCGTGCAGGTTCACGCCGCCTGGGATTCGGAAGAAGAGGCCCGCGCCATCGGCGAGGAGATCGAGCAGGCGCAGAACAAGGGCCGTGAACTCAACAACATGGCTATCCTGGTCCGCGCCTCGTTTCAGATGCGCGAGTTCGAGGAGCGCTTCGTCACGCTGGGGCTGAATTACCGGGTGATCGGCGGCCCGCGGTTTTATGAACGCCAGGAAATCCGCGACGCCATGGCATTCTTCCGCGTCGTCAGCCAGCCCGCCGACGATCTCGCCTTTGAGCGCATCGTCAATGTCCCCAAGCGGGGTCTGGGCGAGGCGGCGGTGCGCCAGATCCACGATGTCGCCCGCGCCCGCGGTATTCCCATGCTGGCCGCCGCGCGCGATCTGGTGCTCACCGACGAGCTCAAGGCCCGGCCGCGCAAGTCCCTGACCGATGTGGTCGAGATGTTCAGCCGGTGGCAGGCCATGCTGGAAACCAAACCCGGCCACGAACTGGCCGAGACAATCCTGGAGGAATCCGGCTACACCGAGATGTGGCAGAACGACCGGTCGGCGGATGCCCCGACGCGGCTGGAAAACCTCAAGGAACTGGTCGAAACCATCTCCAGCTTTGAATCCATGCGCGCCTTTCTCGAGCACGTCGCACTGGTGATGGACAAGGACAACAACCCCGATCTCGACGCGGTCTCGATCATGACGCTGCACTCGGCCAAGGGGCTGGAATTCGAAACCGTGTTTCTGCCCGGCTGGGAAGAAGGGCTGTTCCCGCACCAGCGCGCACTCGACGAGGGCGGCCGCTCGGGCCTCGAGGAAGAGCGCCGCCTCGCCTATGTCGGGCTTACCCGCGCAAAGCTCTATTGCCACATCTGGTTTGTCTCCAACCGCCGCATTCACGGGCTGTGGCAATCCACGCTGCCGTCGCGGTTCCTCGATGAGTTGCCCGAAGCCCATGTCGAAGTGGCTGAAATGGACAGCGGCTATGGCGGCTATGGCCGTTCGGGCCGTTTTGGCGGGCAGGGCGGTCAGTCAGGCGGCCCTTACGGCGCCTCGCGCTTCGATCGCGCTGAACCTTTCGCAGGCAATTACAACACGCCGGGCTGGAAACGGGCGCAAGCCAACAAGACCGATGCGGCGCGCGACAATTGGGGGACGCGTTCGGGACCTTCGGTTGAACGCATTGCTTACGGCGAAAGCGGCCCGCGCGGCTCGACCATCGAGGGTGAACTGGTGGCCAAATCCACCGGTACCTCCTCGGCCTATTCCGTTGGAGATCGGGTCTTCCATCTGAAATTCGGCAACGGCAACATCGCCTCCATCGACGGCAACAAGCTGACCATCGATTTCGACAAGGCCGGGCAGAAACGGGTGCTCGACGGGTTCGTCGAGCGGGTGGGGTAGCGACCATTTTCTGCGCTCTGGCGATCAAGCCAGCAGGCGTGACGCAGCCGCGGCGCACATTTGAAATGCTCGCGAACTTGGCCAACAGTCGGAAACCGGATCGAGAAAGCAGGGCCGTCTCGATGAACGCTGCATGAATTCGCTGTTCAACACCGGTTCAAAAGCAGTGTGTCAAAGACATCGCCTGTCCCAACGGTCAATACAGGAACCAGGCCAATGAAAAACCTCGTGCGCACCTTATGTGCCCTTGCCCTGCTGTTCACCGCTCAGGCGGTCGCCAAGGCGGAAGAAATCCTGTTGCAATCGGTCCAGTCGGGCCTCTATGTCACGGCGGTCAACGGCACGCTGGCTGCGGCTGCGCAGGAGGGGAAACGCGCCAGCCGGTTTGAACTCGTCCGGCTCGAGCGCAACAAGATAGCACTGCGCGATGTCGGTTCGGGCAGTTATGTCCGCGCCGGAGTGGGGCAGGGAACCTTTCTGGCCGCAGGCAGCCCGCATATCCGTGGCTGGGAAACCTTCGAAGTCATTGATCTGAACGGGCGCAACGTGGCCCTGCGGTCGGTGCAAAACCGCAAATTCATCCGCGCCGGTGTTGGCTCGCGTTCACATCTGGCCGCAGTTTCGCGCCGGGCAGCGGGTTGGGAAACCTTCAGGCTTGTCGATGCGCGCAATCAGGGCAGGACCCCGGGGCAGTCCGGCGGCCAGAACAGTGGCCGGCGCTACGGTCCGGACCTGGCGGATATTCTTGGCAGTTACGCCATTACCCATGTCTCGGCCGACAACGGCTTTCTGGTCCGCCTCGGCGGCGGAATTGCGAGGCAGGCTCAACTGTCTGTGGCTCAGGGTGGCACGGTGCGCGCCACGGTTGGCTGCAACTCCATGTCGGCGCGCATTTCGCTGCGCAACGGCCGCGTCCGGACCGAGGGCGGTGTCATGGCCACCAAGATGCACTGTTTGGGGCAGGGCCAAAGCGCGGCGGAAAGTGGCATCAATCACGCTCTCACCACCAGCCGGTTTGTCGTTCGCCAGGGACGGACAGTTACCTTCAAGGCTGCCGATGGATCGGAACTGATGAAGCTCAGACGCAGATAGGGGCAGTTCCGTCAGCCTGCCGGGTCGACGATATCGACCATGAAAGCTGCCGGGAAGGCCATTGCCAGGCAGCTTCATCAGCCACCTGTCGCACTCCGTGCCCACGATCTGGCCGGTGCGCACCCGCTTCGCTTGCGAGCGCAACTGCCGCTTGACCGGCCTTGCCGGGAATGTTCTCATCTTAACCAACTCAGGGAGTTCTCCATGTCTCGCATTAACACCACAGTGCGGACCGCACCGTTTTCAACTCTTCTGGGGGCTTTCGTTCTCGGCGCCGCAACATTGGGATTGAGTGGCTGCGAAGTCACGGAAGCCAGAAGCGAATACCGCCCAGGTCCGGTGTGCCCGCAGAATTACAGTCCGGTGTGCGCCGAACGGCGCGGCCATGAACGTACCTTCCCCAACGCCTGTCAGGCCCGGCAGTCAGACTGGCGGATTGTTTACAGCGGTCAGTGCCGCGCCGACGGCTATGGCGACTACCGTCCCAACCGCGCCGACCGCCACCGCAACGCCCGCGATCGTGATGACTGGGGTCGTGACAGCAGAGTCCGGGATGACATAGGCCGGGATGACAGGGACCGTGACCGCGTTGATCCCCGAGACCGCAATCGTGACCGCAACCGCCTCGACAACCAGCCCCGGCGGGACCGGAACCTGACG
>TARA_R110002051_G_scaffold117009_1_pt1 | contig 19051 bp, 10 predicted proteins | sample TARA_R110002051 | Tara Oceans TARA_R110002051 (sample SAMEA4397023) | marine metagenome | biome: Polar Biome; feature: [MES] marine water layer (ENVO:01000295) within the mesopelagic zone...; material: water (ENVO:00002006), including particulate matter (ENVO:01000060) such...
AGTTTCTGAATATCGATAAAGTATATAATCTTTATTACTTCCATAAGCAGTACGTCCAGGAATCAATTGATTACTTGGCAAATAGTGCTTTCCACTACAAAAAATAGCTCTTTCGTTATCACTTAATACATCGCCATCTCTAGTGGTTGGAGACACAAAACTTGGTAATGTTGCTTGTGTATACGAAGTTGTTGCAATAATACTATCAATGCCTTTTTGTGTGAATAGTACTGTTGTTTCTAATCGTTTGGTTTCTCCCCTATCTAACATGAATTTTACATATTTCATACTAGGTTCAAAAAAGCCCCATCCTGCGCTAGCCCCAGCAACTGCTGGTGTCCAGCCATTTGGGCCATAAGGCGCATACAAATGATCTACTCTATCGCCTTGTCCAGTGTTAAAATCAGAGTATTGAAATTCAAATAAACTTTCATTACTTAATTTACCAGGTGTTTTAAATAATTCATAGTAATCATCCATTAAACTAAATTTTCCAGAGCTTATAATTTGTCCTGCTGCATCAGCTACAGCTTGGTAATTTTTAAGTTCTTGATTAGCTAATGCTTTAAGAGTTAGCGCTGTATATCTGGTTACGCCTCCTGGTAAATCTGTACGCTCATTAGGTCTCATATTCAGTAAAAATGGTATTGCTTCATCCATTTGATCTGATATATGTTGCATAACTTCTTCTTTTGAGGGTACTTCAGTTACATCTGCAAAATCATCAAGATTTGAAGATTCAGGTATAAAAACAGCTCCATAAACTTGAGATAGTTGGAAAAGCAAAATAGCTCTTAACACTTTTGCTTCGGCTATATATTGATTTCCTAAGGCTACACCATCTTCATCAGCTAACTCCATATACCTGTTAATTTGCTCCATACCTGTATGAGCACTTATAATATCGGTATAATACGTTTCCCATAAGGTTCTTGAACCGAAAAAAGAATTGTCGTATACATAACGATCTTGATTTTTAAGCCCTTGTTGATCTCCAGCTGCATTAACATCGTCGCCTCTTGTCGCAACTACCAATGGTTGTTCCCAACCACGTGAATTCACAGATTGATAAACTCCAACAAGTGAAAAAATCATGTCTTCAGTTTTTGAAAAATCGGTTCCACCAGCAAAATTATTATTGAGCTCTGGTTGGTCTAACTTATCACTACAACCTATAATCATGAAACCAATTAAGGCTAAAAGCATAGGTATTTTGTTTGTTTTTATATATAATTTCATATCTATTTTTTTAAATTTTAACATTTACACCAACAGTATATACCCCTGGAATAGGATATGTTTGACTATCCCTACCATCTGGAACTTCAGGGGTAAATCCATTATATTTAAACAAGGTTAGTGGTCTTTCCGCAGTAAGATATAATCTAATTACAGGACTAAATTTTCCTTTTAAATTTGGAATTGTATATCCTAGTGTAATATTTTGCAAACGAATATAATCTCCATCTTCCATAAAGAAACTATTGTTAAATTGGTTGCTCCATGGGTTTCTAATTCCTCTTGCTGATGGATAACTATTTGTAGATCCTGGACCCGTCCAACGATTAACTGCAAAATCTTTATCGATATTTGGATCGTTTGTCTGTCTAATTGCAAAGCGTTTAAGGTTTCCAATGACATTTCCACCTTGACCTATAGCATTTAATGAAAAATCAAAATCCTTATAATTAAAGCCTAAATTAAATCCAAATGTATAAGAAGGTAAATAAGATCCAAGATCGACACGGTCATCTGCATTAATCTCTCCATTACCATCTTGATCCACAAATTTAAAATCACCAGGAGCTACTAATACTCCATTTTGATTTGAAAGTATTGCTGCAGGATCTGAAGCAACTTCTTCTGGTGTTTGATAAACTCCTTCAACCTCAAGCCCATAAAAAGATGCAATTGAGCCTCCAACAACTGTACGTTGAGATAAGTCTCCTCCTGAGCTTAAACTTTCTTGCCCATCAAGGCTTAGTACCTCATTTTTTAATGTAGCAAAATTTGCTCCAACAGTATAACTAAAATCATCTGAAACTTTCTTATTCCAATTTACAGCAATTTCAAATCCAGAGTTTCTGATACCACCTGTGTTTTTTCTTGTTTCTCCTGCTACTAAAAGTCTAGAAACTGGAATAACTGCATCTTCGGTATCTCTAACATAATAATCAGACTCAATAGATAGTTGATTGTCAAATAAACGTGCAGAAAGTCCAACATTTGTTTCGGCTGTCACCTCCCACTTTAACGTAGTAAAATCAGAACTCGTTACAATTCCTGTATAACGTGTATCTCCAAAAGCTGCAATAACCTCTGATGATGTTATACTTCCTTCACTTGAGGCTACATTAGCATTTCCTAATTTACCCCAACTTGCTCTTAATTTTAGAAAATCAAGAACTCCATTATTTTCCATAAAAGATTCATCAGAAACTACCCAACCTGCTCCAACAGTAGGAAAATAACCCCATTTTTCTTGATACTTACTAGTTCCATCTGCCCTAATAGTTGCATATAATAAATACTTACTATCAAAATTATAAGCGACACGACCAAAATAGGAACTAAAATATTGTCTACTTCCGTCGTCTCCAACAGCATCAGTTACAATTGTTTTCGCTAGATCTAAATAATAAGATTCATCTCCAATACCAGGTCCATTTGGAAAATTTAATCCTTTTGCTTCTAGTTGTTCATAAGATCTATCCCTAAAAGATGTTCCTGCTAAAACTGTTAGATTATGTTTTCCAAACTTGTTATTATATGTTAACGTATTATCCCATGTTTGTTCCGATAATGTTTGATTCTTTTTAATTAATTCCGCATCAGGTCTAAAAGCATCACCATTACCATAAAAATAAGGAAGTCTTATTTGTCTTGTTTCAACCGTTTCTAAATTATGATAATATGCAGATTTGAATGTCAATTGATCTGGTATTAATTGATAACTCAAATCAAAAGTCATTATTGAATTTCTTATCCTACTTCTATTCTCATTCCCTTCCATCAAGGGGAAAGGATTTTGTGGCCCTCTATAGCCTAAATCTTGAGCATTTGAATATGGTCTTGGGTAAGCATCAGTTTTAGATACATCAAGTACTGGCATTGTTGGAACGGCAAAATATGCCGAGCTAAAAGCACCGTTTTCAGCATCAAATCTTGTTGCATTACTTAAAATAGCCGAAACACCTACATCTAATCTGTCGGTAACCTCTACATTTAATTTAGTTCTAATATTAAATCGTTCATATTCATTCTTCATTTTAAGAATACCTTCTTGCTCAAAATTGCTTAACCCCAATGCGTAGGTTATTCCATTTGTTCCGCCTGTAATTCCTAAACTATGGTTTTGTATGAGGGCATGTCGCAAAATCTCATCATACCAGTCTGTATTTACATCTGGAATATTTGGATTAATTCTGCTCCTTCCATAACGTTGAATAGCATTTTCTATAAATTGTGCTTCTGCTGCAGAGCCTGATTCTCTAGCCAATGTGGCAAACTGTTCAGAGTTAGATAGTTTTACAAGATTTTGAGCTACTTGAACTCCTTGATATCCATTATAAGTAATTTGAGGTTTTTTATTGACTCCTCCTGATTTGGTTTCAATAAGAATAACACCATTGGCGGCTCTTACACCATAAATAGCAGAAGCAGAAGCATCCTTTAGTACTGAGATAGTCTCAATATCTTCACTATTTAAAAAATCTATGTTATCAAAGAAAGTTCCATCTACTACATAAAGAGGATTTGAAGCGCCGCCCAAATATGATCCGATACCACGAACTCTTATTGTTGGTGACGAACCAGGCGCACCATTACTTACAACTTGCAAACCAGCAACTTTACCTTGAAGTGCTTGCATTGCAGCTCCTGAAGGAGTTTTTACAAGTTCATCAGATTTTATGGTCGTTATTGAAGACGTCAAATCTTTAACGGTTGTCGTACCATATCCGATTACAACAACTTCATCAAGTGATTGTGTATCTTCTTGCAGGGATAATAGTATAGAAGTCTGATTATTTATACTAATCTCTTTAGAGGTATAACCAATATAACTTATTAGTAATACACCATTAGACGGGACATTATCTAAAACGAAATTTCCATCAAAATCAGTTTGCGTACCTGTTGTTGTTCCCTTTAATACAACCGATGCTCCAGGCAAAGGCTGGTTTTCATTGTCAGTAACTGTTCCAGAAACCGAGATAGTGCTCTGACTAAAAAGCATATTCTGAAACAATAAAAACGAAATTATCAATATTGCATTGTTTATTTTCATAGTTGTTCATTAATTGAGTTAGATTATTGCTAAATTAACAAAGAGATGTGCTTTAACACTTGTTTCGTTCTACATAATAACTACATCACCCTATTTTTCTGTTGTAGCTATAGTATTCACTGGAAAATGCAGTAGTGAAAAAGTCAAATGAAGTTAAAAATTTAACATTATGATGTAGTAATGATGTATAATACAAATAGAATTTTAACCTTATTTGGCTAATGTTATTTTGCTATTTCAATAATTAACACCTTAAAATTGAAGTATTACTATATTATAGTTGTAGCGTTTTGTATTGTATTAATAAATGCTTAAAATGTGATTAAAAAATTGGATAAATACTCTGATGTATCTATTTTCAATTTCTTCCTTAATCTATAGCGATGAATTTCTACTCCTCGAAGTGAAATTCCCATTAGTGGAGCAATTTCTTTTGAAGAAAGATTCATTTTCAAATATGCACACAATTTTAAATCTTTTGGAGTGAGTTTAGGAAATTGCTTTAAAAGTCTTTCAAAAAAATCTTCGTGTAGTTCTTTAAAATTAAATTCAAAACGTTTCCAATCTTCGGAATCATTTACCGACTTATCTAGTTTTTTAATAAAGGACCCATAACGTGATGAACTCGAAAATTTATCCTTATTCATCACCATCATATTTTTTAATTCTAAAATGACCTCATTTTTTTTAGCGATATTCAAAGTAGTACTTGTCAACTCTTTTTGTTTGAGTTTTATTTCTTTAGCCAATTTCTCTTTTTCTAGTTGAGCCAAATGCTCTTCTTGTTTTCTATCTAATTTTTCTTCAAAAGATCGTTGTTTTCTTTTTAGTTTTCGCCTGTTATATAGTCTTATCAACATAATTACACCTAATAAAGAAATTATATACACAATTTTACTAGCTACTGACAAATACCATGGAGGTGCTATTTCAAAAGAAAAAGATTTAGGTAATGAAGTTTTACCATCCATGCTAACTGTAGAAATTTTAATCTCATATTCACCATGAGGCAAATTTTGAAAATTTAAAGTTCCATTATCTATATATTGAGATTGCTCTTTTGTTCCTGTTAGTTCATAAAAATATCTTGGTTTAGCAAAATTTGGAGTAGACACTTGAAAACTAATATTTTGCGAACTTTTATAATTTACTCTGAAATAATTCTCATTAAGCGAAAAGCGCTTATGCTCATCTTTAAAATAATTTAAATTTGGAACAGGAATATTGAAATTTTTAAGGTAGGTATTTAATTTTTTAAGATTAATTTTTCCAAAACCATCATTCAACGTAATTACAAAAATTGAATCATTTAATTTAACTACTTTTTCAGCATCTGGAACCAATCGTCTATTGAGGAGATTTTCAGCGATAGAAAGTTTGTTCGTTTTTAAATCAGTATAAACAATCTCTTTTCCGTTTTCATTATTAATAAACCAAAAATAATCTTCATCATTATAAATAAGTTCATTGCTATGCAGATTTTTAAAATCTTCAAGAATCTCAATTTTATCTAAAATTGCATTGTATGCATACCATATTCCTTCTGCATAAAAAACTATTTGATTTTTAACATTATATACTTTTACATTATAATTATTCGGAATTGCATCATTCTCATATGCTTTTTTTTCTATTACTTCATCTAAATTTTCATTAAGTTTCAATCGAAAAAATCCTTTATAAGGATGTGCTACCCAAAGTATATTCGGCGTCTCAAAACAAAGTTGTTTTACAGGAAATTTTACACCTGAAATAACTTTTACATTCCACTCATCATTTTCGTCTTTTTTAAATTTTGAAATTCCAGTATAGGTGCCTTGAAAATATAATTTATCGTTTTCAGGCACTTTAACCAATTGATAACCGCCTGAAATCAAAGAAATTTTTTCAAGCTTGTTTTTATTAATTCGAAAAGTTCCTTTATTATGTCCTGCCAATAATTCTCCATCAATAACTTCTAAATCCCACACATGATCTTGTGATCCTTCAACAAATTTTAACTCTTCATTTTCAAAATAATATATTCCTGTATTGCTCCCTAAATAAAGTGTATTTTCAAAAAATGCGATGTCATACGTTGTTCCAACAGCTCCAGAAAAATCTGTATAATAGGTAATAGGAGCATTTGTTGTAATTCTGTCAATCCCATTGTCTAAGCCAACCCAGAGTTGATTGTTATATTGTACCATTGATAAAACAGTATTGTTCTGCAAGCCTGTTTCACGATCTAAATTTATAGATGAATCGGTATGTAAGTCATATAAATAAACTCCTTTTTTAATCGTACCAAATGCAATTTTACTGGATGGAAATAAGACAACTTCATTTAGTTGATATTTTTTAAGCTCTTCATTTATTTCATTTGACCATTCTACTACCTCATTATTAGCAAACAAATAGCAACCATATAATTTTGTTCCAATCAATAAACCTTCAGGTATTTCTGTCATAGAAATAATTGTTTTACTTATTAAAGGGTTTAAACCAATAAATGGAATTAACTTTTCATCTTCTAATTTAAAAATTCCATTTTCGCCACCGGCCACTAAAACCTCATTTTGATATACTACTATATCAGCAACTACAATAGGAACATCCAATACCTTGATTGCATTGTTTTTATAGATATAAATGGTTGAAAACGATCTAAAAATAATAGCATCACCATAAGGCAGAATCTGCCAAAATTCTTCATTCGTAAATTCGTAATCTTTAATTAATGACGTAAGAGAAGTATAATCAAATAAGCCATATTCGTTTTTTTTCCAATACCCAAATTCTTCATAGGAACCAGTATAAATTCTATCCCCTACAACCTCTACAGATCTAATAATAGTGCTGTTAGGTAATTTATTAAGAATCCACTCTTCACCATTATAATATAGTAACCCCTTATTGTTTGCCGCAAAAAGACCGCCATCTTTATCAACAGATAAATCCCAGTTTTGACTCGCAGCTTTATAATCAAAAATTTTATAATTATAAATTGGAGGAAGTACTTTTTGACCTGAACTAGGAGAAAAACATAACATCATTAGTAAAAAGAAAAACAAAGAATATTTCATTTTGACTGCGTTAGTTCTAAAAAAGTAGTGTTAAAATACAAAAACTCTAAAATTATATAATCTTAATTGTACAAAACAAAAAATCCAACAAATACATTGCCGGATTTTAAGCTTTTAAAAGAAAAAATTTGAAGCTATTTAAACCCAATATTTTTTAACCCCTCATGGCTAATTATAATAGCTTCAAGTGGCTTCATACCATCAAAAGTCATGTCTTGTTCTACCATATAAAACTTCATTCCCGAAAGTTTTTTGTTTTCTAATATTCTTGAAAAATCAATATTCCCATTACCAACAGGAGCAAATCTTCCTTGATCATCCATATCTTTAACATGCCAAATTTTAAAACGTCCAGGATACTTTTTAAAATAAGCAACTGGATCGGCTCCTGCTTTGGTCACCCAATACAAATCCATTTGAAAATTTACATATTTAGGATCTGTATGCGCTAACATATAGTCAATAGGAACAATTCCGTCTGCGTCTTTTTTAAATTCAAAATCATGATTATGATAAAGTAATTTTAGCCCTGCCTTATGACATTTTTCTCCTAAAGTATTTACTATTTGAGTTAAGTTTTCAGCTCCACCAGTCATTCCCATTGTTTTAGATTCCATATCAAATTTAAAGAGACCCATTGGAGGTACTGGAATTACAAAATATTTAAAACCTGCGGCTTTAACATCAGCAATCATTGCGTCTGCATTATCAAGTGTAACTGAACCTTGGTGTGTACTTATCGGTGTTAATTTTAATTCTTTAAGTAGTTTTTTAAATTCAGCAGGTGGCATATTATAGAATTTACCATCAGCATAACTAGCCGCTTCAATATTTTTATATCCAGCATCAGCTACTGCTTTTAAAGTTGTTTTTGCATCAACACCCATATCATCGCGAACTGTATATAGTGCTAATCCGCCAAATTTATCTTGAGATATACCAGAGTAAGCAAAGCTTAGAAAGAAAGCAACAAAAAGGATTTTACTTATTAATTTTTTCATGATTTTATTTTTAATACGCGTTATTAATTTGAGTTAATTGAAATTTTCAACAAGTAAGTGAATAAATTCAAATTAGAAAATTATTATTGTAACAATTTGATACAATACAGATAATTTATATAGATGTACGACTTTTCAAGTAAAGATTAAATTATTTAGAATATTAATAAAAAGCCATCCAGATTTTTTTGGATGGCTTTTATTAATTGACAATTATAGTATCTTAAATCATACTTTTTTTGTGTAGAACCATTTACTAAAAATTAAGAATAAAACCCCACAAAGTAACCATGCTGGTAGAGTTACAAACGATAAAAAAACATCGTATTGTAGAGATATATAATAGAACAATCCAAAACTTATGGCCCAAGCGAAAAAAACTGCTTTATTGAATTTGATATGGGCAACCTCAGCATAATTCTTTATAATCCCAGCCTGCTTATGGAAAAAGTGTTCAAAAACTATAACAGCACCAAAAGGCGCCAATATAAATCCATAAAGTGCAACAAAGTCTAAAAGTTTCATAGCAAATGCGGGAAATAACCCTGCAATAGTGGCAAGTGTTCCTGCTATAATGGTCACCCAAAAAGTCGACACTTTGGGCACAATAGCCTGAAACGCCAGTCCTGCTCTATAAATTGTAGGATTGGCCGTGGTCCATCCTGCCAATACAACAGCAATAATCCCAAAAACGCCAATAGTAGCGTTTGCAAGAGGTCCTGGTGCCACTGGTGGTGCTTCTCCGTTTGACAAAAATGCTTGTGCTTCTGGAGTTCTAATATAAACCGCATAGATTAAAGCTGCAGCAATCCAAGCCATATAATGTCCGACATACATTCCCGCTGCTGTAGTCCAACCAGAACTTGGTTTTTTTGCAAACCTAAAAACAGAAAGATCTGACATTCCTATGTGCATAGCGGCATTTGCAAACCAAGACCAAATAACAACATGCCAAAAGGTATATTTAAGTTGACCAGGAAAGGGTTCAGAACCCTCTCCCCAAATATTCCAAAAATCTGCAAAACTTTTTACTCCCAATTGGTTTAAAGCTACTATTCCGCAAGCCAAGAATGCAATCACAATAACTGGAGACATCCAATTGGCCGCTTTTGATACTGTATCATATCCTTTTGATGCAATTAATGAAATTACTGCACCCAAGGCCAATACAATAACAACCCAAGTAACACCATTCGGCATCGTATCGGTAAGTTTAGGCATTTCCATATTAAAAGGAATACCAACTGCCGTCGCGGAAACCGTTATCATGGAACCCGCTAAGAAGCAAAAAAGAATTCCATTTGCTAAATTATAGCCAGTAACTAAATTTTTACCACAAATTTTCTCTAATTGATAATATAAGGTTAATCGGTATTTAACAGCTATTTCCGCAGTCAGAAAACGCCAGCTTATCACCGCCAGCAAGTTTCCAAGAAACAATCCTGCTATTAAATCAAAAGCACTTACTCCAGTAGTTAAAAATAAAGGGCCAATAACAAATTCTGTACCTGCCGCATGTTCTCCTGCATACATTCCAAGAAAACTTTTCCAGCCTTTTAATTTTGATTGAGGGACTGGTTCTCTTTCAAATTCGCCTCCAGCAAGTTCTTCTATTAACTCTTCCTCATGGTGATTTTGTGCCATATTTTGGTTGTTTTAATTGGTTATTAAATGTTTGGGTAAATCTTCTACCCGCTCACAGCATAATTGATCCATTACTTGTTGAAATTGTCTTTTAGTAATTGCAATAGTATGATCACCTCCTTTATTTCCTAATGCCCCAACACCATACATAAAAGAGCGACCCATAAAAGTAAATTTAGCACCACTTGCAATAGCTCTTGCAATGTCTGGGCCAGAACGAAGACCACTATCCATCATTATTTCAATTTTATCTCCATGTTTAGTGATATCTGCTAATGAGCTAATGGTAGATTGAGCAGCATCTAACTGACGGCCTCCATGATTGGAAACAATAATCCCATCAAAGCCCATTTGAATAGCATCAAGAGTATCCTGTTCTGATGCAACACCTTTAAGTACTAATTTTCCTTTCCATCGATCACGAATAGGCTTAATTTTTTCAGCGTTCAACTTCCCAGAAAAGGTTTTATCCATAAACTGACCTAATTGTTTTAGGTTTAATCCTTCTGGGGTATAAGGTTTTAAGGTTTCGAAAGTTGGCTGACCATATTTAAGTGTATTATAAGCCCAAGTAGGTTTTCCTAATATTTGAATGATATTTTTGGCTGACATTTTTGGTGGTAATGCTAAACCATTACGAATATCACGAGGTCTGTAACCAAAGGTTGGTACATCACATAAAAGTACCAAAACAGGACACCCAGCAGCCTCAGCACGATCAATAATATCATCACGTAAGAAATCCTCGACAGGGTTGTATAATTGAAACCAGGCCTTTCCTTCAGTAAGCTCGCTCGCCCTTTCAATATTCATGGTGGTTACGGTACTTAAAATAAAAGGAATGTTGTATTTATGTGCTGCTTTGGCTAAAATTTCAGGAGAATTGGGCCACATCAATCCTTGTAACCCCACTGGTGCAATACCAAATGGTGCATCAAACTCCATTCCCAATATTTTAGTTTTTGTTGAACTTACCCCATAATTCTGAAGGTAACGCGGTTGTAATTGCACTTTACGGATATCAGCGGTATTTCGAACAATACTTACATCTTCGTTACAACCTCCATCTAAATATTCAAAGGCAAAAGGAGGTACTCTCTTTTGTGCCTTCTCTCTTAAATCATCAACTGATGGGTAGTGTGAATTTATATCTGATAACATACTAATTATTGAATTATAAAAGGTACATGTTTCTTAAGCGCATAATTCTTTTTAAGAAACTTAGAGTTGAGTTTTGCATCGGAAATACAGATTGCAGCACCAAGTGCAGAGCCTAAGGAAGAATCCGTGGTACTTAAACTCATATTTCTTAGATAATGAGATAGTAATTGAATATACACATCATTATCTGAAAATCCACCATCAATATATAACTTTTCTATAGCATCATTTCCACTAACTGTTATAATGCTTTCTACTTGCAATAACACAAGTTCAATCATTAATTGGTGATAGGCATGTTCGAATTTCGTATACGGCATTTTAGTAGAATTAGGCATTCTTTCATCGGTTATGCTTATCCAATTGTACATATATTCGAAATCTTTAATGAGTTCAAAATAAATATCATAATCAAAACGAATTGTCTTATGATAATCAGCTTCAACTTTAAAATGATTTACTAAGAATTTAACCTGTTCCTTATATTCGTTTCCCAAGAACAATCGCGAAGCTTTAACAGCTTTACCATTAATTCTCATATAATTGATGCAATTTTTCTTTACATCATCATTACTTAATGTTTCTTTTGAAAAAGGATTTAGGGCAATACTCCATGTTCCTGTAGAAACAAGAATAAATTTTTTATCTACACTTCTTATGTATGGTAATAATGCCGCTGAACTATCATGTATCCCCGCTCCAATATTAATTCTTTTCCCGTTATAGTTCATATTAAAACTGGTTTCGGTTGAAACAATCACCGGTAAAATTTTATGGATTTCTTCTTTGTAAACCCAATCATGATAGTCTTTTTTACTATAATCCCATAAAGCAGTATGGCAACCAATACTGGTGTGTTCACTTACTGGAATACCCGTAAAAATGTAACTCATATATTGAGGAAGGTGTAAGGAATATTTTATTTTTTTAAAAATTTCAGGCTGAGTGTATTTAAGCCAATACAACTGCATTCCCGAATTTAGCATTCCTGATCTAGGAGAACCAGTTGCTATGGTAAAGTCATCTTCAGGACCATATTTTTCATAAAAAGAATCGATAATCTCTTGAGGAATAGGCTTGGTGTAATTATAAAGTGGTGTCAATACTTCATAGTTTTCATCCAAATGAACAAGACTTGCGCCATAAGTTGAAAAATTAATAGAAGTAATATTATACGCTTTAGCATCCAAAATACTATCAAAAACCTCCTTTAACCAATCTTTTAAACGATTTAAATCTTCTGTAGGATGACCGTCTTCATCTTTAATAGGATCAAACTTACGATACGCTCTATAAACTTCTTGAAAATTTACATCAAACAAAAAGAACTTTTTATTTGTTTTTCCAATATCAAATACGGCCGTTACATTTTCTTTCATTTGAATATTTTACAATCCTGAAGCTATGCTGTGCTTTCCTCTTTCTTTAATTAGACTTTCTCTTACTTTTAAGGCTCTATAGGCATTTATGGGCTGTAAAGCACCTCCTCTATTCAATCTCGCCTTTTCTAATAAAGGTCTAACATCTGTACGATAAGCATACTGCAAAATCTCTTGACATTTTACAACATCATTCTCTTCCTGTGCCGCTTTTAATTCATCTTGATCAATTAAGAGAGCTTTCGCATAAGCTTCTTGAATTGCCTCTAAAGATTGTATTAAATCTTCAAGTGGATCTTTTATATTATGACTAGCATCTATCATCCAAGCTGGATATGGATTTTGAGCATTATGCTGCATCCCATAAACAAGCTCGTTAAAAATTAGAAATAGTGCATAAGGCTTTACGCTCCCCACCGTACTATCATCATCTCCATATTTACTGTCGTTAAAGTGAAAGCCTCCAAGTTTGCCCTTCATCATTAAGGTCGCTACTATTTGTTCAATATTGGTATTCGGCAAATGATGTCCTAAATCAACCAAGGTATAGGCCTTTTCACCACAAGCGTTAGCCAGCATAAATGAGGTTCCCCAATCTTGGATGACAGTACTGTAAAAATTGGGCTCGTATGGTTTGTATTCAATAAACAACTTCCAATCTTCTGGTAATTGGGCGTAAATATCCTTTAGGCTATCTTCAGTATGCTGTAATGCATTTTGGAAATTATGCTGTCCAGGAAAATTAGATCCATCTGCCAACCATACGGTTAGACTTTTGGATCCTAATTTCTCTCCGATATTAATAACCTCAATATTATGAGCTATTGCCTGATCACGTACCGCTTTATTTTGATTGCTTAAAGACCCAAACTTATAACTCTCTTTTGCATTTTTTTGATCTTGAAAGGTATTTGAATTTACGGCATCAAAAACAAGATTGTTAGCTACTGCTAGTTCTTTAATAGCTTTATAATCTTGAGGAATATCCCAAGGAATATGTAACGATATGGCTCCAGCAGTTTGCGTCAAAGCATGAAGAATTCCAACATCATTAATTTTCTGTTCTAAATTTGCGGGTTCTCCATAATAAGAAAATCGTCCAAATCTTGTTCCCCCGGCACCTAATGCCCAACTTGGAATAGCCACCTGAAAATCGGAAAGCTTATTTAGAATCTTCTCTACATCAATTCCTTGATTAGTTAGTGAATTTGACAGAAAATTAAAATTTTCTTCGTGGGAATCTATACCTATTTTATTAGCAGTAAAAATCTGCTCTTTTTCAATCTTCATAAAAATGTGCTTTAAATAAGGAAACGTCTCGCAGGCTATTGCAACCTGCGAGACTTTCCTAACAACTCAAACTAACTATCGTACAAATGCATTGGCCATTCCACCATCTACATTAATTATATTTCCAGTGGTCTTATCCAATATACCTACACATGCGTAAACTCCGTTCGCAATGTCTTCTGGATAAATAATCTCATTTAACAAATTACGTTTTGCATAATGTGCTGGCAATTCATCAACAGTAATTCCGTAGGCTTTAGCACGACCTTCAGCCCAATCTCCTTCCCATATTTTGCTTCCAACAATAACTCCATCTGGGTTAACCGTATTCACACGTATTTTATCTCCTGCCAATTCTGCTGCTAATAATCTAGACATATGTTGTTGTGCAGCTTTTGCAGTGCCATATGCAACATTATTTGGTCCAGAAACTAATCCATTTTTACTTGCTATACAGATAAAATCGCCTCCTAATTTTTGCTTTCGCATAATAGCAACAGCTTGTTTTGCTAATTCAAATTGACCCTTCACTAATACATTTTGCAGTATATCCCAATCTTTGTCTGTGGTCTCTTCTAAGGGTTTAGAAATAGCAAGACCAGCACTATGTATTACAATATCAACTCCGCCAAACTCTAAACAAGCTTTCTTATAGGCTTCAGCAATAGATTCAGCTTTTGTAACATCACAAACAGCATATGTGGCGACATCAGATTTATATGTTTTTAAACCTTCAATAAGTCTATCTTCAACAATGTCAGACAATACAACATTAGCACCTTCAGCCGCTAATTTATCTGCAATTGCTTTTCCTATTCCACCACCACTGCCTGTAATAAAAGCAACTTTTCTTGATAAAGTTTGCTCTTTTGGCATTCTAGATAATTTTGCTTCTTCTAACAACCAATATTCTATATCAAAAGCTTCTTGCCTAGGAAGCGAGGTATAGGCCGTTATTGCCTCAGCACCTCGCATTACATTAATAGCATTGATATAAAATTCACTAGCTACACGTGCTGTCTGTTTGTTTTTAGCAAAACTAAACATCCCTATTCCTGGGTATATTATAATTACCGGATTTGGATCTCGCATTGCTGGACTATTATGTTTTTTACAAGTCTCATAATAGTTTTTATATTCATTCCTGTATCCTTCAAAAGCTGGTTCTAATTTGTTTAAAACTGCTGTTGTATCCATTAAATCTTCTGAAGAACTTAATTTAAGTACTAAAGGTTGAATTTTTGTACGCAAAAAATGATCCGGACATGATGTTCCCATTGGAGCTAAGCGCTCCAGATCATGGCTATTTATGAACTCCATTAGCACATCAGTATCTGCGAAATGACCTATCATTCTATTTTCAGAAGAGCATAAACCTCTTAACAATGGCATCAATTGGGCTGCTTTGTCTAACCTTTCTTTTTTTGGAAGACTCTTTACTTTTTGTCCACCAAATACACTTCCTTTTTCTTTGATTTTCTTCTCAATATAATTAGAAGCCTTTTCAATAACTTCTAAACTATTCATATAACATTCATAAGAAGTATCTCCCCATGTAAATAATCCATGACTCCCTAAAACAATACCCCGAATCCCAGGGTTATCATTTAAGCATTTTTCCAATTGAAGTCCTAAATCAAATCCAGGTCGTTGCCATGGCACCCAACCCATTTTATCCCCCCAAATTTCTTTAGTAACCTTCTCACTATCTTTTGCGGCTGCTACAGCAATTAAAGCATCAGGGTGTAAATGATCAATATGCTTAAATGGCAATAACCCGTGCAAAGGAGTATCTATTGAAGGAGTTTTACTATCTAAATCATAAATACAATGATTAAATAGCCCTACCATGCGATCTTCATCGGCCAAACCACCATATACATTTTTAAGGTTTCGAAGTCTATCTGTATAAAGTCCTGCAATACCTGCTTTGGTCAAAGTACCAATGTCTCCACCAGAACCTTTAATCCACATCACTTCTACATCTTCATTGGTTAAAGGGTCTTTTTCAATTGTTTTGCAACTAGTATTACCACCACCATAGTTAGTAATTCTCAAATCGCTACCTAAAATATTAGATCGGTATAAAAACAGGGATACTTGATCATCGCCGAAAGACAATGCTTTATGCTCATCCCATAAATAATTTACATGTTGAAAGGTCTTTTGCATTTCAAAATTTATTAAAGTTTTGCTTTAAATTCAAAGGTAACAGATTGAAATAAATTAGCTATCCTGTAGTGTTATGTAATCAAAAAAGATATTGATTTCAACTACTTTATTTGGAATAAAAAATTAATTTTATAGAAATTTCATTTTTAAAAATAAGTATTATTCAATTGCTATAAATTTTTAGTAATTTCTTAATTTATAGCAAAAAATCCATTTTCTTTTTTAATTTTTGCCAGATTTACAAAAAAAACATTCAAATCTCATGAGTCAATCATTAACCGTTGAAATTAACGAATCGTCTAGAATTCCAAAATACAAGCAAATTGTGGAGTCTATTATAAACGATATTGCTAAAGGTAGGATTGAAATAGGAGAAAAAATACCTTCTATTAATGAGCTTAGTGAAGCGTGTGATCTTTCAAGAGATACTGTCGAGAAAGCGTATCGAGAGCTAAAAGGGCGTAAGGTTATTGTTTCCGTAAAAGGAAAAGGCTTTTATACTGCAAAAACTGATTTAATCTCTAAAATAAGTATCTTTTTTTTAATCAATAAACCAAGTTCCTATAAAATGATGATCTATAACTCCTTTGTCAACGGCATAGGCGTAAATGGTCATGTAACCCTATCTATATATCACTGTGAAGAATCTTTATTTGTGAAAGCTTTACAAAAAAATCTTGGGGCTTTTGATTATTATGTCATCATGCCTCATTTTAAAAATGATCGTTTAGCGCATACCAGCTATACAAATGCTGTGTTAAATGAGATAGAGCGTATCCCCAAAGACAAACTTGTAATTCTTGATAATGACAAACTAGAAATCAAGGGAAATTATGGTGCTATCTATCAAGATTTTATGGAAGATATTTACAAGGCATTAAAAGAAGGTTTAGACAAGTTGAAAAAGTTTGACAAATTAATTTTAGTGTATCCAAAGAAATCCGTTTTTCCTTACCCGATGCGAATTGTACGCGGTTTTGTGCTTTTTTGTGGGGAGCACAATTTTGATTACGAAGTGCTTGATGAAATTTATGATGATATGGAACTACAAAGTAAAGATGTCTATATCACAATAGAAGAAATGGATCTTGTCAACCTTGTACGTCAAATCAACGCTAAAAAACTGGTTTTAGGAAAAGATATAGGCATCATTTCCTATAATGATACTCCGCTAAAAGATTTATTAGGCATCACAGTCATAAGTACCGATTTCAAGGCTATGGGAGAAACTGCTGCCTACATGATCCTGAAAAACAAAAAGGAAAAAGTTAAAAATGTATTTAAATACATTGAACGTAATTCTGTATAACCGTTTTAAAAGCAGCTCCCTTAATTCGCTAAAAATTACCATCATAGTACAGGATGGTATCTTTGCTAAAGTCTGTTATTTTTGAAAAAAAGCAAAAATGAAACTTCGGTTAGGCCTTCTATTTTCAAAAAAAATACTCCTTATTTTAAGTTTAAATTTTCCTGTTTGTTCCCTTACTTCACAAGAAGTCAATGTTACGCATGACTACTATTTTGGCATAAAGGCAGGTGAAAAAGCAAAGACCAACATCACTTCAAAAATCAGTTATTCAGATTCTATTGGTTATGGTTTTGATTGCGATACGGCTAAAGAAGTGGTTTTGGGTACCGACGGGTTTACGGCCACGGCCCCAATATATTTTTCCATACAACTTCCTGAAGGGAATTATCAAATAGAACTTGTTTTAGGCAGCAAAGAGCGCGCTTCAGAAACCACCGTTAAGGCAGAATCAAGGCGATTAATGCTCGATAAAATTACACTCGATAAAAATAAGCAGCTCACAAAACGAATTACCGTTAATTTACGAAGTCCTGACATAGATGCTACCAATCATATTACTCTTAAGGATAGAGAATTAGATGATTTAAATTGGGATCATAAACTTAGCTTAGAATTTTTAGGAACACCCGCTATTCAATCCATTAAAATAACTCCAGTTGACAGCATAACTACTTTATTTTTAGCGGGTGATTCAACGGTCACAGATCAAGATTTAGAACCTTGGGCCTCTTGGGGACAATATATTACCTCCTATTTCAATGCGCAAGTGGTCATTGCTAATTATGCCTATTCTGGTGCTTCTTTAAGTTCGTTTAAGGCTGGGAAAAGAATGGAAAAAATAAGTTCTACGCTAAAAAAGGGAGATTATCTTTTTATTCAGTTCGGTCATAATGACGAAAAACAACATGGAGAAGGCGACGGTCCATGGCTAAATTACACGAATTTATTGATAGAATTTATTACTGCTGCAAGAGCAAAAGAAGCCATTCCAGTACTAGTAACGCCTACACAAAGACGCTTTTTCGAACCCAATGGGAAATTAAAGCCCACCCATGGAGCCTATCCAGACGCTATGCGCGCTGTTGCTAAAAAATTAAACGTTCCCTTAATCGATTTAACCCAAATGACCACCACCTTATATGAAAATTGGGGTCCTATTATTTCTAGAAAAGCCTTTGTACAGTATCCTGCACATACCTTTCCTGGACAAGAGGAAACATTAGAAGACAACACCCACTTTAATAATTTTGGAGCCAATGAAATTGCGCTCTGCATCCTTAAGGGTATTAAAGATAATCACTTGAATGTTGCTAAAAATCTGATCCCTAATATTCCTAATTACACACCTGAAAATCCCAACATATATTCCAATTGGAAAATCCCTATGAGTAATCGTTTTGAAGCTAAAAAACCAGATGGCAACTAATTTATTGATCTCCAAAAACATGAAAAATACCCGTATCGCTATAAGCTTTCTTTTTCTAGTCTCCGCTACCCTTGTTTTTTCGCAAGAAACAGAAAGAATCTATTTATCAGGAAAAGATTTTAAGCATCCTGTTTCTTGGGACTTTATGTGTACTGATGGGAACAACAGCAAGGTTTGGAGTACTATAAACGTTCCTTCCAATTGGGAACTCGAAGGTTTTGGGGAATACACCTATGGCCGATGGTATAAGGAGTTGGACCAAAAAGAACCCAGTAAAGAAGAAGGTTTTTACAAATACAACTTTCCTATTCCAGCA
>TARA_R110002051_G_scaffold313078_1_pt1 | contig 19036 bp, 15 predicted proteins | sample TARA_R110002051 | Tara Oceans TARA_R110002051 (sample SAMEA4397023) | marine metagenome | biome: Polar Biome; feature: [MES] marine water layer (ENVO:01000295) within the mesopelagic zone...; material: water (ENVO:00002006), including particulate matter (ENVO:01000060) such...
GGTCGCACCGTCGGCGCCGGCATCGTCGCCACGATCATCGAGTAATCGATGATCGCATCGGCGATGGCGCAAGCCTGCCGACGACACAATTAGGCAATGCAAAACGCGCTTCGGCGCGTTTTGTTTTGGCGGCGCCGGCATCGTCGCCACGATCATCGAGTAATCGATACTCTGACAGTCGGTGGCCAACATTGCCGCGCGCATTGTGAACACTGAAAACGCGGGCCTTCGGGTCCGCGTTTTTGGTGTGGCTGGGTTCGGGCTGCCCACGCCCGTTTGCGGCATTGACGCTGCCCTCAGGGGCAGCCAGTCGGTGTGTCCGGTTGAAATCCACCCCGGCTGCGGCTAGATCAGTGCCTGTCTGCATAACAATGGTGCAGGCTGAAACCCCCATGGAGGCGACGGTGAACAAGATCCTGTTCTGAAAATCCGGATTTTCTTGTTTCAGATAGAAAGAGCAGAGCCATGGCCCGTCCATTTCTCGATGCAGGCTTGCGTCACCCCATCATCCTGCCCGACGGCAGCCCTCACGCGGGAACCGTTCACCTCAGTCAGGTGATCGATCATCCCAACATCAGCGTTGGCGCCTACAGCTATTATTCCGGGTTTGAGGCCCGCACCGATTACGCAGCCGCACTGGCGCCCTATCTGTATCCGGGGGCGCCCGAACAACTCGCCATTGGCAAGTTCTGCCAGATCGCCCATGGCGTTCGCATCATTACCAGTTCCGCCAATCATGCGATGGACGGGTTTTCCACCTATCCCTTTGCCGTGTTCAATCCGGAGCTGATCGGCGGCTACGCTGCCACAATCGACAACCGGCGCGACACCGAAATCGGCAATGATGTCTGGCTCGGCTTCGAATCGGTGGTGATGCCGGGCGTCCGCATCGGCAATGGCGCCATTATCGCCGCCCGTGCGGTGGTGACGAGCGATGTTCCCGACTATGCGATCTTCGGCGGCAACCCCGGGCGTGTGCTGCGACGCCGGTTTCCGGACGATGTGGTGCAGCAGTTGCTTGACCTTGCCTGGTGGGATTGGGATGTCGACAGGATCGGACGTCATGTCGACGCCATCACCGGCGCCGATATCAACGCGCTTAAGCAAGTTGCGGATTGACGCCCCGATCGTGCAAACCCTGCTCGGGGAAGGGCAGGCGGCATGGCTCATGCGGGTGTTTCAAGCCCGCCGAACCGGCGTGTCGGGGCGGCAGAATCAGCGCTCAGGGAGAAAAACACCCTACAGCTTGAATTTGCCGTCACTTCTTTGTTGCATTCCCCTTGCATTTGACGCTATCAGGTCCGCCATCAGCCTAGGGGTATAGCTCAGTTGGTAGAGCGACGGTCTCCAAAACCGTAGGTCGCAGGTTCGAGTCCTGCTGCCCCTGCCAGCCGGAATGTCCGGTGCTGGCGGAATTGTGGCTGATACGGACCAAATGGGCCGAGGGCAAGCTTCGGGCCAGATGACCGATTTGCGCATAAAAAAGCTCGTTGCCTCTTGTGGTTTGGCGATTCGGGCTTTATGTAGACGTTAACAGACACGCGGTGTGTGGGGCTGGGAGACTGGCTTTACGCGCCGTATAAGCGTGGACAGACAATGGCATCAAGAACAAATCCGTTTACATTTCTCCAGCAGGTTCGGGCTGAAACTGCGAAAGTGAAGTGGCCGTCACGCCGCGAGACCTCGATTTCGACAGTCATGGTTCTCGTCATGGTGCTGCTCGCCTCCCTTTTCTTTTTTGCGGCCGATCAGGTATTGGGATGGGCGATTTCGTTCATCCTGAATGTCGGCGCTTGAGGCGGGGGGACACATGACTGCACGCTGGTACATCGTCCACGCCTATTCGAATTTCGAAAAGAAGGTTGCCGATTCCATCGAGGAGCAGGCGCGCCAGAAGGGTTTGAGCCATCTCTTTGAAAAGATCCTGGTTCCGGTCGAGAAGGTTGTCGAAGTGCGCCGCGGCCGCAAGGTGGATGCCGAGCGCAAGTTCTTTCCCGGTTATGTGATGGTTCGCGCCGATCTGACCGACGAGGCGTTTCATCTGATCAAGAACACGCCGAAGGTCACCGGCTTTCTGGGCAGTGATTCCAAGCCGGTTCCGATTCCGGACTCCGAAGCCGAGCGCATCCTGACCCAGGTTCAGGAAGGCGTAGAGCGTCCGAAGCCGTCGATTGCTTTCGAAATCGGCGAGCAGGTGAGGGTGTCCGACGGTCCGTTCGCTTCGTTCAACGGAACGGTGCAGGAAGTCGACGAAGAGCGGTCGCGCCTCAAGGTCGAGGTGTCGATCTTTGGTCGGGCCACCCCGGTCGAGCTCGAATACGGTCAGGTCGAAAAGGTCTGACAGGGATTTACCCGGCCCGCGCTTTCGTGATGAAGGCGGGGGGCGGATTTTTTGCATTGCCGGCAGGGTTGGCGATGTAACCGCGTGGAAGGTGAGTGGGCTGTAGCCGGTCCGTCAAGCCGCACCACGCAACCGCAGCCGCCGGCTCGTCCGGCACCAGATGGCGCAGAAGCGCTGTCGTAGAGAGAGGCAGAGAGACAATGGCTAAGAAAGTTGCAGGCCAACTCAAGCTGCAGGTTCCGGCCGGTTCGGCGACTCCGTCGCCCCCGATCGGTCCGGCACTTGGTCAGCGTGGCATCAATATCATGGAATTCTGCAAGGCGTTCAATGCCGCCACGCAGGAAATGGAAAAGGGTATGCCGATCCCGGTCGTCATCACCTACTACCAGGACAAGTCCTTCACTTTCGCACGGAAGCAGCCTCCTGTGACCTACTTCCTGAAGAAGGAAGCAAAGCTGAAGTCCGGCTCCAAGGCGCCGGGCAAGGAAGTTGCCGGTTCGGTCACGCGTGACCAGGTGCGGGCAATCGCCGAAGCAAAGATGAAGGATCTCAACGCCGCCGATATCGAAGGCGCGATGGCTATGGTCGAGGGCTCCGCCCGCTCCATGGGCCTGGAAGTGACGGGATAAGACCATGGCAAAGATTGCAAAGCGCATACAGAAGATCAACGAGGGCGTTGATCGCAACAAGCTTTATCTGCTGGACGAAGCTGTGTCCTTGATCAAGGAACGTGCCATCGCCAAGTTCGACGAGACCATTGAAGTCTCGATGAACCTCGGTGTTGACCCGCGCCACGCCGACCAGATGGTTCGCGGCGTTGTCAACCTGCCCAACGGAACCGGACGGACTGTCCGCGTCGCCGTTTTTGCCCGTGGCGACAAGGCTGACGAGGCCCGTGCGGCTGGTGCTGACATTGTCGGCGCCGAAGATCTGGTGGAAATCGTTCAGGGCGGCACTATCGAATTTGACCGGTGCATCGCTACTCCGGACATGATGCCGCTCGTCGGCCGTCTCGGCAAGGTGCTCGGCCCGCGTGGCATGATGCCCAACCCCAAGGTTGGCACCGTGACGACCGATGTGACCGGCGCTGTCAATGCTTCCAAGGGCGGTGCTGTCGAATTCCGCGTTGAAAAGGCTGGCATCGTCCATGCCGGTATCGGCAAGGCCTCGTTCGGCGCTGAACAGATCCTGGAAAATATCCGGGCGTTCGCCGATGCGGTCATCAAGGCCAAGCCGACAGGCGCCAAGGGCAACTACGTCAAGCGCGTGGCGATTTCCTCGACCATGGGCCCAGGCGTCAAGATCGATCCGTCGTCGCTTAGCGCCGCCTGATTCAAGAGTTTTGAAAACCGGGGCAAGTATCCGGTTTTCATAAGTTTCCGGCCTTTGGGCCGGAAAGGTCAGGGACGAAAGTTCCTGGCTCCCTGTCCGAGATTGCAGGTGGTGAGCTTTTCGGAGCCTGCCTTAATTATGTGACCTGCATGAGACGGGTAAGATCCGTTTTCAGGAGCGACTGCTCCAACGGTTCGAACCTCGCTTGCCTTGTGCCGCACCGTCATTCGGTTCCGGCGTAAGGGGACAGGATCCTCAAGCGTCGCTTGTGGGTTCGTTGAGAATCCCTGGCGGCAAAGGCAAACCCGGCAGGTGGTGCATGCATCATCTGCCAACTGGAGAAACGCAGTGGATAGAGCGGAAAAACGCGAATTCGTCGCGGAACTGAACGGTGTTTTCACCAACGCCGGTTCGGTTGTCGTGGCCCACTACGCCGGTCTTACGGTTGCGCAAATGAACGACCTTCGGTCGCGCATGCGCACAGCCGGAGGCACCGTCAAGGTCGCGAAGAACCGCCTTGCCAAGATCGCTCTTCAGGGCACGGAGTCAGAAGGGGTCGCAGATCTCTTCACGGGTCAGACGCTCATCGCGTATAGCGATGATCCGGTGACCGCTCCGAAGATCGCCGTCGAGTTTACCAAGGTCAGCGACAAGCTGGTCATCCTTGGTGGCGCGATGGGGGCGACAACACTCGACGCCGATGGGATCAAGGCTCTTGCCACGATGCCTTCGCTGGACGAGTTGCGTGCAAAGCTGGTCGGCATGATTCAGACGCCGGCAACACGCATCGCCCAGATCGTCAACGCACCTGGCGGTGCGGTGGCGCGCGTCATTGGCGCCTACGCCCGGAAGGACGAAGCCGCATAAGGCGGAACTTCGCTGTGAATTAGATCAACACCGGTTCGAACCGAATACAAGGAAGTAAGAAAATGGCTGATCTCGCCAAAATCGTGGAAGACCTTTCAAACCTGACCGTCCTGGAAGCTTCCGAGCTGTCCAAGATGCTTGAAGAAAAGTGGGGCGTCTCCGCCGCTGCACCGGTAGCTGTCGCTGCCGCTGGCGGTGCTGCTGCTCCTGCTGAAGCCGCTGAAGAAAAGACTGAATTCGACGTGATCCTGGCCGATGTCGGCGCCAACAAGATCAACGTCATCAAGGAAGTCCGCGCCATCACCGGTCTCGGCCTCAAGGAAGCCAAGGATCTGGTTGAAGCTGCTCCCAAGGCAGTCAAGGAAGCCATCTCCAAGGGCGAAGCTGACGACATCAAGAAGAAGCTTGAAGACGCCGGCGCCAAGGTTGAAGTCAAGTAAGACGAAATTTGTCTCCGGGGGCGGTTCGCCGTCCCCGGATGCATCTGGCGATGAACGGATTACCCAAAAGCCGAAAACGGCTTTTGGGTAATGGGTTCTTCAAAAGGATAGTCTCGAACCAGACCGCAAGGCACTCCGGCCGCGCCGCTCTGGGAAATGAGACGAGATTGAACGAATTCATTTATATGACGGAGTCGCTTGGCCAGCGGCGTTCGTCTGTTGCAGGCCCGGATGCATATTACAAGGAGCGACGATGGCTCAGACCCTTTCCTTCAACGGTCGTAGGCGCGTACGCAAGTTTTTCGGTAAAATTCCGGAAGTGGCGGAGATGCCGAACCTCATCGAGGTTCAAAAAGCATCCTACGACCAGTTCCTGATGGTGGACGAGCCCGTTGGTGGCCGTTCCGACGAAGGACTGCAGGCAGTTTTCAAATCGGTATTCCCGATTTCCGACTTTTCCGGCAGCGCGATGCTGGAATTTGTGTCCTACGAGTTCGAACATCCCAAGTTCGACACCGAGGAATGCCGTCAGCGCGACCTGACCTATTCCGCTCCGCTGAAGGTGACATTGCGCCTCATCGTGTTTGATATCGACGAAGACACGGGCGCCAAGTCGATCAAGGACATCAAGGAGCAGAACGTCTACATGGGCGATATGCCGCTCATGACCGACAACGGCACCTTTATCGTCAACGGCACCGAGCGCGTCATCGTTTCCCAGATGCACCGTTCGCCAGGTGTGTTCTTCGACCACGACAAGGGCAAGAGCCATTCGTCGGGCAAGCTGCTGTTTGCGGCGCGCGTCATTCCTTACCGCGGTTCCTGGCTCGATATCGAGTTTGACGCCAAGGACATTGTCCACGCCCGCATTGACCGTCGCCGCAAGATCCCGGCCTCGTCGCTGCTGATGGCGCTTGGCATGGATGCTGAAGAAATCCTGTCGACCTTCTACACCCACTCGATCTACGCGCGGGATGGCGAAGGCTGGCGGATTCCGTTCCAGCCCGAGACCCTCAAGGGCCAGAAGGCCATGACCGACCTGGTCGACGCCGATACCGGCGAAGTCGTTGTCGAATCAGGCAAGAAGCTGACCCCGCGGCTGCTCAAGCAGCTTGTCGAAAAGGGCGTCAAGTCGATCAAGGCGACCGACGAAGATCTGATCGGCAGCTATCTGGCCGAAGACATCGTCAATCCGGAGACTGGCGAAGTCTATCTTGAAGCTGGTGACGAGCTTGAATTCGTGGTCGACGCCAAGACCGGTGAGCGCAAGGGCAACCTTGTCGATCTGATTGAGGCCGGTTACGACGACATCAAGATCCTCGACATCGACCACATCAATGTCGGCGCCTATATCCGCAACACGCTTGCCGCCGACAAGAACACCAGTCGTCAGGAAGCGCTGTTCGACATCTACCGCGTGATGCGCCCCGGTGAGCCGCCGACCATCGATTCGGCCGAAGCCATGTTCAATTCGCTGTTCTTCGATTCAGAGCGCTACGACCTGTCGGCTGTTGGCCGCGTGAAGATGAACATGCGTCTTGATCTGGATGCGGAAGACACCGTCCGCGTTCTGCGCAAGGATGACATCATCGCCGTGGTTCGTACGCTTGTTGCACTGCGCGACGGCAAGGGCGAAATCGACGATATCGACAACCTCGGCAACCGCCGGGTGCGTTCGGTCGGCGAACTTATGGAAAACCAGTACCGTCTGGGTCTGCTGCGCATGGAGCGCGCCATCAAGGAACGCATGTCATCGATCGAAATCGATACGGTGATGCCGCAGGACCTGATCAACGCCAAGCCGGCCGCGGCCGCCGTACGTGAATTCTTCGGCTCGTCGCAGCTGTCGCAGTTCATGGACCAGGTGAACCCGCTGTCGGAAATTACCCACAAGCGCCGTCTTTCAGCGCTTGGACCTGGCGGTCTGACCCGTGAGCGTGCCGGCTTTGAAGTCCGCGACGTTCACCCGACGCACTATGGTCGTATCTGCCCGATCGAGACGCCGGAAGGCCCGAACATCGGCCTGATCAACTCGCTCGCCACCTTTGCGCGCGTCAACAAGTACGGCTTCATCGAAAGCCCGTATCGCAAGATCAAGGACGGAAAGGTCACCAAGGAAGTGATCTATCTTTCGGCCATGGAAGAGGCGAAGTACTTTGTCGCCCAGGCCAATGCCGAAGTCAGCGATGACGGACACCTTGTCAGCGAATTTGTCGTCTGTCGTCATTCCGGCGACGTGATGATGACCCCGCGCGACAACATCGATCTGATGGACGTCTCGCCGCGCCAGCTGGTGTCGGTGGCGGCAGCCTTGATCCCGTTCCTTGAGAACGACGACGCCAACCGCGCGTTGATGGGATCGAACATGCAGCGTCAGGCGGTTCCGCTGGTTCGCGCCGAGGCGCCGTTCGTGGGCACCGGCATGGAGCCGATCGTGGCGCGTGACTCCGGTGCTGCCATTGCGGCCCGTCGTGGCGGTATCGTCGACCAGGTTGATGCAACCCGTATCGTTATCCGTGCGACCGAGGATATGGAAGCCTCGCAGTCCGGTGTCGATATCTACCGGCTGCAAAAGTTCCAGCGTTCCAACCAGAACACCTGCATCAACCAGCGTCCGTTGGTCACCGTGGGCGACGTTCTGAACAAGGGCGACATCATTGCCGATGGACCGTCGACCGATCTTGGCGATCTGGCGCTGGGCCGCAACGTGCTCGTCGCGTTCATGCCCTGGAACGGCTACAACTACGAGGACTCGATCCTTCTTTCCGAGCGCATCGTCTCTGACGACGTGTTCACCTCCATCCACATCGACGAGTTCGAAGTGATGGCGCGTGACACCAAACTTGGACCGGAAGAAATCACCCGCGACATCCCGAACGTTTCCGAAGAGGCGCTCAGGAACCTCGACGAGGCCGGCATTGTCTATATCGGCGCCGAAGTGGCTCCGGGCGATATTCTTGTCGGCAAGATCACGCCGAAGGGCGAAAGCCCGATGACGCCGGAAGAAAAGCTTCTGCGCGCCATCTTTGGCGAGAAGGCTTCCGATGTCCGCGACACCTCCATGCGGATGCCGCCCGGAACCTACGGCACCATCGTCGAAGTCCGCGTTTTCAACCGCCACGGCGTTGAGAAGGACGAGCGCGCCATGGCCATCGAGCGCGAGGAAATCGAGCGCCTGGCCAAGGACCGTGACGACGAGCAGGCAATTCTTGACCGTAACGTCTATGGCCGCTTGACGGACATGCTGGCGGGCAAGGTGGCGATTGGCGGACCGAAGGGCTTCAAGAAGGGCTCGGAAGTCAGTGCCGAAACCATTGGTGACTATCCGCGGTCGCAATGGTGGACGTTCGCTGTCGAGGACGAAAAGCTGCAGGGCGAGATCGAAGCGCTGCGTGGTCAGTACGACGATTCCAAGAAGCTGCTTGAAGCCCGCTTCATGGACAAGGTCGAGAAGGTCCAGCGCGGCGATGAACTGCCGCCGGGCGTCATGAAGATGGTCAAGGTCTTTGTTGCCGTGAAGCGCAAGATCCAGCCGGGTGACAAGATGGCCGGCCGTCATGGCAACAAGGGTGTGGTTTCCCGCATTCTGCCGTGCGAGGACATGCCGTTCCTGGAAGACGGAACCCATGTCGACATCGTGCTCAACCCGTTGGGCGTGCCGTCGCGCATGAATGTCGGACAGATCCTGGAAACCCATCTCGGATGGGCTTGCTCGGGAATGGGCAAGAAGATCGGCGCAATGCTCGATGCCTACAATGCGGGTGCGGATATCCAGCCGCTGCGTGACACCATCGACAGCGTGATCGGTACCGGTCCGAAGGGTGAGCCGATCAAGGATTACGATGATCCGTCGATCGTCCGGCTGGCCGAACAGACCCGCCGCGGCGTGTCGATCGCCACACCTGTGTTTGACGGTGCGGTCGAGGCCGACATCAACATCATGCTCGGCCAGGCCGGTCTTGATGTGTCGGGTCAGTCGACGCTCTATGACGGGCGTACGGGTGAGACCTTCGACCGTCCGGTGACCGTGGGCTACATCTATATGCTCAAGCTCAACCACCTGGTGGACGACAAGATCCACGCCCGTTCGATCGGTCCTTACTCGCTCGTTACCCAGCAGCCGCTGGGCGGCAAGGCGCAGTTCGGCGGACAGCGTTTCGGGGAAATGGAGGTCTGGGCGCTCGAAGCCTATGGCGCCGCCTACACCCTGCAGGAAATGCTCACGGTCAAGTCGGACGACGTGGCTGGCCGCACCAAGGTCTACGAGGCCATCGTGCGCGGCGACGACACCTTCGAGGCAGGCATTCCGGAGAGCTTCAACGTTCTCGTCAAGGAAATGCGGTCGCTGGGTCTCAACGTCGAGCTGGAGTCCAACAAGATCGACGGTATCGCCGAGCGGGATGAACTGCCCGACGCGGCTGAATAAAGCCTGGAAGGCGCGAGGGACCAAAATCCCTCGCGCTGTCTTCCGTCCCGCAGCCGCGGGCTGGAGATGAAACCCGCGTTCGACGCGGTCAAAAATGAATTTCAGGCGATGGCCTGTTGCCGGGTGTCCGCCGGCGCCGTCGCAAGCCAAGGGCGAACAGCCCTAAAAGGAGACAGGCATGAACCATGAGGTCATGAATCTTTTCAACAACGCCGTTCCGGCGCAGACGTTCGATTCCATCCGGATCTCGATCGCCAGCCCCGAGAAGATTCTTTCCTGGTCCTTCGGCGAAATCAAAAAGCCGGAGACGATCAACTACCGGACCTTCAAGCCTGAGCGCGACGGTCTGTTCTGCGCCCGTATTTTTGGTCCGATCAAGGATTATGAGTGCCTGTGCGGCAAGTACAAGCGCATGAAGTACAAGGGCGTCATCTGCGAAAAGTGTGGCGTCGAAGTCACGCTCAGCCGCGTGCGGCGCGAGCGCATGGGCCATATCGAACTGGCAGCCCCCGTTGCCCATATCTGGTTCCTGAAGTCGCTGCCCTCGCGCATCGGCACGTTGCTCGACATGACGCTCAAGGATATCGAGCGCGTCCTGTATTTCGAGAACTACATCGTCACCGAACCTGGTCTGACCTCGCTCAAGGAGCATTCGCTGCTCTCTGAAGAGGATTACATGATCGCCGTTGACGAGTTCGGCGAGGATTCCTTCACCGCCATGATCGGCGCTGAGGCAATCTATGAGCTGCTGGCATCGATGGACCTCGAGCGGATCGGCGGCGAACTGCGCACCGAACTTGCCACAACGACGTCGGAACTGAAGTCCAAGAAGCTGATGAAGCGTCTCAAGATCGTTGAGAGCTTCATGGATTCGGGCAACCGGCCGGAATGGATGATCATGAAGATTGTGCCGGTGATCCCGCCCGACCTTCGTCCGCTCGTCCCGCTGGATGGCGGCCGTTTCGCCACCTCCGACCTCAACGACCTTTATCGCCGCGTTATCAACCGCAACAACCGTCTCAAGCGGCTGATCGAACTGCGTGCGCCCGGCATTATCATCCGCAACGAGAAGCGGATGCTGCAGGAAGCCGTTGATGCGTTGTTTGACAACGGTCGCCGTGGCCGCACCATTACCGGTGCCAACAAGCGTCCGCTGAAGTCGCTCTCCGACATGCTCAAGGGCAAGCAGGGCCGTTTCCGGCAGAACCTGCTCGGCAAGCGCGTCGACTATTCAGGCCGTTCGGTCATCGTGACCGGTCCGGAGCTCAAGCTGCACCAGTGCGGCCTGCCCAAGAAGATGGCGCTTGAGCTGTTCAAGCCGTTCATCTATGCGCGCCTTGACGCCAAGGGCTATTCATCCACGGTCAAGCAGGCCAAGAAGCTGGTCGAGAAGGAAAAGCCTGAAGTCTGGGATATCCTCGACGAGGTTATCCGCGAGCATCCGGTGCTTCTCAACCGCGCTCCGACGCTTCACCGTCTGGGTATCCAGGCGTTTGAACCGACCCTGGTTGAAGGCAAGGCGATCCAGCTTCACCCGCTCGTCTGCACCGCGTTTAACGCCGACTTCGATGGCGACCAGATGGCTGTTCACGTGCCGCTCTCGCTGGAAGCCCAGCTTGAAGCACGCGTCTTGATGATGTCGACCAACAACATCCTGCACCCTGCCAACGGCGCTCCGATCATCGTGCCGTCGCAGGACATGGTGCTTGGCCTCTACTATCTTTCGATCCAGGCTGAGAACGAGCCGGGGCAGGGCATGGTATTCTCCGATATGGGCGAACTTCATCATGCGCTGGAAAGCAAGGTTGTCACCCTGCACACCAAGATCAAGGGTCGTTTCAAGACCGTTGACGCTGATGGCAACCCGGTTTCGAAAATTTTCGAAACGACACCGGGCCGCATGATCATCGGCGAACTTCTGCCCAGGAACGTCAATGTTCCGTTTGATACCTGCAACCAGGAAATGACCAAGAAGAACATTTCCCGGATGATCGACACCGTCTACCGCCACTGCGGCCAGAAGGACACGGTCATTTTCTGCGACCGGATCATGCAGCTCGGCTTCGGCCACGCCTGCCGCGCCGGCATCTCGTTCGGCAAGGACGACATGGTCATTCCCAACACCAAGGCGAAGATCGTTGGCGACACCGACAGCCTGGTCAAGGAATACGAGCAGCAGTACAACGAAGGCCTGATCACTCAGGGCGAGAAGTACAACAAGGTCGTTGACGCCTGGGGCAAGGCCACCGAGAAGGTCGCCGATGAAATGATGGCGCGCATCAAGTCCGTGGAATTCCACGAAAATGGTCGCCAGAAGCAGATGAACTCGATCTACATGATGAGCCATTCGGGCGCACGTGGCTCACCGAGCCAGATGCGTCAGCTGGGCGGCATGCGCGGTCTGATGGCCAAGCCGTCAGGTGAAATCATCGAGACCCCGATCATCTCGAACTTCAAGGAAGGCCTGACCGTGAACGAGTACTTCAACTCGACTCACGGCGCACGTAAGGGCCTCGCCGACACCGCGCTCAAGACCGCCAACTCCGGTTACCTGACCCGTCGTCTGGTTGACGTGGCGCAGGATTGCATCGTCACCCATGTCGATTGCGGCACCAAGGAAGGCCTGACAATGACGGCCATCGTTGACGCCGGTCAGGTTGTGGCGTCGATCGGTCAGCGTATTCTCGGTCGGACGACGCTTGACGACATCAATCACCCGATCACCGGCGAGTTGATGGTCAAGGCCGGCTCCACGATCGATGAGGCGCAAGTCGTTGAAATCGAAGCTGCGGGCATTCAGTCGATCCGCATCCGTTCGCCGCTGACCTGCGATATCCAGACCGGTATTTGCGGAACTTGCTACGGACGTGACCTGGCGCGCGGTACGCCGGTCAACATCGGTGAAGCTGTCGGCGTCATCGCCGCCCAGTCGATCGGTGAGCCGGGCACTCAGCTGACCATGCGTACCTTCCACCTTGGCGGCACCGCCACCGTGGTTGACCAGTCGTTCCTGGAAGCCTCTTACGAGGGCACGGTCCGTATCAAGAACCGCAACATGCTGCGCAACTCCGATGGCAATCTGATTGCCATGGGCCGCAGCATGGCTGTCCAGATCCTGGACGAGAAGGGCGCCGAGCGCTCGTCGCAGCGTGTGGCCTACGGCTCCAAGATCTTTGTCGACGATGGTGATGCGGTCAAACGCGGCCAGCGTCTGGCAGAGTGGGATCCGTACACGCGTCCAATGTTGACGGAAGTCGAAGGCACCGTTGAATTCGAGGATGTCGTCGACGGCATCTCGGTTCTCGAAGCTACCGACGAAGCGACCGGCATCACCAAGCGTCAGGTTATCGACTGGCGTTCGACGCCGCGCGGTGTCGATCTCAAGCCGTCGGTCGTCATCAAGGGCAAGGATGGCGAGATCGCCAAACTGGCCCGTGGCGGCGAAGCCCGGTTCCAGCTCTCGGTTGACGCTATCCTGTCGGTCGAACCCGGCGCCAAGGTCAGCCAGGGCGATGTTCTGGCCCGTGTGCCGCTCGAAAGCGCCAAGACCAAGGACATCACCGGTGGTCTGCCGCGGGTTGCGGAATTGTTCGAAGCCCGTCGTCCGAAGGATCACGCCATCATCGCCGAGATCGATGGCACCATCCGCTTCGGTCGCGACTACAAGAACAAGCGTCGCATCCAGATCGAACCGGCGGAAGATGGAGTCGAGCCTGTTGAATATCTCATTCCAAAGGGGAAGCCTTTCCACCTTCAGGATGGCGATTTCATCGAAAAGGGCGACTACATTCTCGACGGCAACCCGGCGCCGCACGACATTCTGGCAATCAAGGGCGTGGAGGCTCTCGCCTCTTACCTCGTCAACGAGATCCAGGAAGTCTACCGTTTGCAGGGCGTTCTGATCAACGACAAGCACATCGAAGTGATTGTCCGGCAGATGCTGCAGAAGGTGGAGATCACCGACTCCGGTGATTCCGTCTACATCGTCGGTGACAATGTCGACCAGATCGAACTCGACAACGCCAATGACCGTCTGGTCGAGGAAGGCAAGAAGCCTGCCTATGGCGTTCCGGTTCTGCTCGGCATCACCAAGGCATCGTTGCAGACACCGTCCTTCATCTCGGCGGCGTCGTTCCAGGAAACCACCAAGGTGCTCACCGAGGCCGCAGTTGCGGGCAAGGTCGACACGCTGCAGGGTCTCAAGGAAAACGTCATCGTCGGACGTCTGGTGCCTGCAGGTACCGGCGGCACCATGACCCAGATCCGTCGTATCGCCACGTCGCGCGACGATCTGATCCTGGACGAACGCCGCAAGACTTCGGGCGCGGAGACTGCCGCCCCGATGCTTACCGATATGGCCAAGGAAGAGCCAACGCCGGCCGAATAAGGGCCCGCGCATACCCAATAAAAAGGCCGCCTTTCGGGGCGGCCTTTTGCGTTTCGGAGACTGGCTTGGGACCTATTTCGCCGCAGCGTCGGTCAACTTGCCCAATGCACCCGTCATCACCTCGAACGCTTGATCTGCACCTTCAACCTCGTAGCGGGCCTTGAGTTCGGCGGGGTCGAGATAGCCGATCCGGGTCTGGCCGGCATCATCCCAGATCAGCACGCGGTTTGGCAGGTCCAGACCGGCGCGGGGTGCAGCCTGCAGGATCGGTGTGCCGATTTTGGGGTTGCCGAACATCACCAGCGTCATCCCGGCCAATTCGGCATCAATGCTCCTGGCGCCAGCGGCGTGATCAACACGGGCAAAAACCTTGGCGCCGGCCTTTTCAACCGCTTCCACCAATCTGTCAGCGGTCGTCTCCACCGAACCGGAACTGTCCTTGACGATCCAGCCATCCTCGGCACCGGCGGAAAATACGGTCGTCATCATCAACGTTGCGGCTGCGGCCGCAATTTTCAGTTTGTTGTGAAATGGCATGTCTCTTCTGTCTCCCTCGAGTGTAACAAGTGTTCTTATCAACGGCTCAAGCAGTCCTGTGTTCCACACGGCTTCCTGTCCGCGATGTTGCCGGTATCGCACGCGGCAGCGCAGTGCGGTTCTGCGGATTGCTCGGTGGTCAAATAAACACGTTAGGGATACCGGGAGAAATCACCTTTGCCATGCGCTGCTCACAACCGTGTGACCGACAGGCGGCATGTCAGGTATGTCAGCCTCGATGTTGACGTAAAATTGCTACTCTCATTCGAAGGCGATGACGGCCACTTCGCCTTCCAGTGCGCCCTGGTAGGCCGAGGCATGCGGTTCTTCGTCCGGCGCGCCGCCCATCAGGCCGATCTGGTCCAGATCGGCTTCCGCATATCCTTTCGATGACAGTGCATCGAGACAAAGCCGCACTGCGGTGTCCTCGTCGGGGGCGGCGAGCAGCACGTGCACGGGGGTCATGGTCCCGCCTTTCTGCTTGCTGGTCTGGCCGACGATGATGAAGATGGCGGGAGCGTCGCCGTTGTCATGATCATTGTCGTTATCAGGGTTCATTCGCCATCCTTTCCAAGTTTTGGGGAAGCATTACCTCCCATGTTGCAAGCGCGATGGCAACGCGATTTCCCGTCCGAACCCAGAACTGCGCCTTCCTGTGTCTGGATGCTGACTTGAGCAGCCAAGCAATAAACCACCGGCAAGCTTGCCGACGCGGGCTTTCCGTGGTTGTCTGGGAAGAACCGGGCAACGGTGGATAGCTTGTGGTGACCGGGCTTGTCCGGCACACGGACAGAGGGAGTTGGGCATATGGGTCTTCAGGGTCTTTTGATTTTTCTTCTCATTGGCGCCGTAGCGGGCTGGCTTGCCGGCGTCATCATGAAGGGGTTCGGCTTTGGCCTGATCGGCAACATCATCGTCGGCATCGTCGGCGCCTTTGTCGCCGGATTGATTCTGCCGATGGTCGGGGTCTCGATTGGCGGTGGAATCGTCGGATCGATCATTCATGCCACCATCGGCGCGGTAATTTTGCTGTTTATCATCGGACTGGTGCGAAGACGCTGATTCCTTGCCGGTCACGCTCTGAGTCGTTGCGGTGCCGTTGAGGACGGTTGATTCTGCGTAATCGCGCCGTCTGCCAGGTTCCTCCGGCGGGGCAGGGCAACTAAACGCCCTGCTGGGGTGAGATGGCGCAACAATATGTCTCGTGCGCCCCGTATTCGTGATCTGGACCGACCTTCGGCACGATTATTTCACCTGTGGCCTTGACGGCATGAGGGGAAATCAGTAGTTACCGGCCACCGAGACCGATGTGAGACGCTTTTCTTCGGGACGACACGTCCTGAAACTTGTCTCAAACAAGGTTTCTGACTGCACTGTGAACTGACAATGCTGCACGCATGACACGAGTATTCGTGTCCTCTGCTTTCATGGGCCCTCCGGCAATACCGGAACCGGCCCTTGTTTTGCGCTTATGGTTTGTGTGCATGGTGCCTGAGAGGGCGAAACATGAATTCTAAAGGGATGGTTACATGCCAACTGTAAACCAGCTGATCCGCAAGCCGCGCCAGGCGCCGGTGAAGCGCAACAAGGTTCCCGCGCTGGAGCAGAATCCGCAGAAGCGCGGCGTATGCACTCGCGTGTACACCACGACCCCGAAGAAGCCTAACTCGGCTCTTCGTAAGGTTGCCAAGATCCGTTTGACCAACGGCTACGAAGTGATCGGCTATATACCGGGTGAGGGCCATAACCTTCAGGAACACTCCGTGGTCATGATCCGTGGCGGTCGCGTCAAGGATTTGCCCGGCGTGCGTTATCACGTCATCCGCGGTGTTCTCGACACCCAGGGCGTCAAGAACCGCAAGCAGCGCCGTTCGAAGTACGGCGCCAAGCGTCCGAAGTAATTGTGTTGGCCGGTTGCATCCAACGGTGCGGCTGGCCATTTCGACCCATCAGTTGAAAGACGAAAAGCATGTCACGACGTCACAGTGCAGAAAAGCGTGAGATCAACCCGGATCCGAAATTCGGCGATCTGATCATCACCAAGTTCATGAACGCCATTATGATGCACGGCAAGAAATCAGTTGCCGAGCAGATCGTCTATGGCGCGCTTGACCAGGTTGAGACGCGTTCCAAGTCGGAACCGGTCGCCATGTTCCATCAGGCGCTCGACAATGTCGCGCCGCATTTGGAGGTGCGTTCGCGCCGTGTCGGTGGTGCAACCTACCAGGTGCCGGTCGATGTTCGTCCCGAGCGTCGTCAGGCTCTTGCCATTCGCTGGCTGATTGCCGCTGCGCGCAAGCGTAACGAAACCACCATGATCGAGCGCCTGTCGGGTGAACTCATGGATGCGGCAAACAATCGCGGCAGCGCTGTCAAGAAGCGGGAAGACACGCACAAGATGGCCGACGCCAACCGTGCATTCTCGCATTACCGCTGGTAATCAACGAACTGTTCTCGAAAGGCATTGAAGATGGCCCGCGAATACGCGATCGAAGACTACCGTAATTTCGGTATCATGGCGCACATTGACGCCGGCAAGACCACGACTACTGAGCGTGTACTTTACTACACCGGCAAGTCGCACAAGATCGGTGAAGTTCATGATGGTGCCGCCACCATGGACTGGATGGAGCAGGAGCAGGAGCGTGGCATCACGATCACCTCTGCTGCGACCACCACGTTCTGGAAGGGCCGCAGCGGCAAGATGTGCCGCTTCAACATCATTGACACCCCGGGCCACGTCGACTTCACCATTGAAGTCGAGCGTTCGCTGCGTGTGCTTGATGGCGCCATCGCGCTTCTCGATGCCAACGCCGGTGTCGAGCCGCAGACCGAGACTGTCTGGCGTCAGGCCGACAAGTACAACGTCCCGCGGATGATCTTCTGCAACAAGATGGACAAGACCGGCGCCGATTTTTATCGGTCGGTGTCGATGATCAAGTCCCGTCTTGGCGCGACTCCGGTGGTCATGCAGTTGCCGATTGGCGCTGAGACCGAATTTCTCGGTGTTGTCGACCTGGTCGAGATGAATGCACTGGTCTGGCGCGATGAATCGCTTGGCGCTCAGTGGGACATCGTTGAAATTCCGGATGACTTGAAGGAGAAGGCTGCGGAATACCGCGAGCTGCTCATCGAGACTGCAGTGGAAGCCGACGAAGCTGCCATGGAGCGTTATCTTGAAGGTGTCATGCCTGAGAACGACGAAATTCGCTCGTTGGTCCGCAAGGGCACCATCGCCGTTCAGTTCTTCCCGATGTTCTGTGGCTCGGCCTTCAAGAACAAGGGCGTTCAGCCGCTTCTCGATGCGGTTGTCGAATATCTTCCAAGCCCGGCCGAAGTGCCTGCCATCGAAGGTATCGACGTCAAGACCGAAGAAGAAACCACGCGCGCCGCTACCGATGAAACGCCTTTGTCGATGCTGGCATTCAAGGTCATGAACGACCCGTTCGTTGGTTCCTTGACCTTTGCCCGTATCTATTCCGGCAAGCTCGAAAAGGGCCAGTCGGTGATGAACACGGTCAAGGAAAAGCGCGAGCGCGTTGGTCGTATGCTGCAGATGCACTCGAACTCCCGCGAAGATATCGACGAAGCTTTTGCCGGTGATATTGTTGCGCTGGCAGGCCTCAAGGAAACCACTACCGGTGACACTCTGTGCGATCCGCTCAATCAGGTTATCCTGGAGCGCATGGAATTCCCCGAGCCGGTGATCCAGATCGCGATCGAGCCGAAGACCAAGGGCGACCAGGAAAAGATGGGCCTTGCGCTTAACCGCCTGGCAGCTGAAGATCCTTCGTTCCGCGTCAAGACCGACGAAGAATCCGGCCAGACCATCATTGCAGGCATGGGCGAGTTGCACCTCGACATCCTCGTTGACCGCATGCGTCGCGAGTTCAAGGTCGAGGCCAATGTCGGTGCGCCGCAGGTTGCCTACCGTGAATCGATCACCAAGGCCTACGAAGCCGATTACACGCACAAGAAGCAGTCGGGTGGTTCGGGTCAGTTTGCTCGCGTCAAGATCCGTTTCGAGCCGAACGACGAGACCGAAGAATTCATCTTCGAATCCAAGGTCGTTGGCGGTTCGGTTCCCAAGGAATACATCCCTGGCGTCCAGAAGGGCATCAACAGCGTGATGAATTCCGGACCGCTTGCGGGCTTCCCGATGCTCGGCATCAAGGCAACCCTGATCGATGGCGCTTACCACGATGTGGACTCCAGCGTCCTCGCCTTCGAAATCGCCGGTCGCGCCTGCTTCCGCGAAAATTCGAAGTTCATGGGTCCGCAGTTGCTTGAACCGATCATGGCGGTGGAAGTGGTGACACCGGAAGATTACGTCGGTGACGTGATTGGTGACCTGAACTCACGCCGTGGCCAGATCCAGGGCCAGGAAATTCGCGGGATTGCGGTGGTCATCGATGCCCATGTCCCGCTGGCCAACATGTTCAAATACGTCGATACGCTGCGTTCCATGTCCCAGGGCCGTGCGCAGTACACGATGACATTTGATCATTACGCTCCAGTGCCTTCGAATGTCTCCCAGGAGATTCAGGCGAAGTACGCTTAATTTGCCGGACAGCCGGATCCGCGTCGCACGACGCCGGTCCGGCCCGGAGACCGAAACAGTAAATTGCCCGCAACGGGCTGAATGAGAATGGAGAGCCGAAGATGGCAAAGGGTAAGTTCGAGCGCAATAAGCCACATGTGAACAT
>TARA_R110002051_G_scaffold957_5_pt1 | contig 19025 bp, 23 predicted proteins | sample TARA_R110002051 | Tara Oceans TARA_R110002051 (sample SAMEA4397023) | marine metagenome | biome: Polar Biome; feature: [MES] marine water layer (ENVO:01000295) within the mesopelagic zone...; material: water (ENVO:00002006), including particulate matter (ENVO:01000060) such as......
AGTTCCAGTAGGTGCGATCGTGAGAATCGCACAATTTCTGATTCCATATTCCTTAATTTTTGCACGAACTCCTCTGGTTAGGTTTGCCTCACAAAATCCGGAGTCTATAAATTTATCTGCATCGAAAGCTGGGAAGCATCCTTTTTCTGTGGCAATATATGTGCTAGCTTCATAGGCAGACTTCTTTATGAAATTAAATAACTTATCTACCTTCTTGCGACCAGCTGTTTTATCATATGGTAATCCTAATTTAACTAAGGCGTGTCCAAGCCCCATCACACCTAAGCCAATTCTTCGGACTTCTTTACAGTTCTTCTCAATTTCTAAAAGAGGATACGTGTTTACATCTAAAACATTATCTAGGAAACGAACTCCTGTTCTAACTGTGTCGGCTAATTTTGCCCAATCAAAATCCGGCTCGCCTTTTTCATCAAAGGCAATATGATTAGAAAGATTTATAGCTCCAAGATCACAACATCCATATGCTTCTAACCAGATTTCTCCACAAGGATTAGTGCTAATTAATGGCTTATGATAATATATGTTGTTCATCTCATTTGCTAGACCTATATTTAGGATTCCTGGTTCACCAGACTCCCATGCATTAGAAATAAGAATGTCCCAAAGTTCTTTAGCTGGGAAACTAGTAACTTCACTACCTCTCCAAGTAACTTTAATGTCGTCCTCATTTTCAACGGCTTCGAAAAACTCATTGTCTACTAATACGCTGATGTTAGCGTTTTTGAGAACTTGATCTTTCTCATGCTTTATTAAAGGTCTAAGAATTGTAGTTAAAACTGTGGCATCATCTAAATTAGATTCAGATTCAGGATCTGTTGGAACTTCTAATAGGGATCCAGCAGCTGAAACCATTGCTTCTTTTTCACCTTTTGGTAAATATGGGAATGCAGAACTTATTGCTTCTTCTAATTCTTCTGGATCTTCTAGAGATACCTTATTAAATTTCTTGTGTAAGAATTCCATAATATCTCCGTGCTTATAGTCCAGGCATAACATAAGTGCTGTTCTTCTACCGCCACCAGATTTGATAACTTCTCCGGTCTGATTAATAACTTCCATCAGTGAGACAGCACCAGTAGCCTCTCCGCCAGTTCCTTTGATACTAGTTCCTCTTGGACGAATAGGTGAGAAGTTCATACCAACTCCTCCACCGGTTCCAGAAATAATTAACATATCAGAAACTGTCTTTCCCCAACCTTCTCTGCTGTCCTCTGTTGGCACAACGAAACAATTTAACAATTGTCCTTTCGGCCTTCCGGCTCCATACCAAATTCTTCCACCTGGTATAAATTGGTTGTGAGCCATAGCTTCAAAAAATCTATCTTCCCACTTTGTTCTTGTTCCATTTACTTCGGCTGCGGCAACATGACCGGCGACACGCCTACACGCATCCTCCCATGACTCACTTGCGTTCAACGAGTATCTTTGTTGAAATATTGTAGCCGCAAATCCTTGGGGCTCATAGTAATCGTTTTCTTTTTCTTGCTTAGTCATCTTCATCCATCCAGGACTTATTCCATTCGGTGTCTAGTTATTTAAGGCTTCGCACATTGGCGACAGCGGCGGGTTTTAAACCTCCGCGTTCAAGTCGCCACTACTTATCTGCTCGCATGAAAACTGTAGGTTGATTACCATTGGAACGAGTTATGACTATGAATTCTGGATCCTTAGTCATCCTCGCACTCAGCTCTCTTTTCGTTGGTAACTCTCGCCTTCCCGAATCCAGTAATCGACTGATTAACTGATTTACGGTTATGGTTTCTCCCACTGCAACGAGTATTTTTGCGGCTTCATAATTTGTAGGTTTGGTTCTCATTTAATTCACTCCTTAGTTCAATTTGGGTGCAAGTAAACATGAACAGTTAAATCCATCCACTTGCATCCATTTGAATAATATATTTAGGTCTTGCCCTCCATAGATAGTCACATTAGTTTTCTTGCCCACAGCTAGACCCTTGGACAATTTTTCAATACTATATGTGGTCCGGGAACTTTTAGTGCAATTCCAATTTTCAGGTTTCAATTGAAGTTCCACTGGTGAATCACCAGCAGTAATTAATGTAAGTGTTTTCTTGGATTCATTCACTATAAAACTAAAATCTCGTTGAACTTTAGCTACCGCCTTAAGATAATCTTTAAGAGCCTTTAGAGGAATATCAAAATTATGTTCGTAAGTAGTCTCCGGCATTGGAGGTAATTCTCGAAGTAATTTCAAAGCAACTAATTTAATGGATCTCTTGATCGGACCTGCAGAAATAATTAATACTGTGGGATTAGAAGAATCATATTCAAATCCGAGTGTGTCCTTGGTAGTAAGAGTTTTAGTAATATCTTTTATTCTGGCCACTACTACTCCGAGACGAATAGGATCGAACTGATCAGAACTAAATTTATAATTTTCGAAAAGAGTGCTAGAAAGTTCATATTTTACTAATGTAGAACAATCATTGTCGATCATACCAACGGTTAGTCCAGATTGTGTGAATGTAAATATGGTTTGATCACCAAGTGTCTCCAATCCTTTAAGAACATCTTTGAAGTTCCCGGCCAAAATCGTTCCCGAAACTTTCCCAGTAACGGTTGCGTTCGGATCTTGAGCTACTTCAGGATTCATTCTGAATTCTCCTTTGGCTTGTCTTCAAGACCCTGCGGGTTCTTTATTAGTAGTCTAGCGCGATCTGATTTTAAGGCATCATATTCTTGCTTGGTTATTTTAACATAATGAGTTCGATTTCTTGGTTGGTGAGCGGGATGGACGGATGATACAGTTCTCCCGCGCGGGCGCGTAGGGATCCCGTATCTATCCAGCCAATTCTGAATGGTCATTGGTGAGACTCCACAGGCGGCTGCAATAGAACTCATAGTAAGATTCTTAGTTAAGTAGGCATTTCTAAGCCATATTTCATCTCGATAATCCAAAGCGTTAATTGGTGTAGATATGGATCCAGTCATGGATATTTATATAGTGTGAGCACCTATATAAAGTTAAGTGCTTAGGGATAATTCCGTTGTAGGCCACGCGAAATATCTTCGTCCTGAATTAGAAGCACATTATGGTAATCTTTAGTAAGTTCTGCTACTTTATCATTTGGGAAATTAAATCCAGGACCACTTGGAGTAAGTTTAAAAAGATAGTCGATAGCATCAGCAGTATTATCAAAATCTTCCACTTGGGATCTTATGGGGCCTCTGTTTGAGGATAAGTTTTTGGGTTGGGTTGTGATTATGCGATATTCTCCAGAATCTGGAAAAGCTCCAAGATAAATAGCCGCCGTCAGAACGTGTCTATCGAGTCTATTCAACGGATGTCCAGTTTCTCTATCCGTCATCCCAGTGTCTTCCGAGGCAGTAGATCCACTATTATCTATTAATACTACTGCATTTCCCGGTGTGTTGGTAGGTGGTTTCGACTGTCCTTCTGCCTCTTTGTTCCATGGTTGGATGCCATATTTGGCTCGACTTTTCGCCCGCCTATCCGCTGTCCTCCGCTTGTCCTCAGCGATAGTTTCCTTCCAGTGTCTTAGACAATATCCTTCTACGGGGGCGTTCCATACCAATTCGTCCAACATTTCTTTATCACTATTTATATCTGTCCAGTTAGGAACCAGACCCCAGTTAGCCCATCCGGAAGGGGGATTCATTGTCCACAAGCCACGATCTGCATCCTCCTCATAAATGACTGTCCGCAAATCACCTAAATATAGCGTATTCAATTCAGCTACTATGGGATCTGTCTCGATGCCTAAGTTCAAACATTCTTTACAATAAAGTCGGCCATCATATTCGTTGGATGTGGCCATGGATTTGTAAAACTCCTCATCATACAGCAACGGAGTATCTTCTGCCCCAAATAGTTTTTTACCCAAAACCACACCATCATTCCCATATTCATGAATCCAACAATCTTTACAATAGCCTGTCTTATTTCCGTAGTCTCCTAATGCCATTTCTTTGATCGAAGCTATCGTATATTCTTCAATTGGTTCCGTCATTTCCCAACCAGATTCGGTTTTCACCATAATTGCATCCGTCCCTGCGTGATGAGAACCTGAAATATCAGCTACTCTAATAACTGCTGGAACTTCCTTCTGATCTCTATCGGCACATTCGAAACAAAGGTATGGATCTGAGCCATATATGGATCCTTTTGGTGGCTCCCATTGTGGAGGTGGAGGTCCAAATGCCTTATCCATAGCCTTCTTATAATCTTCCCTTAATTCTTTAGGCCAACGACTTGCTGCCCACTTTTCAGCAGTTGTAATTTTTCCATCACGGATTAGTCCGTCGATATATGCTTTACTCCAGGCTCTACGGGCAGTGTAGTATTCGCTTTCAGGATATTTTCCTCTAGCGGGTTTCCCCGGATCCCATCCCTTATCCATATATTTTATTCTCCTGTTTTACTATTTAATATTATTGAGTGGATGTTGATGGGAATGCGGTAGATATGATCTGAATATGTGGAGCTAATTGACCAGCGTATTCTTGATCCCACGGATCTGCGTATGGATGAGTCATAAAAATCTCTCCTTCGTCAACAGGGCGACTTTTACCACTCCTAACCACCTTTGTGGTTCGGATATGATAATGCATACAATTAGGACTACAGCTCGGAGAACGCGCATGATCCCCTATCACACCTTCCTTATAGCAGGTTTTATCATGAGGCCAAAAATCATAACTTCTAACCTTTGTTCCTATAGGTATCAGCTTATCGGGTTTAAATTCTTCTGAGTCTTCTTCAGCGGAAAATGATTCTGCCTCATAATCCCAATATCCGCCATGTAAAATATCTATTGCGTTATAAACTTCAGTTATTGCTCTCTTTATTGCTTCGGATTCAGCGACACTGTTGCTTGTGTCTAAGATTTCGTATAGTTTCTGAGTTTCTTCACTCAATAAGTCACTTTGCCTTTTGAACGCATCAAAATTGTGGCGTTGTAACGCAGTTTCCTCATATTTTCTTACAGGATTTCCTTCGACTGCATCTTGAACCACTATCCAGTCAAACAGAGGATCCGTTTGGTCCGGTCGTTCGGCAGCGGAGAAGGATTCTGCACCCCAGCCCTTTCTCATTCCGTAGGTTCGGCGGGCGCAACAGGGGTTAATATCGCCGCCTTCGCATATATCACAAAGACCACATGAGTCACATACTGTTGTTCCGCAATCTTGGCAATTCTCCTCAGCAGCATAACAAGGACACTTTGGTTCAACAGCACTGCAATCCATAACGCCTTCAATCATACACGCACAAGGATCCTCTACCGTAGCTCCGCAACAGCAAGAATCTTTCTTGAGTGTTTCGGCATAATATCCAGTAGATGATGATCCTTTTTTGAACCATGCATCATCTATCTTATAACCTTCTTCTCCATATTCTTCTTCTATATATTCTAGGAACTCGTTAAGTTGCCGATCGGTGAGAAGCTCAAGTAAAAATGATCGCTCATCTTCGCATCTTTCGATACCCTCAGTTTCAAATTCTTCTGCTGATCTAGCTAATCTAGCTCTAGCTGCCTTCGCTGCTTCATCAGGACTTAACATTTCTATAGTGTCCCTCCTGAGTCTCTCTATTTCCCATGGGTGTTGCCTTAATTTAGATCTTTTCAATCTATCTCTGGCCGCTCTCGAGGATTTTTCAGAACTTAGCATTTCTGTCACGGGTAAAGTTGAAGAAAGATCGGGTGCGGGTAATTTAGCAATAACTAATGATACACCAGTGAGTAATACGCCCAGACCTAAAAGGGCTCCCCCAAATGTGGCAACTATTTCTCTATTCGAAGTTTTCACTTCTGAAGGATCGCGTGAATTGGAACTACTGCCCATACCAACCATACTATTAATGTCGCTAAACTGCTATTTAATATTATTCGATGATGTCAAAGAACTTTGATGGATCCTTTGGTGTGAATTCAACTTCCACCATGACTGAATCTGGATCTTTTGGATTTGTAGTAGCATCCAATATCCAGTTCCCATCTTTTGCGGTAGAGTCTAATAATTCTTCTATTTGTGAAAAGAAGTCGACATATGATTCTGCATCTAGATCTTTTTCTGTGCGGCTATAATTTTCAAGATTGTTCCCCTCTAAATAACCATCGAAACAATCTCCACCACAAAATCCCCCATAATAATCATGATAGAACTCTATATCTTCGGAATCACAACCTGCGCAAGTAGGTGGTGGATTCACGCGAGGATCATCAGGGCCTAACAGTTTGCTCCACTTCTGATCACTCAGATTACCATATTCATCTAACCAATCCCATACATCACCAAAACGTTTCCCAATTTTTGTTTGCCGCTTAGGAGCAAATTGCCAATATTCTCTACTAAAGTCATCCATCCACCACCAGTTGTCTTCTAGCCACATATCCAGATCATCTCCGTCGAAGTCCTCGTCTGGATTAATTTCGAATATTTCGTTCAATACGCTGCGTCCTATCTCACTCAAATTATTGATTGCCTTACGCAGATTATCTTCATTGTAAATAGGGTGGCGAGGATCTATTATACAACATTCATCCACAGGGTCGTCGTCTTCACATCCACACATTCGGTTCCCCTCATCATCATAAATGACTTCGGAAAGAGAGTGACCCCATTTTTCTCTATCTTCACTCGAATACATAACGCCGAAATCATCTTTGAAATCTGTAGCTTCATCGAGCACTACTTCGCTCATTGTATCGACATCTTCTTTACTAATAGGTCTGGATCCTGAATTAGTTAATTCTTCAAAAGAAGGATTTGACTCCCACTCACCTAATTGTTTAGCAGTCATTCCTAAAGTCATATCAATTGCATATTTAACTGGTTCTGGAAAATTCTTTGTGTTGTCTTCATATGAGGACACCATGGCCATAGCCATATAATCTATACAATCTTTGAAGAACGTAGCTGCAGATGCGTCTTCATTTTCTAATGCGGTTCCTAAATGTTCTAACAGGGCACTCATAGAGACAGTAAAAATTCCCCCTACTATTGCTGCTCCGGCTTCATCCTGTGAATCCTCAGCTGCAAATTCTCTATTACTCATCATAAAAATTCTTGCGGGAATGACTTTAGTAGAATTACAAGTGGAACAACAACGGTCAGGCATCTTTCCTATTGGGGCGGGATTATTTCCATATCCTACTTGCTCCTCACCACAGAGACAACAAGTATATGCACTTTTAGGCATATTATGTATTCATCCTAGCGACTATTTAATGACTTTGCTTCATCCTAAAACCGGCTGTCCGTAATCATCATAACCAAAACAGTCATGTTTTCCATAGCAAGAATGTTGCCAGGGTAGTGAATAACAATATAAATCCCCACATAATTGACAAGATTTATGCTCCCTTTGTGTATTACCACACATTACACACGGCGGTAATTTCCAAGAATCAGACATTTCATATTCTCCGAGTTCCCCAAGGCTTCACTACGATATTATTTTTGTGACAAGAAATATGATATCTGTTTCCTGATCTATCAGTTTCATATCCTTCACCTAATTGTATCGCACGGCGACATCCATAACAATAAACTATCAGAATTATTCCTCCTCAAAATTTTGTTCTGCATTAGTCGTGATCACAGTGGCATAATCTGAATAAACGAAAATATCAAACGCCGTCTGGAAACTTGGATTCATTGCAAGTATTGGTGGCATTAACTGTTACTTAAGACTTCTTATTCTTCTTCCTCTGGCCAACTAATTTTATATTCACTTGGATCTACTGAGATCGTAACATATCCAGCAGCCGTTAGTGTAGTTTGAAGTGCTCCACATTTACAATTTTTATAACCAGGAAATGTTCCACTTTCTGTATAAATTATAATTTCACCACATCTAGCACATTCTAATATTGGTAGCATTTTTAATCCTCCGTATTTGCATATGTCTTCAAGACCTCACGAGCTGCTGGTTTATTAGGCCACTTATGATCGACGAACGCTTTAAGTTTCTCAAATTTGACGGGGCCTAGTTGTGAAACTAACGGTGAAGTTTCTGGATCCGCATTGTGCATCTGTTCTATAAAATCTGCTAGTGAGTCAAACATAGTATGTAATTTCTTTGCAGAAGCTCGACCGATCCCTGGTATCGATTCTAATAATGCATGATGTTTGTTTCTTGAACTCGCCACTATTGTCGGCTTTCTAACTAGTCGTCCATATTCTCCTGACGCAACTCTGATTTCTAGAGCTTTAAGATATCGAGCTGTGCCACTTGTTCCAGTAGTATAAACTACGGGACAAATTTCTGCTGACATTCTATTGAGAAAACTAATCAGATTTTCTAGTTGATTTTTATCATTAGTATAAAGAGATTTCTGATTTCCTTCGATCAAAAGAATAGCGTTAGGAGTTTCTATTAGCATTCTTGCTAATTGATCTTCGATCCTACGAGTTCTAAATGAAGAATAAGCATCCGTCCATGTTTTTCTTTCAATTAAAACATAGTTCTCCCGGTCAGGAATAGATAGCTTGAAATCTCCAGAAGGCAATGCTTTGTGCTCTCCATTAAGTTGTAATGCAAAATAAGGATCTTCGTGAATATCCACTGTCCAATTCTTAGCCGTTGCTTGAGTCAATAAATCATCTCCAATCGTCAAACTTTTTTCGTAACTTTTTATTAAAGGCGGCTCGTGTTTTTCTCTCTTGTCTGACTCGAGAATAGCTACCTATAACAGTCATCAAATCTCCATCCTCTACTCTGCCCGTCTCAAAATTTATTCTATCTTGATTCACTAACCAATCATCATACAACATAAATGGCATGATGTGATGTTTGCCCCAACCGAAAGCATTAGTATCATATGTTACATGAACCCAGTGCGCATCGGGATAAATAATATTCCACATTTCATGTATTAGAGATTGTTCTAATATGGGATTAGGTTCTCCTTCTAATTCTGTAACCGTTACTCTAACTAGGTCTTTCATTTCCTCCCACTCGTCCAATTGATTCAGCTCTGGATCCACAGTGGCATGATATTCGTCATATGCTTCTGCTATAAAACCAGACCACCGATCTTCAGCATCTACTGAGTCTACCATAGATTTCCATAGGCGTATCACCTATTTAAACTCTGCGTTCACTTATTTGATCCGGAATCCCAATCTGAGACATCACTTGAATTATTTTCTTTAGGGATCTCCGAAGAATCATGTTTATAAGTTGGAAGCCCTAAGTGATCCGCAAATTCTAAAACATAATCTGACAGATCTAGTTGAGAAATGAATTCCATTTGTGAATCTTCATCAACATCTAATATCAATTCATGAAAACCTTCATGCATACATTCTACATTTGCACCGATCTCACGAATTCTAAATAATAAGTATCCTAAAAAGATTAAAGATATTATTACTAATCCTAATGTAAATTGAGTCACACTTTCGTGGTCTGTAAATATAGCCATTATTCTTCCTCCGTAATATCATCTAATGAATGGGGCCAGGTAGCCGGTAATCCACTTGCTAAACGATCTAAATAATTTGCGTATTCTTCATCATATTCTGGTTCGGATTCGTGATCATATAATACAACAAGATATTCCGTTCTCCAATTCCAGCCCGCTTCTCTCAGCATACACAAAAAGTGATATACTAATCGGTTTGCTCCCTCTCCTTCTGGACCTGCAAACTCTATTGCGGATTCCAATAGTTTGCGATCAAAACGTAATTCGTTCACCATATAGTATGCTCTAGATGGAATTAGCTACTTAATACTTCTTAACAGTCCTCACAAATGGAAGATAACATGGTAGCCCCCAATGAGAACTGCCGTTGTGACGGCCGAAAAGACATTCGCCATGAATTGCACATAGATTTCATCATGAAGGCGATCCTCCACCTCATATCCAAAGAATAACCACCTTTTCATTTTATCTCTCCAATTAACTAAAACTATCAAAGGGCAATTTAATTATTCTCTTATAGATTATACAATCTTCTTTATAATTGGTAACTATAAAACCCTTCTCGTCTATAATATCTTTTATAGCTTCGTAATCTTCTCCATGTATTTTAAGTATTTTCTTTTTAAGTAAACCATGGAAATAGTTCCCATAATTTTCAATACAATATTTGTAAGTATAATCTTTTTCCTTTCTCCAAGCTTCAAGCTTGTCAGAAATATAATCTGCATCTGCTACGAAAGCGATTGTTAAATACTCCTCGGGGATGGATTCAAGACCCCCGTAGGTGTTGATTAGTGCCGACGCTCGTTTGGCTCCAGTTTCTGGACAGCCTGGAATGTTGTCGGAAGGATCTCCAGTAATTGCTTTGTGATCTGGATAGAGACTCCATGAAGGAATATCTAATGCTTTTAATTCTGCTGCAGAGTCTATTAAGCGACCCATATTATGAATTTGTAAAACTCCTGGGTGAGCGAAAGGATCAGAAAGCTTAGAGTTGGATCCAGAAGTGACTCCACCCCATAGTTGCCAGATATCTTGATCACTGGTAATAATTAAAATTTTAGGATCCGGATAGTTAGTCTTGTCAGCTAGAATTCTAGATACTTGATTTGCTAAACAATCATCGGCTTCTTCATATTCTGAATAACAAGAGCCCCAACCCCAAGTTCCCGCTTTGTTAGCAATCAGTTGATCTGGGTTATAACCATATTCTGTGAAACTAGTGCGAAGGTCTGGTATAGAGCCATCTTCTGATTTCCATTCTGAGTTCGCGTTCCGGTGAGCTTTGTAGGCAACGAATTCATCGAGACGACCTAATTTCCCTTTTACTCCATCGTAGCAAACGATTATTTCTGTTCCATGAGCTGCGGATTTAGATCCGAAACCCATTTGATTAATTCTAAATTTAAGAAATCCTAAGTCCTTATTTAATTCTTTAGCACAAGCTCTACGGAAGGAGGCTAAGGTAGCTCCCGTAGGATTGTTCTTATACTTGGCCCAGCGATACCTGGGGCCAGCTTTAGGTCGCCACCACCTAGTTTGTCTTCCTATAAAATAACCGGCATCAATTAATACAACACGATTAGGAGGAGTTACCTTTTTGGTAGCATAAGGGTTTGATGGAGACTCCGTTACCATAGTAAATTATGTGGAGACGAACTACATAATACTTCTTATATATTTTAAATCCAGCCAATCTTAGCGAAAAAAGCTGTAGTTCCGATCGAACATACTGCCCATACTAGTAAAACGAGAAAAACTCTATTATTCACCAGTATACCCCATATGTGAGCACCATAAATCCGAATAATGCAATTATGACTCCACCAGCTATCAGAATTAACTTATTTTCCAATTCTAAAGCTTTTAGAAGACGACTTTCTTTAGTTTCTGCGTCTGAAGGCAACACCCAGACATCTTTTTCAATTTTTTGATGTTCGATTAGATCTGATCTCCCCATGTTAATAACTCCTTTTAACCTATGGATCCTTCCATTTCTAATTCTAAGAGTTTATTCAATTCAACTGCATATTCCATTGGAAGTTCCTTACTAAATGGTTCAAAAAATCCATTTACTATTAATGCTTTTGCTTCTGATTCAGTGTGACCGCGACTCATTAAATAGAATAATTGTTCATCCGATACTTTAGAAACAGCTGCTTCGTGTTCTGTGATCGCAGTAGAATTACTAACTTCCATTGTAGGATAAGTATCTGCTTGAGAAGATTCATCAAATAATAATGCATCACAAACTACATTAGATTTACAATTCTCTGCCTTTTTAGAGATATTGACTAAGCCCCTATATGAAGTTCGGCCTCCATCCTTTGAGATACTTTTAGATAAAATATTGGAACTTGTATTGGAAGCTAAATGATGAACCTTTGCACCTGTATCTTGGTGTTGGTTTTTGTGAGCATAAGCAACAGATATTATTTCTGCATGAGAATTTTCACCTTTAAGAATAACGGCGGGATATTTCATTGTTAGAGCACTTCCAATATTACCATCCACCCACTCAACAGTAGCATTTTCATGGGCTACCGCTCTTTTAGTAACAAGATTATAAACATTGTCAGCCCAATTTTGAATAGTAGTATATCTTATGTGGGCATCCTTGTGGGCAATTAATTCCACTACAGCTGAATGTAGGCTATTTGTAGAATAGGCTGGTGCTGTGCAACCTTCTATGTAATGAAGGGATGATCCTTCATCTACTATAATTAAAGTTCTTTCAAATTGCCCCATGTTTTCCCGATTAATAAAGAAATACGCCTGAACAGGCATAGTCACATTAGTATTCTTAGGCACATAGATAAAAGAGCCTCCCGACCAGACAGCAGTATTGAGAGCAGAAAATTTATTATCAGAATAAGGAATGATTTTCCCAAAGTATTTTTTAACTAGTTCGGGGTGTTCCCTTAAGCCAGTGTCCATATCCATAAAAATTACTCCTTGTTCTTCTAAATCTTCTCTGATGGAATGATATATGGACTCACTCTCATATTGAGCAGTAACCCCTCCTAACCATTTTTGTTCTGCTTCAGGGATCCCCAATTTATCAAAAGTATTTTTTATTTTTTCAGGAACTTCATCCCAATCATTTGCTGTATTTCCTTCTACATAGAAGTAACAAATATCATCAAAATCTAGTGAATTTAATTTATCAGTATTGCCCCAGGTAGGGATCGGACGAGATATAAAATGATTGTATGCTTTTATGCGTATATCAGTCATCCATTGAGGTTCATTTTTAAATTCAGAGATTGATCTAACAACATCTTCAGAAAGGCCCTTATCTAATTGCATTTTGTTCAAGCTCCAGGTATTCCAATTAAATGAGAACCAATTAATAATCCAGTTCCCACCGCTTTGGCTCCTATGAACTGTCCAGTTTTGAGTTTATTTGAGAGTCTTAATGAAATTAATATTGCATCAATAGCCAGAACTAGAAAAATATCTTCAGGTATTCCGAATATTTTCTTGTGCTCCAAATCATGTAAAACATGATCTATTACATCATCGAGGTGTTTAGCTTCATCCGCGAGAACATTAATTGTATCCGAAGCAACTCTAGACGAAGTAGCAGGGAGTTTAGTTAGTTCTTCAATAATCATAGGAATTACCATTAATTACTTCCTTGCTCTACTATTTAGTAATTACGTTTGTGGGATAATATGGCTCTCAGGATCTGTGTTGTAATCGAAAAAGATCCAACGAGAAGAATCTGCTCTAATTGTTTCATCTTCTACTCCTTGTAAGTATTTCTTCACATCTTCGAAAGAATCAAAGACGAAATCAGGATTAATGCGCCCGAACATCCAGAAATTTAACTTTTGTTTCCCACCCTTCACCACAACCAAAACTGGTTTGTGTTGGCGTAGTCCAACAAAGAGTTCTTCCCAGGTTCCACACATTTGCACGGAAGGATCCAGATAAACAATTAAAAAGTCAGATACTTCTACCATCCTTAGATCTGCTAAAACTATTGGTTTCATAGCATCTCTTAACTCGTGAAAACGGCCTAATTCCCTAAGTTGACCTAAATTCTTTTGTTCATCCCCAATTTCATTAAAAATAGTGTTTGATGTCCTTTTATTAGTAGGATCCAATGCCATGACCCCGCGTTCAGATAACCATTCCGTCATCATTATTCTCCAACCGATCCCGTCATCTTCAGCATGATCGATTGGCCCTGCCAAGTAGCATCTTTGCCCATTAAGCTTTCCAGCCATAGTATATTTAAGTAGTCATCACCTATTTAACTATGCTTGGGCCTACATTTATACCACATTGAGGACATACCGTCACATTCTTATGGATATACATGGGCAGATTCCCACTCTCTATGCAGCAATGAAAAATATAACCCTTTGCAGCCCACGAATTTTGAAATGCAACTGATTCCATGTATTCAAACCCCTGCGAATGTTGGACCGAAGCAATCATCGTTCGCCACGCACAGACGACAAGTTAAGAGTTGAGTTATGGGATGAATTATCAAATCTGTTTTAATGATTCTACAAGCTGAGCATTCCATTCCTTGTGGAATTCGGGGGTCATCTAAACTCATGTATATTCTCTCCTTAGTTTCTTTGATTACACTATATCCATAGCATCTTTGCACCAACAGTTATCTGAACAAATTCCTTCTTTGGCACCAGCTCCAATATCTTTAATGCTACCAAGAAGATGAGTTTTATTTCCGATTTCCTCTATATGAAATAGCTCCTGAGTTCCTTTAGGTATATTTCCATTCTCATGTAGCTCCGATAGTAAGGAAACTGTCCGATCCGTTAATCGGGCAATTATGTGAATTAATTGATCTCCACTCAAAGTCATTAACCAATCAAGGTAGCCTTCGGTCATACGGTATTGGTGGGATTCGCCCATACTTCCAGATAGTAGTTCCACCTATTTATATGTTTCTCTAAGTTACCATTCCTTTTCCTAATCCACCAGAATGTGTGTAGTTGATTTTTTTACACAATTTACAAATAAAATATGATTGATATGCTGGCGAATGTAGAACCCATTCGTGTTCACAATTGTCTTTACTCAAAATACCACCTACTATATGGATCCTAGTAGGTAGGACATATTTAATACTTACTGCTCTAGAGGCGACACAATATCTAAAATTAAACTCCAATCCAGATCTGGAATATGTGGTGGCTGATTATATGAATTAGGCAATGGATATCTTATTGCTAATAACTCTTGAGATTCTTTGTCTGTGATCCAGGAAGCCATCTTAGTATCTTCTTTGCTCATTTCTCGATACATTAATGGGAAATTAACGTAATAACATTTCCTTGAAACTCCTTCCATGTTCGGCTCAGTTAATCTCATAAGTAGATCAACATCTTCAACTCTATTAATTGTTTCATCAAACAAACCTACTTCTTCGATCGAGTTTCTTCTCACTACCATTCCACTAGGATAAACGGGCACAGTCATAAAATAATAATGATAAAGATCTTCGTGAACATATTCTATATCTTCGTATTCTTCGAAAGGTAGGTGTTGAACATCGTGTCCACCTGTAAATTGAGAAACTACATTATTTTGATACATTGCTTTACACCAAAAAATATCTTTTTCAGGCATAGCTCCAGCGTAACCAGCCATCACTTCAAGATAGGTAGATTCCCACCAATCATCTCCGTCTAAGAATGCAACTAGACTAGTTCTTTCTTCATCTAAGGCTTGATTTCTTGCCGAGGAAACTCCTTGGTCTTTTTGAACTTTGTAAACGACTCTAGAATCTTCTAACATTAAATCTTCCACGAACTCTTTACAAGCTTCGCTCATCTTCAAACTTTCTTTAGATTCGACTATCGTCAATCTCCATTTCCTAAAAGATTGTCTCAATACAGAATTAACAGATCTCTGAAAAATTTGCAATGGAACATTATGAATTGGCATAATTATATGGATCCGATCCAAGTGTTTCATAGCACTATGACTATTGTTCTGATTATAAACGCTCATTGAAATCTATTAGATCCAACAAGCTACTGCTATATAAGAGAAGTAGTAACCGCCGTTAGCGGTAAGTGTTTTGAAGGACTTATTCCTTCAAATCTTCGTGACCTTCACCAAAATCTGAAACCCACTCAATAGAAACTTCATCAGGAACTTCTTCAGGGTCTGGGGTCACATCCTTAATTACTATATCGTAAACTCTTTCATTACGCTTAACTGTGCCCTTGAGTGATTGAGATTTCTTCATCTCAAACATGGACTCACCTACTTCATCATTACCTAGAATCCAATTTAGAATGTTTTCGAGTTTGCTAATGTCTCCACCGAAAAACGCATCAAGGTCTCTGGACTGCTTTATTGGATTTGGGTATGAAGGCTTCTTCCATGGATTATCCCAGGGGTCATATCGGCGGTTGCTCATACAGGTCTATTGTTCCATCACCTATTTATAGGTTTCTGCAACGTTGAAGTGCGATATTTAAGGCATCATGTAATAGTGTTTCCAAATTGGATCCGGGAGAGGTTTCAGTTAGAGGATTATTTCCTTCGAGCACTTCTAAACCCGCCCAAGTAGTTCCTCCTCTGGTAGCTACACTATCAATTAATTGTTGAATCATATCTGTATCAGACATACCCGCATCTTTTGGAAGTAATCTAGGATCTGTTAAGCTAGCTGTGGAATAAAATAATTGACTAATTATTTCGTTTGTTATATTAGGATCCAATCCTTGTTCTAAAGCCCATGTCACAAATATTTTTTCTAAATAAGCAACAAAGGCTATTCCGGATCCTGCAAGGATCGTATGAACATTTAGCCAATCTTCATTTTCATGAGAAATTTTAGTTACCGTGCCTAGTTCTTTAATTATAGGTAATACTCGATCTTCCATTATTTTATTATCAGCTTCTGGAGGATACATAATCATCGTATTTGCATTTCCTTGTTTAGCTGCTACATTAGTCATAGCTCTATAAAGATACGGATAATTATATTTTTCATATGAAACTCCAGCTGCAAAAGATATAATGGGTTTGTAATGTGCTGTCTGGCGTATCGTGTGCATAACTTTTTCAATATCCTTTGGCCGAACACAAACTATTATTATATCCATAGATCTAACAAAATGCTTGGCTTCGGAACTAGTGTTCCACCGAGTTCTGTTGATACCCCACACATTTGGATAAACATAGCTCAACCTATCCTTAATAATGGAGCCAAGGTGTCCTTCAGAACCTATAATCCCAATTCGTGTGGAATACGCCTCACTACTCATGAGTTATACCAGTAACTCAGACAATATAAATGTTCTTAATTTTTGGTGCAGTGGGTGTTCAGAGGGTCCAATCTAATGCCGCACTTATATCTGGGAACTGTGCACTAAATATATCTTTTATACTTTGAGCAACCTCTCGATGTTCCTTTTGCGTATCTTCGTTCGTGCGCAACTCAATATAATGAATCCAACTACGGATAGTTCCGTTCATGTATAATTTAGTCTGTGTATTTAGTGGAAGAATTCCTCGCGCACATTCCTTTGCTACTCCATTTTCAATCAATAAGTCATAAGCTCTAAAAGCTTGATCAACTGAATTTTGTGCAATATCTTGAAGAAGGGGATCATTAATGAGATCTGAACTGCTTTGCCTATTCTTTTCTGCGGGTTTGCGTAATTGAATGCCTTCGAAATTAGTGGCTTCACTATATCGCTGACTAAATTCTTGAAACGAAAAACTACGATGTCTAAGAATCTGAGTTGCGATCGCTCGGGATGTTGTAATCTCCACGCACATATTAGCCATTTCAAATGGGCTCCAATGTTTGTGTTTAATTAGATACTTCACTAGCCTCGGAGCGGTTGCTTCATTATTCTGATTTTCAGGACTAGAAACTCTAGCACAATAAACTATAGTTTTCTCTGCATCGGGAGTAAATGATATTAACTTGACTTCGCTCATAATTATACTTCCAGCGTTTATCTCTGATCATCTAATAAATATTTGATAGCCATGGTGCTCAATGATAATTCTTTTGCTATTGCTCGAATACCCATACCATTTGCTTTTAGAATATAAATATTCTTTCGAAGCTCCGGAACAGAATAAATTTTATCACTAGCCATAATGAACACCTAATTTTCTTTTCTTCTCAGACTGAGAATAGCATTTCCTACTACATACATAGTTGTGACTATCACTAGCCCTGCAATTAATTCCTCTCCGTTCATGTATTAAAGACCCTCCTTACTTCCTCAGTTTAGTCCCAGTGCCAATCAGCAGCTAACTCACCTCTATATAGTATCTCTGCTTGAGCGATACAGGATGGACACCAATGAGTTGTGCGCTTGTCTGCAGTTTTCTCTCTTTTAACTGATTTACCACAATCTCCACAAGAACGTTGATTATAAACTGTAAATTTATATCTTGGAGCTGCCCTATCTATTTTAGATTGGTAACTTTTATTTATATGTTCTAAGGAAGCTGTATGAAGACGCGCAATGTCTTCGTCAGTTAGAGATTCTAATGTTCTATGTGGAGATACTCGTGCCTGGTGCATTATTTCTGCTTTCAAATAATTTCCAATACCTGCTACCACTGTTTGATTCATCAATGCTTGTGCAATAGTCCAGGTTCCCTTTCTAGCTTTTAATCGATCTTGGAAACCCATGGCGCTAATTGGATTTTGCTGATCCAACAAGTCGGGTCCGAGTTCTTTTGTTAATTTTCTTTGTAGGGCGTAAATTCCTTCATCTCCTTCCAAGAACTTGAATGTTCCAAATCTCCGAGAGTCGTAATAGTATATTGAAAATGGCTTATCTGAATTAGGATTTTGTAAAACAAGTTCTAGACAAAGATTCTTCTTTGGCTTTCTAGAAATAATCCAGCCGCCACCCATGCCTAGTGTATGAAAAATTCTCCAATGATCTTGCACGGGGTTCTCTCCACGGATCCTAAGATATATAAATTTCCCATGACACCTTATTTCGCCAACGGTTAAGATAGCAGATCTAGATTGCTTTAAGAACTCTGCTGCTGATCCACGGAGTTGTGAACCAGATGGAGAATAACGGGGATCGTGAGATATGATGTTTATAATACGAGTTCCTCGAATATTTGCATTAAGTCCGTCAACTATTCTTTTCACTTCTGGACCTTCAGGCATCTAAACTTCATCTCCTTAATCTGAAATGGAGATACTACCTATTTATACCTTTGTCTCAAAGACCCTCCGAGGCTTCTATTCTGCGTAGGCTTGATATAGGGCATAAACTGGAATTAGATAAATTGTAGAGAGCACTGTAAAGATTCCCAGGGTTTCTAAATAAGGCACTTCTGAATAGGCAGCCCAAGCTAAAGCTAGAGGCTGCAATGCTATGGTGCCTACAATGGGTCGCCAGAAATCAACTGAGGAAACCATAGTTAAGTAAAGCCCCCAAATGAACGCGGTCCGATCCCATCATTGTCTCCGCATCGAGCATACTGTTGGAGAATTCGAATGGCTTCTTCTAATCCATGCACTTTGCCTTGCCAGTAAGTAAACTCCTCCATATCTTTATGGTGGATTTGTTGCTGCCGATAGGCTTCATCCAATGCTTCACGCAAACG
>TARA_R110002051_G_scaffold314950_3_pt1 | contig 19024 bp, 30 predicted proteins | sample TARA_R110002051 | Tara Oceans TARA_R110002051 (sample SAMEA4397023) | marine metagenome | biome: Polar Biome; feature: [MES] marine water layer (ENVO:01000295) within the mesopelagic zone...; material: water (ENVO:00002006), including particulate matter (ENVO:01000060) such...
TCGACGTCGCACGCAACGAGCTGATGCTCAAGGAAACGGCTGTGCGTGTGGAGGCGATCACCTCGATCCTTGCCGAGGAGCACCCGGACGCCGACATGGTTGAACTCTGGGTCACTGATGACGGTACAACCGTTGCCGAGGTGTTGGACAAGGACGGTCAGGTCATCTGGAACGGATCTGATGGCGACAGCGGAATTGACCGGTGGGTTTCGACACTCGATGCCGCACAGCCTCGATTCGATCGCCCGGCTGACAGCAGCCACTCCCGTCCCTGGAGGGGATTCTCCGTCCGCGACTAGGCGGCGGCCGCAACACCACCGAAAGAGCTCAGGTCATCAACGGCCTGGGCTCTTTTGCCGCGCATAGACAAAGTATGTGCAACCGAGAGATTCTGGAAGCCCAGGCCCTCCTATAGTCGAAACCCCTCCGTCTCGTGTCAATGCCGCGCATAGGGGTTTTGTGAACAATTCTTCGGGCTGTGCGGCTGTGGCGAAGCCTGCCCGCGCTGTCCCGGCGGAGAAGCACGGCACTTGGTCGGGGTATGCCTATTACCGGTGCCGCTGCGACCAGTGTGTTGGGGCGTCTCGCGAGTATTCTGCCGCAAGGCGCAAGGGTGTCAGTCCCCGCACTGAGCTATTCACCCCTGTTCCGATTCCCGAGCACGGCACGCCTGCCCGCTTCAGTCGCGGTTGTCGCTGTGAGGTTTGTCGAGCCGCGACATCAAAAGCACGGATTCCTCTCGGGGTGCCGTCGACGATTCGGCGATACCGATACCAAGTTGAGGCACCTTCTGCTGCTGTCGCGCAGCGAATGGCTCGCGTGTTTGGTGGTGCCCGATGGGTGTATAACGCCTACGTTGCTGCCGCCCGTGACCAGTACCAGACCGCCGGAACACACCTGAACGGATTTGCCGGTGTCAAACAGATTGTCACCGCCGGCCGGCACAACCCCGACACTGCATGGCTGGCCGAGCTGCCCCATCATGTTATGGCTGCGTCGGTGAAGCATGCCTCCGACGGGTATCAGGCGTTCTTTGCCTCCGTCACTGGTCGGCGCAAAGGCGCGATGGTGCGGCCACCGAAGTTCAAGAAACGCTCTTCCCGCCAGTCTGCAACGTTCAGCATCAACAGCTTCAGCATCCGTGGCAGTTGGCAATCCACCGAACCCGGCGATGGTGCCGGCGGCAGACTCCGACTGGCAAAAGTCGGGCTGGTGAATGTGAACTGGCATCGACCGCTGCCCTCTGCCCCATCTCAAGTGACAATCACCCGCGACCCGGATGGCTCCTGGTGGGCATCGTTCGTCGTCGAAGTCCCCAAACGACTGACGACACCGGTAAAGAATCGGACGGCTGCCGTCGATCTGGGCCTGACTACTTTCGCGTCGATCGTGTACTCCGACGGAACCCGAGAGAAGACCGACAACCCACGCTTCCTACGCACCGCCGAACGTAAGCTCGCGGCCGCGCAGAAGAACCTGAGCCGCAAGGCCACAGGCAGCAAAAACCGTGACAAAGCACGAGTGCAGGTCGCTCGGATTCACACGCGGGTCGCGAACCTGCGACAGAACCATGCCCGACAACTGGCAGCACGACTGATACGCGAGAACCAAGCGGTCGTCGTTGAGTCATTGAATATCAAAGGCATGGCCCGCAGCAGGTTAGCGAAATCAATCCATGACGCCGGATGGGCACTGTTTCTCAGAGCCCTCTCCGACGGTGCGGAACACCACGGGCGTGACATCCATGTCGCGCCGCCAGCATTCCCCTCCAGCAGAGTGTGCTCACTGTGCGGAACCAACAGCGGTGCAAAACCACTGTCGGTACGGGAATGGTCTTGTGACTGCGGGGCTCGACTCGATCGGGACTACAACGCAGCCACCAACCTCATCATGCTCGCCGCGAGGTCCGCGGAGAGCGAAAACGCCTATGGACGTGATGTCAGACTCCAGCTCGCTTCGGCGACTGAAGCAACCGCGGAAGAAGTAGGAACCCACCGAATCCACACCACAGCCCTCAAAGCTGCGGCGTAGGAAGACGGACACTAGCCTGTAAAACGGCTGGTGGAGACAAGGACGGAAATGCCGCGCATAACAGGTGTATGCCACGTTTCCAGAATCCCTCCAACCCCGACTTTCCCTATTGGAGTATCCGATGACCAACATCCTGAATATCTATGGCACCTCAGACGACCTTGTTCAATTCGAAGGCGCGATCCGCGAAGAGTTCGACAGCTACGACAAGCCGTGGGTCGGCAAGCTCGAAGCCCCTGATGGCTCGGGCATGATGATCAGCGCCGTCTATGGCGGCAAAGGCACATGGATGATCGGTGCCGGACCTCTCGACGAGAAGGTGACAATGCCGGCATGGCCGCTGACGCTGACCAACTCCGGTCACTGCTTCTACTCGGCTGGTCTCACCCTGGAGGTCCCCGATGGAGTCACCATCACTGAGTTCTGAGTCGATGGCCGAAATGGAACCCGAGCGCGCGACGCTGCATCAGCAGCTCACCGCTGTGCTTTCCGGGGCGCTCTGGGATCGTGGCCATGACATCCGCAAATGGCCAGAGGATGAAGCGGCTGCGTATCGGCACTTCCGTTTCGATGCCGGCAATGCCGCAGCGCATGAACTTCGGATGCGTAAAGCCGCCACGGCGGTGCTGACACTCATTCGAGTGAATGCCGCAATGCCCGAGGTCTCCACCGGGATTGTCGCGCCGATGACGGCGTTGCAGGCCGCTGCTGCTGAGTTCTTCCGCCCCGCACCCCCAAGCGCATCGGGTGATGAAGCCAAGGCGTTGGAGGCTGCAAGGAATCAGCGACTGGCAGCCATCCTCGCGCCCTACGCACCGGAGCGATGACGGGCTTCGAGGCCCGAGCCGCAGATGCCGCGCACATAGTCCGTATGACGACATCAGGCCAGGCCCGGCAGCAAAAGGGCACACCCTCCGGCGGCGAGTTCGCACCCCAGGCACGCAGCGAAAGCGATTTGACGCTGAGCGATCCCACACCACCTCAAGCTCCGGCTCGCACCGACTTCGGAGGCTACGAGCTTCGGGGTTTCCGCACCGCCGGCCGCGGCATGGAGGGACGCATCTGGAGCGCCAACATCTACAAGGGCGGCAAGAAGGTCATGTCCGTGACAGACAGCGGCGACGGCGGCGAGTACCGCTACGCCGACGCATCGGGCCGCAACATCCACATGTCAGAGACCGTGGCGGAGTTCACTGCCGTTGCTGACAAGCTGCACCCCGAGTTCGCCAACGGCTTCGGCGGCTCTGCCGAAATGCTGTGCGAAACCCTTGTGTTCTCTGCCGAGCTCGACAAGTTCCAACGCAAATACAACGTCGATCGTGCCACAGCCGTCGACGACCACATTCGCGAGGGTGCGCTGGAGGAGAAGGACCGCGAACTGTTCACGGACCCTGCCGCCATCCTCAGCCGCGACTAGAACGCACAAGCGAACAATTAGCCCCCGGTTCACGCCGGGGGCTTTTTCGTGACCCCACCCGGCTCCGAACTCCGAGCATAGGACCGAGCATGAGCCGCGAATGGGTAGATGCCGAGAAGAAGAACCCCGTTGATCGACGATGGGTGATGCGATGCGATCGCGACACTTTCGGGCCCGGCCCGCGCTGCACCACCGAGAGCGAACCGCGACGCGACCTCAACGATCTGCCGCTGGAGCGGTTCGCCGCCGAGGGCTGGTTCATTGCGGAGAAGCATGGCGACCTCTGCCCCCGATGTTTGGCCGATGGGCACCTCCCCACCCACAAGCCATACCGATTCGACCCCGAGACCAAGCGATGATCAACGTCGAGCTCTCAGCCCGAACCGCAGCCCGCGCACTGGGCGTCACCACTGTTGAGGACTTCCAGCGACTGCGCGCAATATCCTCCGACGTCGCAGAACACCACCAGGCGGATGCCGCGCATAGCCCCGTTATGAAGACGACTACCGAACTCGACGTCGACGGGTACACCGCCAGCGCCCCTGTGCCTGACGAAGACTGGGACGACGTTGTCCGTTGGGAACTGAACTTCCGCTGGAGCCAAACCCGCGGACATAACCTCAACGGCTACTTGGCACACCCCGCGGGCTCGACACAGTGCAAGGCGTTGGGTCACACACCGAGCAGTGACGGCGAATGGGACGAGGACACCCACCCGACAGGTTGGGGTGGAGACGAGCTCTGTGTCGCAACGTCGTATGCGAGAGCATGCACCGACTGTGAGTCGGAAGACTGCGACTCGCCACCTACGGACCAGGCCGGATTCTGGAAGAAATTCGAAGCCCAGAACATTGCAGAGACCCTCCGCAATTCCGGCGAAGGAAGTGCAGCCGATGACGACTGAACAGATTGCACGTCCCGCCCTGGTGAAGATGGTTGCCGACACGATCTCGACCCTGCATGGTAAAAGCGAGCGCGAATACGGTGTCGCCGAAGCCGAAGCGATCGCCGACACCCTCTACCTCGGAGGGTTCGTCAACGAAGCTCCCGCCTGCCCCGCTGTACGAGCGCGGGACGCACGAATCGCCCAGGCCAAAACCTATGCGGCCAGCGGGAAAAGCGTCCCCGCAGCCGACCGCAGCCCCGTCCACAATCACGGCCCTGCCGAAGGTCGTGGCCTTGACTGCAACGAACGTCGCACCGCCGACGGTGGCCTCCGCGGCGCCTGCCAGCCAGACGAACCCCGCGACCGCCGACCGCTCGGACCACCAATCAAGCTGGAAGTGAGCTACCCGTGGGCAAGCTGAACAAAGCACCTGCCGTCCTCGGAACTCCGTGGGTGGCCACTGCAATCACTTTCATCGTCGCCATGACACTCGCTGCGACTGACCATCCGAACGCCCAGAACACAATCACCGTCTGCGTCACCCTGCTCGTGCTGTCCGCATGGTCGACATTCGCCTACTGCGGCGGCTACGCAGACGGGAAGGACACCAAATGACTGACACACCACTGACCGACGCCGAACAGGCTACACATCGCGCCCGCTACGCCCTGCATGACCGCATCTGGGCCAGAGTCGATGACCTGCACGGCAAGCTCTACTGGGAAGATGCACAGCTCATCGGTGATGACCTCGCCCGCGACTACATCACCGTTGCCGAAGCAGACCGCCGAGTAGCCGAAGCTGTTCAGCAGACATTCGACGCCATCCATGAATATCTGCTGGAATCCAGCGGTGCCGAAACGCACAAGCAGACACTCAGCGACTGGGCGACGAAAGCATTCTCCGCCCTGCGCCGCCGCCAGATCGCCACCCCGGCAGTGCACCACTTCGCGACACCGCCGCTGGCGCTCACCTCTGCCGCGCATAGCCCTAATGACCAACGCGACTGCGCCCCCTCCACTTCGAAGGACTGACATGACTGACGAACAGATCGAAACCACCCGTGAGGCGCAGATCCGTGCGCGAGCCGCTGCCGCATCGGGAACCGAATGGCATTGGGCTGGCAACATCGACCATCAGGAGCCATATCTTGCAACTTGGATTCCTGGTGCCGGACGATGCCAAGTCCTGTCCACCGTTGACTACGAACGCGAGGTCGACTCTGTCGAAGGCCGCATCGCTCGCGACGACCTGTCCGACCACTTCGACGACCCCGAAGCGCTTGATCAGGCTGTAGAGGAATGGGCGGAGCAGCGCGACACCCGCCTGGTACTCATGGGCCCCGACCTCATGGTCGAACGGGCCCGTGACCTCGCAGTCTACGAAGTTGCACCCCAAGCCACCTCTCGACAAGACCCCAAGGTCTACCGGGCGGACATCGTCGGCATCCGTCACCCTGATGCTGAGTTCATCGCCCATTCACGAGCCGACGTCGACTACCTCCTGGCCGAAAACGATCGGCTGCGTGCCGCACTGGATCGCTTCGCCAAGCAGAGCAGCGAATCGCTGCTGAGCAAAGGCTGGCATCTGAACTCCGACGAGCAGATCCGTGAGGCGCTGGCTGAGAAGATCCACTACGCGCTGGGTCGCGACGACTTCGGAGTAGCTAACGACGACGAACGCGATGACGTATTGGACATCGCCGCAAAAGTCATGGCCGTACTGCCGGAGCTCGGTTACAAACTTCCGCCGGCACTCGCCCGCGACCCCCAGGAGCTGACCCGATGAAGACCCCCACCGACATCAACACCGGCACCCTGAACCTGGTGGAGCTCGGCGACCGCCTACGTTTCGTCGCCGGTGAAGACCATCGAAGCGACTGGGACGGACCGAAAGAGTTCGAAGCCACAGTTGTTTGCACGAACCTCTCCACAGCCCTCGGCCCCTCGATCGACACTGCGGAGAAGATCGGCGATGACGAAACCGACGTCTTCTACCTCTCCGACAACTGGCAGATCACTGTGATCGACGAGAAGGAGTTCGTTGACCCCGCACCGTGGCTGACCGATTCGGGCAAGCGACAGACCACCTCCATCGTGCCGTTCATCTTCGGACGCCAAACCCATGCCGACTACAAGCCACGCACCCGCGCCGAATACCTGACCGACATTGGCTGACGTCGAAGCGGTGGAGAAGATCATTCACGACTTCATCGACGGGCTGCGTGCGGAACGCCGCATCTGCCCCGACCTCTACGCCGCTGAGTTGGCTGAGGTAGTCGTCAACACCCTCACACCGCCACCAGCCCCCTCCGCCGGTGGCGCTGTGGCGAGAGCCGAAGCATTGGCTCGCGGCGACAACAACTGGATGGACGCTGCCGGTCCGGCGACACCCCGATCAGGCTTCTAAGCCAACACCTGTGCCGGTGCCGCGCATAGACCTGTTATGAACGCGCGCCAAGAGATCCAGCGGACCAACGCCTACAACATCGGCAAGGCCAACATCGGCGACCGCATCGCATTCACCAGCAGCATCAAAGGCACCGCCCGAGTTCCGGCATCAACAGTCAGCGCAAACGGCATCCTCACCGCGGTGCAGGTACTCGGCCGGCTCGGCGTCATTCGCGCCACTGTCGATGGCGAGATCTACACCCTCGGCCCCACAGTGATCGTCGACGTTGAACGCGCTACCGATGCCCGCCCTCTGACGATGCCGAAGCCCGAAACTCAACGCCGTCGCCGCTTCGAGAAGAGCACAGAGCGTCTGCGAACCGAAACAGCGGCAGAGCTATTCGGTATCCGCACTCAACGTCCCGTCGACTCATTGAGCGCCAACCATGTCGGGCATGAAATCGCCTTCGCCTATGGCGATTCCGAATTCACCGGCACCGTCACTTCGGTGGAACGCGGCTTCGCCGGCATGACCGATGTCGGTGTCGATGGACGCCATTTTGTCTTCCCCGGCGACAAGGTCGTGACCGTCATCCGCCATCGAATGTCTACCGCCTCCTGACCCCCGACTGTCACCACCGGTCACGGACATCCCAAGGGACAACCGTAGGGACACGGACATTCCGATGTCACTACGCGATGTCCCCGACGGTGAAGGTCATGTCACTTCGAGCTCCAACGCCAGTGACACCGGCACAATGGACAGTCTGCGACGGACAGCCACGATGCCGCGCATAAACAGGACATGGACAACCACGCTGACGCACAGGCCATGACCGAAACCGTCGAGGTCACATTTGACCCCACCGATCGCCAAGCGCCGATACACCTCAGCATGTCTCCGATCGTCTGGGCATTCGCTCGTGAGCTCGCCCTCTACCTCCCTGCGGAGATCACTGAGACGCGACAGTGGGCAGACGCCCTCCGCAACGTCATCGGCAGTTCAGACCCTGACGAGGACGAACGCCGCACCGCCCGGCTGGTCAACTGGCTGTGGTCAACGGCGGTGCCTCGCGTACAGTCCCGCGCTGATCGTGGCGGCTTCGGACCGATGTGGGCGGACATGATCGCTGCCCGCGAATGGCGTCACTCCGAATCGGTGTCGCGACACATTGCTGACGCAGACCCAGAAGCTGCTGACCTCGCCTATGCGTTGTCTCACGTGTTCCCCGTACCCGAAACCAAAGCGGTTGCGTACATCGTCTATGTCGCCGATGCCGCCGCAAAACTCTCTGACGGTTGGGTCAAGCTCAACCCCACGACCGTTCTGGCGGAGCTCGCCAATGTCCCACAGGTGTCATCCGACTGACTCCGAAACCGCAGGGCCGTTGAGACTAAATGTCCGCCGCAGGTTTGTCCCTTTCGACCGCTGATGCCCACACCCATGACCGATGCTTCTCCCCCGACGGTGTCACCCATCTGATCGCCACGGCTCGCGGTGTCCAGGCTACGACCTCGACCTCGATCTTCAGCGCCAGATCCCCGTAACGAACCCAAGCGGAGGCCGGCACCGGAATCGGTGTCTTAGTCAGCGGATAGACGTCGAGTTCCAGCTCTGCATCGGACAGAGTCTGAGGTGTGCCCCGCATCATCATCTCGTCAACATGGGCAGACATCCGAGCGTCGATCTGTGCTGCATAACGTTTGTTCGAACCGATGGCCTACCCCTCCCAAGTGAAGCGTCCGGCCAACGCCAAACAATTCTAACGCGAGCAGCAATGACAGCCGACTTCAGAAGCAGCGCATAGATGAATCAGGAGGCACAAACGCTCCCACTCCGACCCCATACCCCAGACAGGAAATCATGCTCAAGAAATTGCTCAACTCATACGCCCCAGGCTTCTTCATCGGGGCCGTCATCTTCGCCATTGGCGCAGCGATAATTCACGCGCCACTGATTGGAGCGAGAATCCCGATCACTCCGGAAGAGCTGTGGGGTGCAGCCCTGCTGACACTCCTATCAATCATGTTTGCGACGATCTCCGCCGTCTCCGTAGCGCTCGGATTGTTCTTCGCCTTCCGGGTGTTCACTGCCCAGCCTGACGCCGCGACCAACATCTAATGAGTGGACATCCCCGCTGGCCCGGCTTCAACTCGAAGACCGGCGACCCCGCTCGCGACAATGCCGCCCGCAACCTCAACCGGAAGATGTACCGTCTGGCCCGGCGCAAACTCCGGTTCATCGCCGCGGGCCGGAAGCGCAAGAAGGCACTGACCCGAATTGAGGGCGGCCACTACATCACCCTGTGGGCGTCGGTCTACAACGCGGTCGCCGCCGAACACAACCGGCGGTAGCCGCAGCAGCATCAAATGGCGTTGATCTCATTGCGAGGTCGACGCCATTTTGACATCTCGGCAGCCCGAAACCCGGCGGCGATAGCCGACGGTGGCCCTCGGCGGTAGCCGGATGCGGTGACGACAGTGCGACAGGGGCACGAGGAGTTAAGAGCTCGGCGCTTCGCGCCTCGCGTGACTTCGTTGTGTCATTCGGTGTGCATCGTCATGTTGCTGCTTGCTGCGCAAGTGTTTCGGCGAGGGCAGCGGCTGCGCAACGAGATGTCGCCGTGGGCCGTTGAGGTCCACGGTGGTGTCGATGTTGCGCAGGTGATGCCCGAGTTGCTTGTGGCTCTCTTCGTTCGCCGGGGCTTCGCCCCTGTGTTTCTGTGTGTGGTTCGGTGTGTCTCCGTGTTGTTGCCTGGGGGCTCGCTGCGCTCGCCCGGGCTTCGCCCGCGCATCGTTGGGTCTGCGTTGTGTTTCCGTGGGCTCGCTGCGCTCGCTCGGGCTTCGCCCGTGCATCGTCTGGTGTGTCGTGGTGGGTCGTTGTGTTTGCTGCATAGCCTCGGGGGTGGGCACATTTTTATGGACGGTTGTCTATTTCGATGGACGCCCCCGGTTCTGCTTTTCGCATCGGGGCGGATCCGGTTCGTGTTCGTGACGGTTCTTCGGTGGGGTTTCCCTGCCGGGGGCAGCCTTCGGCAGTGGTGGCGTCAGGGGTCTGAGGTTGCGGATCGTCAGCGCAACGTCAGCGAGGCGCAACGTGACGGGGCCCGAGGATGGATGAGACTCCACAGTTAGTGTGTGACGCCACCAGACCGGTCACTTCACATCACGGTCACACCCAGCCCACAGCGAACGGAAAGGCCACTGGGGTTGGAGCGGATGCGGAAACCCTCAGCGGCCTTGGAGAGAGCGCACGGAAGAGATGGGACGCCCCCAGGGCGGCACAGCTCTGGAGTGCAGCCCCGGAGGCGAGCCACGACGAGTGAGCGCAGCGAACCGGAGAGCCGCCGGGGCGACGGAGCGAAGCGACGTCAGGGTGAGGTACGAGAACGCAACGGTACGTGGCCCGGAGTCAGATCGCAGGGCGGAGCACAGATCACGGAGGGAGGCTGGGCCGGCGGCGGCATACGGCTTGGGGGTTTTGCGGCGCATAGAGATCGGGGCGACCGGGGTTTTAGATCCCGCTTTCGCCGCATGTTCTGTATTGAGTCGCGAAGTGCGATGACCTCTTGGACTGGAAGGCAGTTTTGTTGTGAGCAAACTATTGGCGGCGCCGCGTGTGTGGCGTCTCTCGCGGACGGGAACGATCGAGCCGAATGCGACGACAACGAATCAGCGGGCGGCGACTTTTGCGGCGTCGGCTCCGAACGGTTCAGTGTTGCTGACCAGACGCGACAGTGACGGCCTTTCGCATTGGCTTATCGCCCCGGATGAGACGGGTGTGGAACAGTCGGCGTTGCATCTTGCGCAGACGGTTGCTGCTCGCGCTGAGGAGCGCGTTGACAGCGTGCCGGAGCTGTTTGATTCGCGTGCGATCGCGGTCGCTCGTTACGACACTGGCAGCATCATCGGTCGTGACACTCAGGTGGGTTCGGACATGTCGGAAATCGCTGGTCGTCTGGCGTCGTCGTTGAGTCCTGGTGAGTGGGTAGCTGCGGTGCTCCGTCGTCCGGAGAAACATGAGATCCGCCGGTATCAGAAGTGGCTGTCGAATCAGATCGGTGGTGGCAACCTCCCCCAGCATCATTCGATGCAGCAGTCGTCAATTGTCATGTCGATCTGGTCGGGCGCGGATTCTGCTGCTGAGGCTAAGGCTCTGCTGCGTCAGGTGACGGCGGCGATGCCGGGCTTCGACATCCAGATCAGCCCCCATTCGATTTCGAAGACGCTGGGTGGTTTGAGCATGATCGCGGGCGGGCTCGGCGGGTTCGCTGCCGGTGTCTGGACTTTGAACACCGATCTGTTCTACGCCTCTGACTCGGTGGAGCTCGCGGCGGGCTTCGCTGCCGGTATGGGTCTGCCGGCGGCTGCCGCTGGTGTGCTGTTCCTACTCGGGCGGGTGCCGTCCTATGCGGAGAAGGTTCGCCGCCTCGCCCGCTACAACATGTTGCTGGAGCCGGCGAAACGCATTTTGCCTCCGGGCAGCCCCAAGCGTGAACATCAGACTAAGGATGGTGTGACGGTTCAGGGCACGAATGGTCAGTATCCTCTCGGTGCCGGTTCGTTCATGGCCGGTGCACAGTTGGCTGTCGGAATTGTCGCCCCTCATGCTGGTGCGGCTTCCGGCACCTCTTCGACTCAGATGCGGGTAGCCCCGTCGATTATGCGTGAACCGATCGGGCCGTTGGTCGGGGACAATGATGGCCGCCCGGTGTATCTGAGTTCCGCTGATGCTTGGGCGGGGACGATCCTGTTCGGTCAGGCCGGTTCGGGTAAGTCGCGACTTGTCCAGTCGTTGTTTGCCCATTCGGGTCTTGAGCGTTCGCGTCCGTCTGGCCGTCCGGGGTTCCCTGGTGCTCGCAACTCCCTGATCGCTTTTGAGTCCAAGGGTGAGGGCGCTGACGCCTATGTCGAGTGGGCGAACATTGTCGATGACAAGGCTTTGCGGATTGACTTCGCGGGGCCGGGCAGCATCCAGCTCGACATCCTCTCGATTCCCGGTGCCGCTGATGTGCGCGCTCGCGCTGTTGTCAACGCCATGAAATATGCGTTCTCTGACGGTTCGATCCAGGAGCGTTCGTTCGACACTCTGATTCAGGTGCTGACGGCGGGCTTCGCTGTCACTCCCGATGTCGCTGTCGTTGCTGAGCTGGAGCCGAACAAGTCGCCGTTCTACTATGCGAATGTTCTTCTGGGCGGCCGCGGTGACGCTTTCGGTGTGGCGTTGGCTGGCGCTATCCGCTCTGAAGTCGCCCGCCTCGGCCTCGATGAGACCACTGACCTCGGTATGGCCGGTGCGATGTTGCAGGCGCTGTATTCGGGGAAGACTCCGGCGCAGCGTTCGACGTTCACTGATGCGCCACGGTCGAAGGTTTCGGCGTTGCTGGCTGCGGAGTCATGGTGGGGCCGTCCGAATAAGATTTCGTGGGATCGTCTGCTGACTGAGCACCGCAGCGTCATCATCAACACCGGTGTCACCCGTGCGGGCCATGAGGCTGATGATGCTCTGGTTGCTCAGTTCTCGGCGATGATGATGTACACGCTGTATTCGGCGATCAAGCGCTGCTGCTCTGAATGGCGTGAGGCTGGACGAAGCGTTTCCCTTTACGCTGACGAGCTGAAGCTCCTCGCCGGCAGTTCGGCAACTGTCATCGCATGGTTGCGCGATCAGGGCCGTTCCTACGGTGTTCGCAGTGTCTTCGCGACTCAGTATCCGGAGCAGCTTGTGCCCGAGGTCCGCAACGCCGTGATGGGTTTCGGAACTCTGATGGCGTTCTCGCAGTCCAACCCCGAGGTGGTGAAGGGCTTGGTCGCTGACCTTTCACTGAGCGGTGACGTCTGGACGGGTGCGGATGTGGCGAACCTCCCCGCCTATGAGGCGATCGTTCGAGCGTCGGCCGGCCAGCAACGCCAGGCACCATTCACGTTGAGCATCCGGGACTTCTGGGCTAACCGGGCAACATTTATCGAAGATCAGGGGTATGGAGCATGAGCATGAAATCGACGCCGGGCTGGTGGGAACGTCTCACCCTCTCCGCCGAGACGATGGCGAATCTGCGCAGCCGTGCTGCCGCCCGCAACGTCACCGAATTCGATCTGGAGTTTGCGTCGTTCTGGGAATGTGCTGCTGCCCCTGAAGCATGGGCTCGTTTCTCTTCCTATTCGGGTGAGCTGGCTTTCATCTACTTCGCCTGCCCGTTGACGCAGTCGGTTCTGAAGGTTGACGCTTCGCTGTTCCACGCTGAGGGTGTGGCTTTGAAGTTCCGAGCTGCTGGCCGCGATTGGGCGTTGGGATGGTCGGCAGTATGAGCATGGAGATCCCTTACGAAACTCCGGGTGTCGAGACCGGCATTGCCTTCGCGGACGCCCCGGTGGCTTCGGCTACCGCCGGTGCGTCACTGGCTGAACGCATCGACCCCTATTGGGCCAGTGTCTGGGCTACAGGTTCGCAGGCTTCGTGGCTGAGTGCTGATCAGGCTCGCCGCCAGGTCGCGTCCGGTTTGGGGCGTCTGCCCAATCATCTCGATGTCGATGAAGCTCCGGCGCTGGAGGCTACTTTGGCACCGCGCAACTGGGGCAAGCGACTGAACGCCCTGTCGGTACTCGACTCCTGGCGTACGGTCACGGGTGAGCAGATGGCTGCCATCACCGGTGATGCTGAGCTGGCGACCGGTAAGTCCGACACGATGTCGAACCTTTTCGGTGCCGGTGTCGCCGATGTCGGCATCTTCACCAATGGCCTATACAACACTCGCGATACCGCTCGGGCGACACTGTATCGCCCGTCGCGATCGACAGCTTTTGCCCAGGACATTGAGCCGCATCTGACCTATCCCGAGTGGGTGTCGGTTACGGGCGGTCATGGCTGGGAGTCGGGCTCGCAGTTCGATCGCCACAACCTCTTGGCCACGGAGCTGGGTTTGCGGGTTGCGGAGATGTGCGAGATCGGTGCTGTCGTGGGCGAGAAACTGTCGACTTGGGATCTGCTGGCGCACACTGGGGCGGGCTTCCCCGCAGCGTCGGGTGTCAAACGTGCTGCGGATGCGACGCTGATCCGCACTGATGGTGCTCGGGTTGCGGTGGAGATCACAGCGACGTCAGGCCCGAACTTCGACGGCAAGGTACGTCGGTGGGCGGAACTGCTGTCGAACCGCCGGATGGCTGACACTGGATTGGTCGTCATGTTCGTGCTGGCGCCGCAGCCGGATAAGCGTGTACGTCCCGGTGAGATGCTGACGATGGTGCGTAAGAACATTGCGGCCGCCACTCGCGACTACCCCGGTGTCTCGTTTGACCGGGTGGCTTCGAGGATGTTTGTCGCCAATTGGCAGGACTGGTTTCCGGCACCTCATCGTGTCGATCCGTCATTCTTCTCGCTCGATGCGTGGCGTGCCACGGGGCCTGCGGATGACCTGTGGGAGCGCGCGTCGGTGCTCGACCCGTTCGACACCCCGTTTGAGCCCAGCGACGTCCCGGCTGCGGAGGCGGTGCTGAACAACATCGCCGCCATCCGTTCGGTGCCGTCATGGTTGCGTTCTGGCAGCCCCCGTGAGCTGTGGCCGTCAGCGGTGAAGGCATTGGGGTATTCGGGCATTCCCGTGCCGGCACCGTCAGATTCCGAGGGGGCTTCCAAGCGTCCGCTGGGGGCTGCTGTCGGTTCGGCATCGGCTGCGCAACCGCCGATCCGTCTTCGCGCCAGGGCGGCGTAACCGCTTCGGTCGGGGCCTTCGGGCCCCGCTGGAACCGCCGCGCTCATAGTGGCTATGACAGACATTATGACTCCGCGCGTTAGCGCAGGTATCCCTACGGGTGGGCAGTTCGCCGCGAAAAACAATGCTGAGGCTGAGGTGGAGCTTGCGCCGGCACGGCCTGAACGCCAGGTGAAGAACAACGAGCTCGATCGCGGCGATGTGATCATTGGCGAGAACGGTGGCCGCATCACGGTGCTGGACTATGTGGTCACGATGGAGCCTGCCACGGTGTCGATCCGCACCGAGTTCGGCGTGCTGTCGCTGCAACGTCATGGCACTTCGACGCTGGCCGCTGATGATGAGCCTCTGTTGAAGCGGCTGAACGTCGAGGTGGACTCTGCTGACGGGCTGCACCGGATGATCAACCAGGCCGGCTACTCCGATGGTGTGACGGGCAAAGTCTTCACCAAGGCCGATGCCGCGGAGCAGTACGCGCAGTTGTTGGATTCGGGCGACATCGCTGAGGTCGAAGGTGGCTTCGACGCACTGTGGCCGGCCATCCAGAACAGCTCCTACTGGTTGAACCTCTCGGATACCAGCGACGATGAGTGGAGCAACATCCGCGAAGCCGTTGAGGAGTCGATCTCCTCCCTTTAGCTCGATGTCGTGTCGATGAGGCCGCACAGATTGTGAACGGCGCTTCTCCTCCGGGGGTGGCGCCGTTCGGTGTCTGTGCGGCCTCACCGCTCGGGGGTCTGGAACACAACCAACAGCGAATCACCCACTCTGCGCCTGCCGACACCGATGTCCGCGCATAGAGGTTGTGGGAAGGCACCGATCACCGGCCCAGAAGAGGAACTATGACTATTTTGACCCCTCCGCAGACGCGAGGCTATCGCCCGCTTGAACTGCCAGGAATCATCGAACCCCCTGCCGCGCTGGTGGAAGCCCCTCGCGGTTTCGCTGCCGAATATGGCCGCGCCATCGACTTTGCGCCTCGCGAAATGGAAGAGGCTGTGACCTCCGTGTCTGAGCTCCCTGCCTCTGAGGTTGAAACTCAGAACCCGACACCCGACATCGTCTCTGCCTCCGCACCTGAACCGACTGAACCTCCCGCGAAGGAGAAGCCCTCTTTCCGGACGTTCACTCTGATCGACCCCAACCGGCTTTGGGTGATGATTGTCGCCATCGGATTGCTTGGCGGCATCCTCGCCGCGTCACTGGTTTCATCGTTCACCAGCGTCTACGCAATGGCCGCCTGGGTGGGCTTGCCAGCCGAAGTCCAATGGCTTCCTGTGGTCATCCTCGACGTCGCCATTGTCGGCTTCTCCTGGGCGCTGATGGTGTTCAGCACCCGCGCCGCGGACGATGCTCAGAAGGCCAGGGATGCCCGCAGCGCTGGCCGCGCCACCGGTGATGCGCGCGAAAAGACTGCCTCCACTCGTCTGCTTCTGATCTGGGTGACGCTGTTCTCTGTCGTCGCCAACTTCATGCACACCTATGACTTCTGGGATGGCGACCTGTCCACACCGCAAGCGATCACCGGAGCGGTGTTCTCCTGCTCGATTCCCCTCATGGCGTTCGGCGCGACCGAAGAGCTAATCCGCCTCGTATTCATCCGTCGTAAGCGCGTGAACATTGGAGAGTCCGAATGAGCGAAACAACCGTAGACACCCAGCCGATCAACACCGTGGAGACTCCGCGGGATAAGCGGGTGAAGCTGATGAGTTCCGGTGCGGAGTACCGCAACTCAACCCCGCATCAGGTTGCGGCGCTCACCTGGTCTGTTGTCGAACTCGTCGATGCGACTGTCGCCCAGACTGAAGCTCAGGCTCAGGCTGCGGCCGCTCAAGCCGCTATCGACGTTGAGCGCAATGCCCTGCTGGCCAGGAGCGCAGACATCGCCGCCGCAGCGTTGAATGAGCAGCGCACAGCGAACCTCATGGCGTTCTACGCCACGAATCCAAACGACTACCCCGAGGGTGTCCGTGATCAGATCAAGGCGCTGTTGGGAATCGCCTCGACAGAGCCTGACGCCCCAGCAGCCATTGAGCCTGAGCCCGCACCTGTGGAGCCTCGATCGAACGTGACGAGCATCAGCGACGCCCGGCGCGAGTTCGAAGAAGAAGAAGAATCGTTCGAGTAACGACAAAGACCACCTGCGGCGGTTCCGATCGGGGAACTGCCGCAGGTTCACTTTTTGGATAAGGATGACAATGGCCAACAACCCCTTCCCGCTTACGGGCAGCGACCTTCGAGAGATCGCCGATGCCTGTGATCTCGCAGATGCGGCTGCGGGCGAAGGTCGCTTGCTTGCATCGCCGCTGATCGGACGTGTTGAGGTCTACCGGCCAGGCACCGACGGTTCAGAGGTGATCGGGCATCTTGTGCCCTTCGACGACTGGTACGGATTCGTGCCCGCCGCAGGTAAGTGACCTGATGCCGCGCATAGTCGGGATATGACTACAGACGACAAGAGCGCAGGAATCCATTTCCACACCCCGTACCCTGACGTTGCGGTTGCGGCTAACGAATTCGCTGCCGGCACAGACAGCGAAGATATGGTCTGCCACTGCGGCAACAGCGCGGGCGCCAACGGGTTCTCTGCTGCCGACCGAAACGGTCGCCTTGCCGACATCACCGCGGGCCCGCCCACCGGCGAGCTTGCAGAGCTCCCCGATGACCCATTCTCGATCTGCAACTCATGTGGCCGCGTCATCGACAGCGACTCCACCGCTCAGGGCTTCCGTATCCTCGGCCGTGTCGATGTCCTCTCCGCCGAGTGGATTGCCGCACGCGACGAGTATCAGACGACAAACTTCGACAGCTAGGGCTGGAGGTTGCGTGTCATGCCGCACCCCTATGCGGCATGACAATAATCACTCGCCAGTCCGCAGGTCAGCCCACCGGTGGACAGTTCGCCGCCCACACCCGCACTGAATCCCCCATCGAGCTCCACAGCGACTTGGTGGCTGTACCTATGGCTGAGGGTGGAGTGCGAATCGTCCCCACAGCGATCGCAGATGAGTTCCGCGGTGTCTCCCCCGGGGGCTACAACGTAGTCGCCGCCTTCGAGAAGGCGGACGGAAGCGAATATTTGGTTGGTTTGACTAAGTGCTGCAACTCCACTGCGAAGGGGTCTGAGGACGGCATCGTCTGCCGCCGCTGCTATTCGGAATGTGACCCGATGCTGGGCGGTCCGATCGAGCTCAGCGCTGTGGCGCCTCGCATTCCTGCTCCCGCCACTGAACCGTCCGAGGATTGATCGGGCTGCCGCACTCCTCTACGGCATGACAACAATTACTCGCCAGCAGGCTGGCCGTCCCACCGGCGGCCAGTTCGCAGCTCGAACCCGCAGCGACGCCGACACGACTTTGAGCGCCGAAACCGACATCAACGACACTGTCGACGATTGGTTTGCCGGCTCGGCCAAAGATCTGAACGCCGCCCAGGCCGGTGCGATCGTGGCTCTGAATGCCCACTTCGGGTTCAAGCCATCCGTGACCGTTGACGACCCCGAGACTCGTGTCGACCTCATTTACGCGCCTGCCGAAGACTTCGATGGGTTCCGCACCACGCGCGTGACCATCGGTGGTGACGGCTCAGTGCAGGCTTTCGGTCACGGCGAAGACTGGGAATACGACTCCATCGACGATGACCGCCAGGAGAAGCTGGAGCAGGTTGTTGCCGAGCAGGTGCGCGATTGGCATTCAGCATCACGTTCCGGCTACGCAGAAGCAGGAGAGAAGAAATCTGATGACTAACGAATCGCGCGTCTCCGCCGGCATCCCCGCTGGCGGCCAGTTCGCATCCAACAACCGTCCCGAAGCCCAGATCGACTTGACTGGCGACACGGGCTTCAGCAGCACTGTGACTGATGCGTTCGAGTCCGCAGCCGAGGCTTTTGAGAAGGTGGTCGACACCAGGATCTCCGACATGATTCTGGCGCATTATGCTGACGGCTCCGACCGCCGCATCCCTGTCTCGGTTGAGCTTGAGTACGACGATGAGAGTGCCTGCATGGACATCATCTCGGTCACGGGCGCCGACGGCGAAGAGATGTTCGACATGGATGATGATGAAGACCTGCGTGAAGCAGCGTCGATCGTCGCGTCGTACTACCCCAACGCCGGCTTTACCCGCAACATCGACTTGGAGAAGCCGAACCCCGCAGTTGAACTTGCGGACGCTGACGCCGCGGTGGAGGTGGCTTTGAACCGCCGGCAGGAGGCTGTCGTGCGCGGGCTCGCTGAGACTATCCATGAACGTTTCGAATACGCGACCGACGTTCTGCTATCGCCGGATGAGATGCCTGTCGTCGAAGCGATCTGCGATAGCGAGGGTGCGTCCCTGTGGGACTTCACTCAGGAGCGCGTTGACCTCAACGATGATGAAGCTGACGAATATCAGCAGGAGCTGGCCGCATGGTCAACCCGTCTTGATCTCGGCCGGCTCAACCTCCAGCCCGACGCTGGGTCGGGTCTCACAATCCTGCCGATCGCGGGAGCCACCGAGTAGCGTCTGCGACTCACCTTCCACCACAGTTCGATCAGAGTGAACAAAAGCGCCTCGTCGGTTTACGCAGACTGACGAGGCGCTTTTGTGGCTC
>TARA_R110002051_G_scaffold32525_5_pt1 | contig 18966 bp, 14 predicted proteins | sample TARA_R110002051 | Tara Oceans TARA_R110002051 (sample SAMEA4397023) | marine metagenome | biome: Polar Biome; feature: [MES] marine water layer (ENVO:01000295) within the mesopelagic zone...; material: water (ENVO:00002006), including particulate matter (ENVO:01000060) such as......
GGGGCGGTCCGCCAAAGCGCCGGATTGACGACTGCGAAAAGAACATTTAGTGAACATACCAATGAAGAAAAGTCTCAAAGAACGGTTGGCGATTCTCTCCGATGCCGCAAAGTACGACGCTTCCTGCGCGTCGAGCGGCACCGTTCGCCGCTCCTCTGCCGGGAGCGGCGGCCTCGGCTCCACGGAGGGATCCGGCATTTGCCACGCCTATGCGCCGGACGGACGATGCATTTCGCTGCTGAAGATCCTGATGACGAACTTCTGCATCTACGACTGCGCCTATTGCATCAACCGCTCGTCCAGCAATGTCGAAAGGGCGCGGTTTTCGGTGGAGGAGGTGATCTGGCTGACGCTGGAGTTCTATCGCCGCAACTACATCGAAGGCCTGTTCCTGTCGTCGGGTATCATCCGCTCCTCCGACCACACGATGGAAGAGATGGTGCGGATTGCGCGCGAGCTGAGAACAACCCACAACTTCCGGGGCTATATTCACCTGAAGTCCATTCCCGAAGCCTCGCCGCATCTGATCGAGGAGGCGGGGCTTTATGCGGACCGGCTGTCACTCAACATCGAGCTGCCGACCGATGCCGGGATTGCGCGCTATGCCCCGGAAAAGCATCCCGCCGGCATCCGCCGATCGATGGGGGCGCTGCGCCTCAAGATCGAGGAAATGGGCGACAAGACGCTGCAGACGAAGCGCACGCGCAGGTTTGCGCCGGCGGGCCAGAGCACGCAGATGATCGTCGGTGCCGATGGCGCCAATGATGCGACGATCCTCGGGACCAGCGCGCGGCTCTACGGCAGCTATGGCCTCAAGCGGGTCTATTATTCCGCCTTCAGTCCCATCCCGGATTCGTCGAAGAACCTGCCGCTGATCAAGCCGCCACTGATGCGCGAGCACCGGCTGTATCAGGCCGACTGGCTCTATCGCTTCTACGGTTTCAACGTCGGCGAAATCACTTCTACGCGGGCGGACGGGATGCTCGATCTCGACCTGGACCCGAAACTGGCCTGGGCGCTGGGTCACAGGGAGCAGTTTCCGGTCGACGTGAACAAGGCGGAGCGGGAGATGCTGCTGCGGGTGCCGGGCCTCGGCACCAAGACGGTGAAGTCGATCCTGTCGTCGCGGCGCTTCACGCGGCTGCGGCTGGAGGATCTGAAGCGGCTGGGCGTATCTCTGAAGAAGGTGCAGCCCTTCATCACCGTGGACGGCTGGACGCCGCATCGGCTGGTGGACCGGCCGGACCTGCGGGCCATGTTCCAGCCGAAGCCGGAACAACTGTCGCTGCTCTGATGTATACGGTGACGCTGAAGGGCAGGGGCGATCTCGGCGAGTGGCGCGATGCGGCACGGGCGTTTCTGCAGGGCGGGGTGCTGCCGGAACGGATCGTCTGGGAGGCGGCGGGCGCTGCGGAAGGACTGTTTGCCGCAGAGCCCAACCACCTGCCGCCGCCGCTGCCGCAGATCGGACCGATCTCGGTTCCTCCCGACTTCATCAAGCTCGCGGGTGCTGTCATCTGTCACTCGGATCCGGGCCGGTTTTCGCTGCTCTACCGCCTGCTGTTCCGTCTCATGTACCAGCGGCGCCTTCTCGACATGCTCGCCGATGTGGACGTGGTGGCGGCGCGGCGGATGGCGAAAACGGTGGGCCGCGATTACCACAAGATGACGGCCTTCGTGCGGTTCAAGGAGATCCCCCTGCCGCAGGACAGCGGGGGGCGGCGGAAGTTCGTGGCCTGGTTCGAGCCGGACCATTTCATCGTCGAGCGCGTCGCGCCGTTCTTCCAGCGGCGTTTCAACGACATGGACTGGCTGATTGCGACGCCGAAGGGGGCAGCCTCCTGGGATGGCGAGACGCTGCGCACGACCGATGAGCCGGCGCGGAAGCCTCACCTGAAGGACGAGACGGAAGATCTCTGGCGCACCTACTATGCCTCGATCTTCAATCCGGCGCGCCTGAAGGTAAAGGCGATGACGTCGGAGATGCCGAAGAAATACTGGAAGAACCTGCCGGAGGCCGAACTCATACCCGGGCTGATCGCCAATGCGGAGCGCAGCGTCCTGGAGATGGCGGCGAAGGCGGCGAGCGAACCCCTGCCTTTCCACCACCGGCTGCAGGAGGTTGCCGCCCGGGCGCCGGCGGCGCCGGAGCTGCCGTCGGGCACGCTGGCGAACCTGAAGGAGGAGGCACGGCACTGCACGCGCTGCGACCTGCACTGCATGGCAACGCAGACGGTCTTCGGCGACGGGCCTGAGGAGGCGACCGTGATGGTGGTCGGCGAGCAGCCGGGCGACCAGGAGGATCTGGCGGGCAAGCCGTTCGTCGGACCGGCGGGGCAGATGTTCAACGATGTCCTGCGCGAGGCGGGCTTCGACCGCCGCTCGCTCTACGTTACCAATGCGGTGAAGCACTTCAAGTACGAGGCGCGGGGCAAGCGGCGCATCCACCAGAAGCCGAACATGGGCGAGATCCAGCAGTGCCGCTGGTGGCTCAGCCAGGAGATGGAGCTGGTGAAGCCGAAGCTGTTGGTGGCCATGGGGGCGACGGCCTATTTTGCGCTGACCGGTGAGAAGCAGAAGCTTTCCGACGTGCGCAGCAAGCCGATGCCGATGGAAGGCGGAAGGACCCTCTACGTGACGGTGCACCCTTCCTACCTGCTGCGCCTTCCCGATGGCGAGCAGAAGGCGGCAGAGCTTCTGCGCTTCAAGCGGGATATCGAGTCAGTTCAGTCGCTTGCGCGTTCTTTTATGTAATCTAATTTAGCTTTTTCGATCTGGATCAATGCTGCGGAGCAAGCGCGTCGTCATCGATATGCGCGCGTGCATAGACCTTTGCCGCGATCACGGCGAGGAGCACGAGCGTGACGGTTGCCACCATGCAGCAGACCGCGAAGCCGAGTGAAAAACCGGCCTTGGCCGTCTCCAGCCATGCCGCCGCGGCAGGGTCCGTGATCGCTTGCGCCGTTTCGACGGCGCCGGCCAGGGTGGCGGAGACGGCCTGTGCCTGCGTGTCCGTCAGGCCGCTCAGATCCGCGCCCTTCATGGTCATCCGGTAGACGAGGGTGGCGAGGCTGCCCAGGAGGGCAATGCCCAGGGCGCCACCGAATTCGGCGCCGGTTTCCGATATGGCCGACGCCGATCCGGCTCGTTCCGGCGGAGCCGTCCCGACAATGAGGCCGGTGGTCGTCAGGACCACCGGCACAAAGCCGAGGCCGATGATCATGCTGGAGCCCAGGATGCCGAAGAGGTTCTCGGCATAGGCGGCCATGGCCATCGACGCCGTTCCCACGGCGTTGACCAGCAGTCCGCCAATGACCGTGCGGACCGGTCCGAAGCGGTTGGTGAAGCGGTAGGCCTGGAAGGACATCACGGTGAAGACGAACGCCGACGGTATCGACCACAAGGCCGCCTCCAGCGGCGAGAGGCCGAGCACCAGCTGCAGGAAGAGGTTCTGGAACAGAAAGACGCCGAACACGAAGAAGACGCCGGCGAGATTGACCATGAGCGAGGCCGTGAAGGCGGGGATGCGGAAAAGGGCAAGGTCGATCAGGGGATCGGCCAGATGTTTCTGGCGCCGCACGAATGCTGTTCCAACCATCACCCCGACGGCAATGTAGAGGAGCTGCGATAGCTGGAAGCCATCGGCGGCCATGTGCTTGACGCCGTAGATGACCGGGAGGACCGTTGCGAGCGATAGCGCAACGCTTGCAAGATCCAGCCTGCCGGCCTCCTCGTTGCGGTATTCCGGCAGCAGGAAGGGCGCCACGGCCAGCAGGATCATCATCACCGGTATGTTGATCAGGAAGACGGATCCCCAGTCGAAGTACTGGAGCAGGACGCCTCCGATCAGCGGCCCGACGAGGCCGCCCAGCGCAAAGGCCGTGCCCCAGATGCCGATCGCCCTGTTGCGCTCGGCCTCGTCCCGGAACAGGTTGACGATGAGCGAGAGGGTCGAGGGGGCGATCGTCGCGCCGGCAACGCCCAGCAACGCTCTTGCAACGATGAGCTGCCCCGCGGTGCTCGAGAAGGCTGCGAAGGCGGATGCGACGCCGAAGCAGAAGGCGCCGATCAAGAGGACGCGCCGGCGTCCGATCCGGTCTCCGAGCGTTCCCATGGTCACCAGGAAGCCGGCGACCATGAACCCGTAGATGTCGTTGATCCAGAGCAGCTGCGCTGCCGACGGATCCAGGTCGGCCACGATGGCCGGCATGGCGAGAAACAGGACCGAGAGGTCCATGGAATAGATCAGGCAGGCGATCGACAGGACGCACAGGCCGATCCATTCACGGCGGGTCGCCCGCTCCGGCGTCAAGATACCCTCTGCCATTTCATCCTCCCGGAAAGCCGGCGGAGATTTCGCCCATTTTTCCAGTTTGGCAAGTGCCCATTAACTGTCCCGCGACGGGACGGGGTGCCGCACGCCAGGCCTGTTACGCCAGCGTCTGCGGCCCGGTGACATAGGCATCCAGCCTTGCCAGCGTCTGCTTGCCGCCGTCCTCGGCGCCGTGTTTCAGAGTCGCTTCGCGCGCTTCAGCCGTCGGGAACTGCAGGGAGATCGTGATGCGCGTGCCGTCGCCTTCCGCGTCGAGGGTGATGGTGCCGACAAACCATGGGGGTTCTCCGACTTCGGCGCCATGGTCATAGACGATGCGTTCGGGCGGGGTGATCTCGGTATAGCGGATCCAGTTCGGCCAGTCCTTGCCGTCCGGCCCGTGCATCGTGTAGCGCCACAGCCCGCCGACGGCGAAATTCATCTCGTGGGTTTCTGTCTTGAAGCCATCCGGCCCCCACCACTGGTCCAGATGTCCGGCCTCCGTCAGCATCTTGAAGACCAGTTCGCGCGGCGCGGCAATCAAGCGATCGACCGTCAGGCTTGTGTTCGGATCGGGTTGCATCGTCATGTCAGTGGGCTCCGGCCAATTCGAGAAGATTTTCCAGGCGGTCGAAATTCTGTTCGTTCGCGGCGGCGATAAATTTCTGCAGCTGCAGGTTCTCCTCCGTCGGCTCGAACAGCATCCGCCAGCGAAGCCATGTGCCGCCATCCTCCTGCAGGAAGTCCATCTCCATGGTGAAGACGTGCATGGGCTCGTGGTGGAGGAAGACGATGCGCCGACCGGGCACGATCTCCTGGAACGTCGACCGATTGTCAAAGTCCGTGCCGCTGGACGCGGTCATCGTGATCTGCCACATGCCGCCGGGGCGGAAGTCAAAGGCGCCGATCGTGTTGGTGAAACCGTGCGGCCCCCACCAATGCTTGAGCTTTTCCGGATCGGCGAAGGCACCGAAGAGCGTTGCTGGATCAACGGCAAAGAAGCGCTCGTTGAGGATCTCCATCCGGTCCGTCATTTCGCTTCCTCCTTCTGCCCGGTCCTGCTGTCCAACGTGGCGATGTACTCCTCGAGCCGGTCGAGCCGTTTCTCCCAGAGCGCCCGGTATTCGCCCAGCCAGTCGTCCACCTGTTCCAGAGGAGCGGCTTCCAGCCGGCAGGGGCGCCATTGAGCATTGCGGCTGCGGGAGACGAGCTTTGCCCGCTCCAGAACTTTCAGATGCTTGGAGACCGCGGGCAAGCTCATGTCGAAGGGAGCGGCCAGCTCGTTCACCGTCGCCTCGCCATGCGCCAGCCGGGCGAGGATGGCGCGACGGGTCGGGTCGGCAAGGGCGGAGAGGGTGGTCGAAAGCTCATCCATCTACTATTTAGCCGTTCGGTTAATTAACTTTGTGGATAAATAAAGAGTTTGCCTGCTCTCGTCAAGCCGCGGGTGTCTCGACCGGGAGTGGCTTAGGCTGCACGCGGCGTTATTGCGTCAAGCTCTTCAGAAATGACGCGCCGCCGTTGCATCAGATCGAAATCAGCCTGAAGACCGAGAAAGTAACCTTCACTCAGGCCAAAGTAGCGTGCGAGGCGAAGGTCCGTATCGGCAGTGACCGCCCGTTTGCCGAGAATGATTTCGTTGATCCGGCGCGGCGGCACGGCAATCGCACGGGCCAGGGCATTCTGGCTCAGCCCGACTGGCTTCATAAATTCCTCCGCGAGGATTTCTCCGGGGGGCGGGTTATCAATCAGGTCGCCGTCATTCATGGTAGTCAACAATTTCGACATCCTCCGCACCTCCGTCTTTCCAAACAAAGCAAACACGCCATTGATCGTTGATCCGGATGCTGTGTTGGCCTGCGCGATTGCCCCGCAAGAGTTCGAGCCGATTGCCGGGCGGCACCTTCAGATCTGAAATCACCCTGGACTGATTGATCATGCGCAGCTTGCGAAGTGCAACTGTTTGTACGTCCGAGGGGAGCTTCCTGCTCCGGCGCCCCGACCAAACAAGACTGGTTTCATCGTCAGCGAAACTACGGATCATCAGCGATCGTAACAAAACGGGCCTCATAACGCAACGCGTCATGAGGCCCGTTTTCCGACTGATGTTCGGTGGATCAGAAGTAGCTCTGCAGCGGACGAACCTCGAGGTTGCCGGCCTTCAGGGCCCGGATGGCCATGGCCGCGGCCTCGGCACCTGCCATCGTGGTGTAATAGGGCACCTTCTGCATCAGGGTTGCGCGGCGCAGCGACTTGGAGTCCGAAATCGCCTTGTTGCCATCGGTGGTGTTGATCACCAGCTGGACCTGACGGTTGCGGATGGCGTCCTCGACGTGGGGACGACCCTCCAGAACCTTGTTGATCTTGGTGGCCGCGATGCCCTGTTCGGCAAGGAAGCGGGCGGTGCCCCCGGTCGCCATGACCTTGAACCCGATCTCGGTGAGGATGCGGATGGCCGGCAGCACGCGCGCCTTGTCCTCGTCGCGGACCGAGACGAAGACGGTGCCGTCGCGCGGCAGCTCGACGCTGGCGCCGAGCTGCGACTTCGCGAAGGCCAGTGCGAAATCGGTGTCGAGGCCCATGACTTCGCCGGTCGAGCGCATTTCCGGGCCGAGCAGGGTATCGACGCCCGGGAAGCGGGCGAACGGGAAGACGGCTTCCTTGACCGCGATGTGGGTCAGGTTGCGCGGATCGGGCTTGGTGCCATAGGCGGTGATCGCCGCATCCAGCTTCTCACCGGTCATGATGCGGGCGGCGATCTTGGCGATTGGCGCACCAATGGTCTTGGCCACGAAGGGCACGGTGCGCGAAGCACGCGGGTTGACCTCGAGAACGTAGATCACGCCGTCCTTGATGGCGTACTGGACGTTCATCAGGCCGACGACGTTGAGCGCCTTGGCCATGGCCGCGGTCTGGCGCTCCAACTCGTCCAGCGTCTCCTCGGAGAGCGAGCGGGACGGCAGCGAGCAGGCGCTGTCGCCCGAATGGATACCGGCCTCTTCGATGTGCTCCATGATGCCGGAGACGAAGACGCTTTCGCCATCGCACAGTGCGTCGACGTCGACTTCAACGGCATTCGTCAGGTAGCTGTCGAAGAGGAGGGGGTTCTTGCCGAGCAGCGTATTGATCTGCCCCGTCTTGTCGTTGGGGTAGCGCTGCTTGATGTCTTCCGGAACGAGGCCGGGAACGGTGTCGAGCAGGTAGCTCTGCAGCATCGATTCGGAGTGGATGATCTGCATGGCGCGGCCGCCGAGCACGTAGGATGGGCGCACGACGAGTGGGAAGCCGATCTCGGCGGCAATCAGGCGGGCCTGTTCGACCGAATAGGCGATGCCGTTGTTCGGCTGCATCAGGTCGAGCTTCGTCAGGAGCTTCTGGAAGCGGTCGCGGTCTTCGGCGAGGTCGATCATGTCGGGTGCGGTGCCGAGGATCGGGATGCCGTTCTTCTCGAGCGCCTCGGCAAGCTTCAGTGGCGTCTGGCCGCCGAACTGGACGATGACGCCGACGACTTCACCCTTTTCCTGCTCGGCGCGCAGGATCTCGATCACGTCCTCGGCCGTCAGCGGCTCGAAATAGAGACGGTCGGAGGTGTCGTAGTCGGTGGAGACAGTCTCCGGGTTGCAGTTGATCATGATCGCTTCGAAGCCTGCATCCTTCAGCGCGAAGGCGGCGTGGCAGCAGCAATAGTCGAACTCGATGCCCTGGCCGATGCGGTTCGGACCGCCGCCGAGGATGACGACCTTCTTGCGGTCGGAGACTTCCGCCTCCGAGCGAAGCGCGCCGACGAAGGGCGTCTCATAGGTCGAATACATATAGGCCGTCGGCGAGGCGAATTCGGCAGCGCAGGTGTCGATGCGCTTGAAGACCGGGCGGACGTTAAGGCTGTTGCGCAATTCGGCCACTTCCTTCGGACGCTTGGCGCTCAGGCTCGCCAGGCGGGCGTCGGAGAAGCCCATGGCCTTCAGCGCCCGCAGGTTCTCGGCGTCCTGCGGCAGGCCGTGTTCGCGAACGCGCGCCTCCATGTCGACGATCGCCTTGAACTGGCTGATGAACCAGGGGTCGATCTTGCAGGCCTCGTGGACCTCGCCTTCGGGCATGCCCATGCGCAGCGCCTGGACGACCATGCGCAGGCGGTCCGGCGTCGGCGTGCCGATCGCGGCGCGGATGGCGTTGTTGGCGTTTTCGCCATCTTCGAGGCCCGGGATCTCGATCTCGTCGAGGCCGGTGAGGCCTGTCTCAAGGCCACGCAGCGCCTTCTGCAGCGACTCGGCGAAGGTGCGGCCGATCGCCATGACTTCGCCCACCGACTTCATGGCGGTGGTCAGCGTCGGCTCGGCGCCGGGGAACTTCTCGAATGCAAAGCGCGGGATCTTGGTGACGACGTAGTCGATCGACGGCTCGAAGGAGGCCGGCGTCGCGCCGCCGGTGATGTCGTTGTCGAGCTCGTCGAGCGTATAGCCGACGGCGAGCTTGGCGGCGACCTTGGCGATCGGGAAGCCGGTCGCCTTCGACGCCAGCGCCGAGGAGCGCGAGACGCGCGGGTTCATCTCGATGACGACGAGGCGACCGTCCTTCGGGTTGACGGCGAACTGGACGTTCGAGCCGCCGGTCTCGACTCCGATCTCGCGCAGCACCGCAATCGAGGCGTTGCGCATGATCTGGTATTCCTTGTCCGTCAGCGTCAGCGCCGGCGCGACAGTGATGCTATCGCCCGTGTGGACGCCCATCGGGTCGATGTTCTCGATCGAGCAGATGATGATGCAGTTGTCCGCCTTGTCGCGGATCACCTCCATCTCGTACTCCTTCCAGCCGAGCACGGATTCCTCGATCAGGACTTCGGTGGTCGGCGAGGCGTCGAGGCCAGAGCCGATGATCTCGAAGAATTCGGAGCGGTTGTAGGCGATGCCGCCGCCGGTGCCGCCCATGGTGAAGGAGGGGCGGATGATGGCGGGCAGGCCGATGGCGTCGAGCGCCTGTGCGGCGATCGCCATGGCATGGTTCATGTAGCGCTGCTTGCGATCGCTCTCGCCGAGGTTCCACTGGTTTTCCAGCGCATCAAGGGCGGTGTCGAGATCGGCGCCGGTCAGGCTGTCGCGAAGCTTGGTGCGCTCGGCCTCGTGCAGGGCACGGTCCTGCTCCTTTATGTCGGTGGCGTTTGCCAGCATCGACTTCGGCGTCTCGAGGCCGATGCGGGCCATGGCTTCACGGAAGAGGGCGCGGTCTTCGGCCATGTCGATGGCGGCCGGCTTGGCGCCGATCATCTCGACATTGTAGCGGTCGAGCACGCCCATGCGCTTCAGGGACAGCGCGGTGTTCAACGCCGTTTGACCGCCCATGGTGGGCAGCAGCGCGTCGGGGCGTTCCTTGGCGATGATCTTGGCGACGACTTCGGGTGTGATCGGCTCGACGTAGGTCGCGTCGGCGAGGCCCGGGTCGGTCATGATGGTGGCCGGGTTGGAATTGACCAGGATGACCCGGTACCCTTCTTCCTTCAGCGCCTTCACCGCCTGCGTGCCGGAATAGTCGAACTCGCATGCCTGACCGATGACAATCGGCCCCGCGCCGATGATGAGGATCGATTTGATGTCTTGGCGCTTCGGCATGGGCGTTATCCGTCTCTAGTTCGCAGCCTGCATGAAAAACCGGCGTCGGTTGGGAACCGGGCCGGCTGCGGGCGATCATTCTTTGGGCTAGGTGGGCCTTATAGGGAAATGCTGTGGCGAACGGAACCCCCAAAAAACGGACGAAACAGGAAAGTTTGAGAGGCGGCTGAGAGGGGCTGGATCTGCGGCCGCAAACTCATGCCGGAGCTGAGATTGCCTTTGGGGAACCAAATGGCCGAACTTGCCGTATTGGTTGTCGTGGTCACGCCCTCTTGGTCCTCTTCGGCACGGCGAGAACCGATAAATGCGGCGTCCCCTGGCTCGAAAGGCTATCCCATGATCAAGCTGCACTATCTCGACAACTCGCGCGCCCATCGCATCCTCTGGCTCCTGGAGGAACTGGGGCTCGAATACGAGGTCGAAATCTATCATCGCGGCAGCGACATGCGCGGGCCCGACAGCCTGAAGGCGGTGCATCCGCTCGGCAAGTCTCCGATCATCGAGGATGGCGACCGGGTGATCGCCGAGAGCGGAGCCATCGTCGAATACCTGGTCGAGACCTATGGCGGCGACGAGTTGCGCCCGGCAGGCGGCGAGGAGCGGCTGCGTTATAGCTATTGGCTCCATTACGCGGAGGGGTCGGCCATGCCGCTGCTCCTGCTGAAGCTGATCTTCGCTCGACTGCCGGGGCAGGTGCCCTGGTTCCTGAAGGCGCCGGCCGCCCTGATCTGCAAGGGCGTCTCCCGGACACTGGTTGAGCCGCAGCTGCGCGATCACATCCGGTTCTGGAACGGCGAGCTTGCCCGCGACGGCTGGTTTGCGGGTAAGAACTTCTCCGCTGCCGACATCATGATGAGCTTTCCCGTGGAAACAGCGGCCAGCCGGATCGATGAAGCGAAGGCTATGGGCGCCATCCGCAGTTATATTGCGGCGATCCGTGCGCGGCCCGCCTATCAGCGTGCCCTCGCGCGCGGCGGCGCTTACGTCTATGCAGAGAGCTGAAGCCTTCGCTGCCCTCAAGCCGGGAGTGGAACGCTTTGACCAGCCCGGTATTATGGGCGGTAGAAGAAGCAGCAGCAGAGGACGTTTGCCATGGAATGGAAAGGCCGCCGACAGTCGAACAATGTCGAAGATCGGCGCGGAGCGGGCGGGCGCAGTTCCCGCGGCGGCCTGCGGATCCCCATGGGTCGCGGCGGCATGCGTCGCGCCGGCGGCGGGCTCGGGATCGGCAGCATCATCCTGATCCTGATCGTCTCCTGGGCGCTGGGCATCAATCCGCTGACGCTCCTGTCCGGTGACACCGGTTCCACGGGTGGCGGCTACGAGCAGCAGCAGACCCAGAACGCGGCGCCCGCCAACGATGAGACGACCGCCTTCGTGCGCACCGTGCTTGCGGAGACGGAGGATACCTGGAACGGCATCTTCCAGGCCGGCGGCGAGACGTATCAGGAGCCGACGCTCGTGCTGTTCTCCGGCCAGGTCGAATCCGCCTGCGGCTTTGCCTCCTCGGCAACGGGGCCCTTCTACTGCCCGGGTGACCAGAAGGTCTATCTCGACACCGCCTTCTTCCAGGACCTGCGCCAGCAGTTCGGAGCCTCCGGCGATTTTGCCGAGGCCTATGTGATCGCCCACGAGGTCGGCCATCACGTGCAGAACCTCCTCGGCATCCTGCCGCGGTTCAACCAGGCGCGTCAGCAGATGAGCGAAGTCGAAGCGAACCGGATGTCCGTGCGTGTCGAACTGCAGGCGGACTGCTTCGCCGGCGTATGGGGCAAGTTCACCGACCAGAAGGGCATTCTGGAGCAGGGCGATCTTCAGGAAGCGCTGAACGCGGCCCAGCAGATCGGTGACGACACGCTGCAGCGGCAGAGCCAGGGCTACGTGGTGCCGGAGAGTTTCAACCATGGCACCTCGGCGCAGCGGATGGAGTGGTTCCGCCGCGGCTTTGACAGCGGTGACATGAACAGCTGCGACACCTTCTCGGCCAACCTCTAGGAGGCTGGCAGTCCGCCAAGCTGGTACGGAATTCCTCGGAGGAGGAGACAGTCCGCCTCCGTTCGGTCTTCGTGCCGGGAAGGTTCCGATCCGTCATCAGCATCTTTGTCGGCTGCATCAACAAGATTGAAGCTTCGCGTGTTGTCTCCGCGCGTGGCTGCGGCTAAGTCTCGCTTTCGCCCGCCAACGTTTCCGGAGCCGGGCAGGGTGGAGGCTTGCTGCACATCGGCAGCTCCTCTAAAGCCATCCGGTACTGGCCGCCCACCCCGTTCGGGGCAGCGGCCTTTTTTCATCTGGAGAACGAAGATGTCGAGCCACTCTCCCGCGATGGGGCCTGTTGCTGCGGATAACAGCTGGCGCCGCCATATCCGCTCGACGATCAATCTCGGCATCCCCTTCGTCGGCGCACAGCTGGCGCAGATGGCGATCAACACGACCGACGTGATCATGGTCGGCTGGCTCGGCACCACGGAGCTCGCGGCCATTGTTCTTGCCAGCCAGATCTTCTTCATCGTCTTCATCTTCGGCTCGGGATTTGCCGCCGCCGTCGTGCCGATGGTGGCGCATGCGGTCGGGCGCGGCGATGTCACATCGGTGCGGCGGGCCGTCCGGATGGGCATCTGGGTGGTGCTCGGCTACGGCGCGCTGACGGCGCCGATCCTGTGGTTCTCGGAGTCGCTGCTGCTTGCCTTCGGTCAGGAGCCGGAGGTTTCCGCGCTCGCGCAAGGCTATCTGCGCGTCGCGCAATGGGGCATCTTTCCGGCGCTGACCCTGATGGTGCTGCGAAGCTTCCTGAGCGGACTGGAGCGGGGCAGCATCATCCTCTACGTGACGATCGGCATGTTCCTCGCCAATGCGTTTCTGAACTACGCCCTGATCTTCGGAAACTTCGGCGCGCCCGCCTGGGGCCTCGTCGGCGCCGCTGTGGCGTCCGTCTGTGCCAGCACCTTCGGCTGCGTGCTGATGATGGCCTATATCAACAACCGCGCCGAGACCCACACCTACGAACTCTTCGTGCGTTTCTGGCGCGCCGACTGGGGCGCGATCCGCGAGAACCTGGCGCTGGGGCTGCCGATCAGCTTCACGATCCTGGCCGAAACGAGCCTGTTTGCCGCCGCCTCGCTGATGATCGGCACGATCGGCACGATCGAACTTGCCGCCCATGGCATTGCGCTGCAGCTTGCTTCGCTCGCCTTCATGATCCCGCTTGGCATGGCGCAGGTTGCCACCGTTCGCATCGGACTGGCCTATGGTCGCGGCGACATGCTGGGCGTGCGCCGCGCGGCGCTGGCGGTCCTGGCGGTCAGTCTCTGCGTCTCGGTCTGCGGCAGCACGCTGTTTGCGGTCATGCCGCGGGAGCTCGGCGCGCTCTTCCTCGATACCCGCAAGCCGGATGCGCAGGCGGTGCTCGACTATGCCGTATGGCTCATCGTGATCGCCGGCATCTTTCAGATGGCCGATGGCCTGCAGGCAGTGGGTGCCGGGATGCTGCGCGGCCTGAAGGACACGAAGGTGCCGATGCTGCTGGCGCTCATCGCCTACTGGCCGATCGGATTTGCCTGTGCCTGGTTGTTTGCCTTCCCGCTCGGATACGGAGGACCTGGCGTCTGGTTTGGTTTCGTCACCGGCCTCGGCGCGGCGGCCTTTCTTCTCTGCGGCCGCTTCTATCTCCTGGTCCGGCGGGCATGAAAAAGGCCCGCTCGAACGGCGGGCCATTTTCAGTATCTGTCTGCGCGTGGCGCCTAGCGTTCGGCGAGAGCCGCTTCGCCCTTGCGCTCGCGCACCATGTTGAGGAAGCGCTGGAAGAGGTAGTGGCTGTCCTGCGGTCCGGGCGACGCCTCCGGGTGATGCTGCACCGAGAACACCGGCTTGCCGGTGACCCGCAGGCCGCAGTTGGTGCCGTCAAAGAGAGAAATGTGAGTCTCTTCAACGCCTTCCGGTAGACTGTTGGAGTCGACCGAGAAGCCGTGGTTCATGGACACGATCTCGACTTTTCCGGTCGTGTGGTCCTTCACCGGGTGGTTTCCGCCGTGATGGCCCTGGTGCATCTTCGTCGTGGTCGCGCCAAGCGCGAGGCCCAGCATCTGGTGGCCGAGGCAGATGCCGAAGGTCGGAACGTCGTTCTCCAGCACCTGGCGGATGACCGGCACGGCGTATTCGCCGGTCGCGGCCGGGTCGCCGGGGCCGTTCGACAGGAAGACGCCGTCCGGCTTCAGCGCCATGATGTCCTCGGCGGAGGTCTGCGCGGGAACGACGGTGACCTTGCAGTCGAGACCGGCAAACAGGCGCAGGATGTTGCGCTTGACGCCGTAGTCGACGCAAACGATGTGGTACTTGGCTTTGGTGGGGTCTGCGTCCTCGAAGTCTTCGTTCCAGACCCAGGGCTTCTGCGTCCATTGCGACGACTGGCCGGAGGTGGCTTCCTTGGCGAGATCCAGACCCTCGAGGCCGCTCCAGTTGCGGGCCTCGGCCTTCAGGGCCTCGATGTCGAAGACGCCGTTCGGGTCATGGGCGATGACGGCGTTCGGCGCGCCCTTCTCGCGGATCCAGGCGGTCAGTGCGCGCGTGTCGATGCCGGAAAGGCCGATCACGCCGCGCGACTTCAGCCATTCGTCGAGGTGCTTGGAGGCGCGGTAGTTCGAAGGTTCGGTGATGTCGGCCTTGAAGATGACGCCGACGGCGCCGCGGCGGGCAGCGGGCGTCAGATCCTCGATGTCTTCCTCGTTCGTGCCGATGTTGCCGATGTGGGGAAAGGTGAAGGTGACGATCTGGCCGAGATAGGAGGGATCGGTGAGGATTTCCTGGTAGCCGGTAAGCGAGGTGTTGAAGCACACTTCGGCGCAGACCTTGCCGGTCGCGCCGACACCGACGCCTTCGATCACCGTGCCGTCGGCCAGAACGAGAACGGCGGTGGGCTTCTTGCTTGTCCAGGGGGCTGTCGCGGTCATCTCTATCCTTCCGCCCGATCGGCCCGTCACTTGAAGTGGCGGGGATGCAGGGCCATTTGTGGTCGCAGAAAAGGGCGCGCCGGAATGACCCGCGCAGCCCTGAATACCTAAATCTCGTGCAGGTGCCGGAAAATAGACAAAGCGCGCTTGGCGGTCAATGTCACACTCGTTCTTTCTACATGGGATATCATACCCTTTGTTTTCAAGAACTTGGATGAATTGATTTGATCAGGCGCGTGTGCTTGGCTATGAGGGCGGCCTGACTGACAAGGAAAAGCCGTATTTCAGCACTCGCTGCGGCTTCTCCAAAGGAGCAAGACATGATGCGCGATAAACTCGCCACTGCAATGAAAGACGCGATGAAGTCCGGGGACAGCCGCCGTCTGTCCACCGTGCGTCTGATCCAGACCGCCATCAAGGATCGGGACATCGCCAATCGCGGCGCCGGCAAGGATCCGGTCAGCGAGGACGAGATCATGCAGATCCTCCACAAGATGGTGAAGCAGCGGGAAGAATCCGCCAAGATCTATCACGACGCCGGACGCGCCGAGCTTGCAACGCAGGAGCGCGAGGAGATCGACGTGATCAAAAGCTTCATGCCGGAGCAGTTGCCGGAAGACCAGGTGCGCCAGCTTTGCCAGTCGGTGGTCACCGAGACCGGCGCCCACGGGCTGCGCGACATGGGCAAATGCATGAACGCGCTGAAGGAGAAGTACCCGGGCAAGATGGACTTCGCCAAGGCATCCGGCATGGTCAAGGATCTGCTGAAGTAATCAGCCTGCATTCCATTCAGAAAGGGCGGGGCCGGTCTTGGCCTCGCCTTTTTGTTTTCCGAGATCGGTGCTGTGGATACCGGGCATGACGCGCTTTAGCATTGGCGCACGGGGGCCGCAGGTTCTATAGTTGCCGGGTCCCGAGGTGAAAATGCGCTTCTCCAACAGTTTTCTCGACGAAATCCGCGACCGCGTGCCGATCTCGGCCGTGGTGGGACGCCGTGTGACCTGGGACAGGAAGAAGACCAATGTTTCCCGGGGGGATTACTGGGCCTGCTGCCCGTTCCACGGCGAGAAGAGCCCGAGCTTCCATTGCGAGGACCGCAAGGGCCGCTACCACTGCTTCGGCTGTGGCGTCTCGGGCGACCATTTCCGCTTTCTCACCGATCTTGAAGGGCTGAATTTTCCCGAAGCCGTGCAGCAGATCGCCGACATGGCCGGCATCGCATTGCCGCAGCCCGATCCGCAGGCGGAACGGCGGGAAAAGGAGCGCACGACGCTTCTCGACGTGATGGAGCTGGCGACGCAGTTCTTCCAGGATCAGTTGCAGAGCGCTGCAGGCGCGCGGGCGCGGGCCTATCTGCGCGACCGGGGCCTGACCGGGCGGACGATCGAGACGTTCCGGCTGGGGTTTGCACCGGAGAGCCGCAACGCGCTGAAGGAATTTTTGTCGGGCAAGGGCGTGCCGAAGGAGCAGATCGAGGCCTGCGGGCTGGTCGTGCACGGGGAGGGGATCGCCGTCTCCTACGACCGTTTTCGCGATCGCGTCATGTTCCCGATCCTGTCGTCGCGCGAGAAGGTGATCGCCTTCGGCGGCCGGGCGATGTCTCCCGATGCGCCGGCGAAATATTTGAACTCCAACGAGACCGAACTCTTTCACAAGGGGCAGGTGCTCTACAATTTTGCGCGCGCCCGACGGGCCTCGCAGGGTGCCCCCGGCAGCCGCGACGCCGGCACGATCATTGCCGTCGAAGGCTATATGGACGTGATCGCCCTGCACCAGGCGGGGATCGAGAATGCGGTTGCGCCCCTCGGCACGGCACTGACCGAAAACCAGCTCGACCTCCTGTGGAAGATGTCGCCGGAGCCGGTGCTCTGCTTCGACGGTGACGGGGCCGGCGTGCGGGCGGCCAACCGGGCGGCAGACCTCGCCTTGCCGTTCCTGAAGCCCGGCCGGTCGGTGCGCTTTGCGCTGCTGCCGGAAGGCAAGGATCCGGACGACATCGTGCGTCAGGACGGGCGGGGCCCCTTCGACAAGGTGCTGACCGAGGCGCGGCCGCTGGCCGAGACGATCTGGATGCGCGAGACCTCCGGCGGCAATTTCGAAACGCCGGAAAAGCGGGCGGAGCTTGAAGCGCGGCTGAAGCAGGTGGTGTCGGTGATCGCCGACGAAAACGTTCGCCGCTACTATCAGCAGGAGATGCGCGACCGGCTGCATACCCTGTTCCAGGGCAACAACCGGGGCGGTGACCGGCGCTCCAACTTCCAGCCGCGGGGCGGCAACAACCGCCCCGGCCAGGGGGCGACGCCGGGGCCGAGGGCGGCGGGCCGGGGGCTTGCCGTGTCGGACCGGCTGGCGCGGTCGGGACTGGTGCGGGGACATCGCGACCTGCCGGCGCTACGCGAGAGCGTCCTGGCGCTGACCGTTGCCAACCATCCCCAGCTCCTGCTCGACGATCACGACGAGATCGCCGGCGTGGAGTTCGAGAACCGCGATCTGCAACGCTTCTGGTCCTGTCTGCTGACCGCGGCCGCCAAGCTCGGCGCGCGCCTCAACCGGCCGAACCTGCGCGCGGAACTGGAGGAGAACGGGTTTGAATCGCTGATCGCCCTGATGAACCAGCAGATCCGTAATGCCCGGCTCTGGACGGCGACGGAGGAGGCGGATCTGCAGGATGTCGTGCAGGCCTACCGGCAGGCCTATGCGCTGCATTCGCGCAACAAGGAGCTGCGCTGGCAGAAGATCGAGCTGGAGCGCGAAATCGCCGAGACGGCGACCGACGAGGAAGAGCGGGCGACGGCGCTGATGCGCGCCTTGTCCGAGGTGCAGCTGGAGATCGGGCGGCTAGAAAACCAGGAGGCCATCATCGATGGCTTCGGGGTGATGTCGGGGCGTGTGAAGGGTGCCGCCGTCGGTCATGGCTAGAGCGGGGCGAATCAGTCTAGGCTGTTGGGGTGCATGTGTTGGGACCGGCTGAAGGCTTGCATTGGGGGTGCTGCTCTTGTCACGGCCCAGATGCTTCCTACATATCGGCAAACATGTGCATCTTACCCGTGAAGCCCTGTAGAACGGCTTTTTCCACTTTTCCGGGCACTTCGCCTTGGAAAAGCTTGACGGAGCGTTAAATTGTGGGAATCACCACATCAGGCGGAAAAGGTGGAATGGGTCAAGCACAGCGGGCCACGATCGGCGACCTGTGAACCAGGGGCATCGGCAATCGACTGCTACCGTCGTGGTAATCCGGAATTAAAGAACATTCCGTACGTGTTGAACAGTGATTCGCGGCTGGGCTCTGAGCCTTAGCCGACGGCCACCGCCGCGGGGTGGCGTTCAGGGAAAGCGAAAATATATGGCAACGAAAGTCAAAGAAAACGAAGAAGCCGAGACCGAGCGCGAAGGCACTCCGGATGGTCCGCTTCTCGATCTTTCCGATGACGCGGTCAAGAAGATGATCAAGGCCGCCAAGAAGCGCGGCTATGTCACCATGGACGAATTGAATTCTGTCCTGCCGTCGGAGGAAGTCACTTCCGAGCAGATCGAGGACACGATGTCGATGCTCTCCGACATGGGCATCAACGTCGTTGAAGACGACGAGGCGGACGAAGCCGCGACCGAGGACGACAGTTCCGACGACAGCGACGGCGAGAGCGAAGGCGGCGAGATTGCGCCAAGCGCCGGCACGGCGCTGGCTGCTGCCAAGAAGAAAGAGCCGACCGACCGTACCGACGACCCGGTGCGCATGTATCTGCGCGAGATGGGCTCCGTCGAGCTTCTGTCGCGCGAAGGCGAAATCGCCATCGCCAAGCGCATCGAGGCTGGCCGCGAGACGATGATCGCCGGGCTTTGCGAAAGCCCGCTGACCTTCCAGGCGCTGATCATCTGGCGTGACGAGCTGAACGAAGGCACGACGCTTCTGCGCGAGATCATCGATCTCGAAACGACCTATTCCGGTCCCGAGGCCAAGGCTGCGCCGCAGTTCCAGAGCCCGGAGAAGATCGAGGCGGACCGCAAGGCTGCCGAAGAGAAGGAAAGGGTCCGCAAGACCCGGACGGCCGCCAACGACGACGACGTCACCTCCGTCGGCGGCGAAGGCCTGCCGAGCGAAGAGGAAGAA
>TARA_R110002051_G_scaffold273665_4_pt1 | contig 18948 bp, 20 predicted proteins | sample TARA_R110002051 | Tara Oceans TARA_R110002051 (sample SAMEA4397023) | marine metagenome | biome: Polar Biome; feature: [MES] marine water layer (ENVO:01000295) within the mesopelagic zone...; material: water (ENVO:00002006), including particulate matter (ENVO:01000060) such...
CAGCAGAGTTGCAACAAATAAATAAAAAACCAACAGAAAACATATTGGCTTATGATTATTATTTAAAAGGATTAGAAAATCAAAATGAGCAAAGTGAAGCAGGTTTAAATAAGGCCATACTGAATTTTGAAAAAGCGATAGAAAAAGATTCAAAATACGCTAATGCACATGCTCAAATTGCAATTTGTTACTATTATTTAGATGTTAATAAAATTGAAAAGAAATATTTAGACAAATTAAATGAATTTGCAGACAATTCCTTGTTGTATGACTCTACCTCTGAATTGTCTCTGATTGCAAAAGCGCTATATTATATAAACGCAAACGAATTTAGGTTAGCAATACCTTACCTTGAAAAAGCACTAGATTACAACCCAAATGCTTCCTCTGTAGTACTAATTTTATCTGATTTATATGCTAGAGTTGTTCCAGATACAAATAAGTATCTTACGTATGCATTAAAAGGAATAAAATTGAATGTAGAAGCTAACGATAGTATTTCTAAAAGCTTTATCTATCTAAACTTGAGTAATGCATTAGTGCAAAATGGGTTTGCTAAAGAAGCTTCAAAATACATTGAAGAATCTTTAAAATATAATCCTGAAAATCAATATTCTACTTACTTAAAAAATTTTATAGATTATGCTAACAACAAAGATTTAAATTCCTTGAGAAAAAAAATGCTTTTGGAGTGGCGAAAAGATACTACTCGCGCTGATATCACTCAAGAATTAGCCAAAACGTATTATTTTCAAGAGGATTACGATAATGCATTGGTTTTTTACGAGAAATATATTCATATACTTTCAACTAATAAAATTGACCTGTATCCTGCAGAAAACATAAAAATTGCTTATACCTATAAAAAAATGGGATTTTCTGATAAAGAGGAAGTATATATTAATAAATATAAAGACTACTTGGATAAAGATGAGTCAATCTATAAAGAGGCAAGTTTAGCTATGCTATATATTTATGAAAATAAACCAGATAAAGCTATAGAAGCTTACAATAAATTTAGTTTGCAAGATGGTTTCCAATATTGGATATTATTGTTTCTTGAAGAAGATCCATTAGTTAAATCTCTTTCTAATCACCCTAAATATGATGAAGTTTTTCAAAAGATAGAAGATAGATTTTGGGAAAATCATAACCGTTTAAAAAAATCTTTAAAAGAAAAAGAATTGATATAGCTTATATGATTCAAAAATTATAGGTTGCTATAGTATATTAAAAAAAGTAAAGTTCCATAAAACAAACTCAAATTTAAAACTACAAAAAGAAAACGCTTTAATTTACTCAATTCAAAAGATCTAGAATTCCAGATTAAAATCAATAAATGAAATGGCATATAAAAGAATCTTGCAATATCAGTATTCTCTAACACTAAACTCAAGATAATGGATATTGGAACAAATAATATGGTCCATAAACTTACATTGTAAATATTTAAAATTAAATGCTCAAAAATATTTTTCTTGAACTTTAGATAAACTAAAGAACTGAAAAGTGTTAGCAAGACAATATTCAATGCTAAAATAGCAAGATGTGAAGAAATATTAACTGTTAGTGACAGACCCAAAAAACTATTAAAAAAAAAGTAATTTATTAATAGCGATAAAGATGCTATTGTAAAGAATTGAAAAGGTGTAAAATAATATTTTCTAAAGCCGTTCCAATAGTTGGAAACTATTGTTCTTGGCGCAAAAAGTGCAATTTTTATATTCATAAAAATAGACTTTTCTAAAGAAAAAAAACTTTCAAATAAACCCCATAAAATTGTGATACTGGTAACTCTACTATCTTTAAAATATTGACCACAATTTGAGCAATATTTTTCACTTATTTGATTTGAGCAGACTGAGCATTTCATATTGAATTGTTTTTAATTTTGAATGAAATAGTTGAGGTTATTCTGTTTTGAGAACAACCACAACCGTTGAAATGATATTTACAAATCCAGTTCTATAGGTGTAACTTTTTCAAATAAATCAGTAACTATATGCTGCTGAGAAACTGGTGTAACCTCTCTGAAGTACCCAAGTAAGTCTTGAGTTGTTGCATATCGATCAGTCTGCAATTTTAGTTTTCCATTTGTTGTATTCCAATCTTCTAGAAAGCGTTTAAGTGCTTTATTGACATTCTCCTCTCCTATCCTTTTTTGAAGTTCGTACATATTGATTGCTCCTTTTGCATAATAGACATAATCTTGATTTTCTACTAGAGCAAGAGAGGGTTCTTCTTTACTTTCTTTTTGTACACCTTCTTTATATTTATCCATTTGAAGCGCTAAAAACTGTTGCACTTTTTCCTCGGAATACTGTTGCTGTAAAACCATCATTGCTGCATATTGTGATAAGGTTTCTAATACCATCAATTGTCCTTGCACATTCGCAGCTTCCACTTGCATGGCAAACCATTGGTGCGCTACTTCATGTGCAGTCACATAAAAAGCCATATCTACATCTTTTTCGTCATCAATATCTAAAACAAATCCAATGGATTCTGAAAATGGAATCGTTCCAGGAAAAGATTGTGCAAATGTTGCATAACGTGGAAACTCCATAATACGCAGTTGTTGGTATTGATACCGACTGAAGTTGTTACTATAATAATCTAATGAAGCTTTCATAGACCTCATCATTCTATCGATGTTATATTCATGTCCTTTTTGAAAATAAATTTCAAGTTCAACAGGATCAGGATTCCCCTTATTGCTTGTCATCCATTTGTCTTTTTTAATTTCATAGTCAGCAGAAACTATGGCGTAAAAATTAATAATTGGTGCATTTGTTTTATAATGAAAATAATTACGATTATTAGCTGTCCATTTTCTCAATAAATCTCCAGGAACCAAAGCTGTTTGCTCTTTGGATGTACCAATAATCATTTCAAATTGAATCCCATCAGAATCACCACCAGATCTCGCATTCACTAATTCTCTAGAATCATCTATATTCGCCTTTTTAGACCTCTTTGATAAGTTATGGTCTCTTCGTTCATCTTCATCTTGAAGTTCATACTTTTTATTGTAACCTAATGTTGGAAACTGTTCATTGTTGAAAAATGTACCATTGTAAACAATGTTACTATTAGAATTTCCTTGCTCAAAGCCCTTGGTTGTAAAACTTTGCTTAAAGTACATTTTTACAGAATCACCAGGTTGTAAAGCTTTCTTCAGGTTAAAAATTGAATAATCAAACTTTTTGTATTGATTATTAGTTGTAAAACCACCTTCAAAAGCGATACTGTCTATCCTAACATTTTCTTCCAAAAGTTTTTGAATATGGATGGATTTTATGTTTTCAATTGATGTGTTTTTTAACATATAGTAGCCTTCTACTTTGTAATCTCGTTTAGAAGGATACAGCTCTAATTGTAAGTTTACATCTACTATTTTTGGTTGCGTTATATATTCAAATTGCTTCAATTCTTTTTCATAGGCTACTCTGAATTCAGTAGCTTCAGAATTGCTCCAATATTCATTTAAAATATTCGTATTGTAAAATATAAATCCTCCAATAATAATAAAAGTAAAAAGAATGATGTCAGTAAATTTTAAAAGCGGTTTGCTAAACTTATACTTAGCAATTTTTATTCGTTTTATTAAATTTGTTTCATTTCCTCTAACAGAAATCAAAGACCCTATAATTAACAATAGAATTCCGAAAAGAAACCAATACAATTTGATGATTAAATAGGGTTGTAAAAAATGCCCATAACCATTCATATCTGAATAAGCGCCTAAGGAACTTCCTCCAAAAAAGTGTAAATCATGATCAAATCCTAATACAGCAATGGCCACATTGACAATACTAAATACAATCACCAAAATGATACCTACAAACTTATTATTTACTAAAGATTGTATGAAAAATGCTAAGCAGGTAAAAATGGATAATACGGGTAGAATTTCTAAAAAGAATCCATTAAAATAGACTTGGAATTCATACTTATAATAACCACTTATCGTTTGGAATACTATCCCAGAACTAATTAGAGCAACAATTAATACTATATAAATTAAGTTTAAACCAATAAACTTTCCAGCTAACCTTACAACACTAGACATGGCTGTAGCATCATAAATTAAATTCAGCTTTGCACCTCTTTCTTTCCATACCAATTCTCCTGAATAAAAAACAAGGATGATGATAAAGAAAAAATAAGACGTTTCCTGAAGTTCCTCAACTATGAAGTAGGTTGTAGGATAACTATCAACGCCATATACAGTTCCAAGATTTACAGAATTGACTAAAATAATAATCATTCCGCAAATAACAATTCCCCAAAATGATGGCTGCTTACAAATACTAATAAAATAAAACCATGAAAACTCTTTTAATTGTGTCCATTTATATTGTAAACCATATTGTTTTTTAGCTTTAGGAATCACCACATCACCAACTAAATTAGTACTTTTAGCTACCAACTTTTGAACTTGCTTTCTTTTAGATTTCTTCTCTTTAACTATATTAAGGTTAAATTTTTTATACCCATAAATTAATGCGATTACTCCTAAAACAACCCAAAATAATTTATTATATAACAATGCACCAATAAAAGGAAGTTCATGAGTGCTCTTTTCTAAGGCTGACCAAGATTTTGTTATATAGCTTGTTGTTGTTAATGAAAATGGATCAAAAATAGCTTGCCAGAAATCATTAGTAATTGCTTTGGTTAACAAAAACACTACAAACAAAATAACACCCTGAGTATATACAACTATTAAATTTCTAGTTAAAGCTCCTGTTACAAAAAACAATGCTGCACCAAAAAACAACGTTGGTAACGTTACTATTAGAAAGGTCTTTATGTAAACAAATGCATTAAAAGCCAATTGCTCATCTGGACTAATCCAGGGCATAAATTCACCCAACATCATACCCAAAATAATTCCTGTAAATACAAACAGTAAAACAGTAAATGCTCCTAAAAATCGACCAATTAAATAATCTCTTTTTTTGATAGGTGCTGAAAATAGTAATGATTCTATCTCGTACTCAAAATCGCGCAACACAGAAACACCCATAATCATCGAAGCCAAAATCATACATAAACCGGTGATAGCTCCCATGGTTTTAGCTATTACTATGGGTGAATTTCTTTTCAAAAGTCCCATTTCAGAACCTTGAAAAACAAAATCTACACCAATAATTGAAAACAGAAATATAAATAAGAAGAATACATACGTGTCTGGTCGTTTAATTCGATATTGTAATTCGAACTTAAAAATTTCATACCACATAATTATATAGATTTAGCGTTCGTAACATTGAAAATTTCTGAGAAATATACATCCTCTAATTCTGCATTAATGGCTGTAAAACCCTCTCCAGGATTCGTTTCACTTACAATATGAATGGTAGGTTTCCCTAGAAATAATCGTTCACTGATCACCTGAAAGTTTTCTTTGTATAGGTTTAATTCTGATTTTTCGATTGTTTTTTGATATACTTTTCCCTTTAAACTTTCTAAAATCTCTAGGGGCTTTCCTTTTAAACAAACTTGGCCTTTATTAATAATTGCCATATTTGTACACAACTCCTTAACATCATCTACGATGTGCGTAGATAAAATAACCACTGTTTTTTCCCCTAACTCACTTAATAAATTGTAAAAGCGGTTTCGTTCTACAGGATCTAACCCTGCAGTTGGCTCATCAACAATTAATAGTTTTGGGTTGTTTACTAGAGCTTGAGCAATTCCAAAACGTTGTTTCATACCACCAGAAAATCCTTTTAAATTTTGTTTTCTGACATCATATAAATTGGTTTTATGCAAAAGTGCTTTTACCAATTCTTGACGTTCCTTTTTATTGATGACACCTTTTAATACTGCAAAATGATTTAGTAATACTTCCGCAGATATTTTTGGATACAAACCAAATTGTTGAGGCAAATACCCTAAAACTTGTCTTAACTCATTTTTTTGTTGTAGAACATCTATATCACCTAATTTTATGGAACCTTGATCTGCTTCTTGTAAAGTTGCAATGGTTCTCATTAATGTAGATTTTCCTGCTCCATTTGGGCCTAATAAGCCAAACATTCCAGTAGGGATATCTAAAGAAATATTTTGAAGTGCTTTAACTCCATTAGCATACGTTTTTGATAGATTGTCAATAACAAGTTCCATATAATTCATTTTTTAATTGATTAGATATGCAAACCTATCCACTATTATTAGCAAGAAAAAGAATCTGGGATACACTCCAAACTAGCCGTGACACAAACACTTTTAAAGGACATAAACGAACTTGATCACTATTAAATAACTATTTATCACTACTTAACTATTGTTTATCAACTAATTTGTTGGAGGAATTTTATTTAAGTAATATTGACGGATGAAGATGAAAATATCAGAAAATAGAAAGAAAATTATGAAGCGATTATTTAAATTAACGCTTGTAATTATAGGTATCATTATTATTGTATTTAATGACACCTTTGGTAAATTAGAAGGATTTGCAGAATTTATTGCATTCTACTTTATTATCGTATTTATAACGATTGCCTATTGGATTTTTAAACAAATAAAATCCATATTTAAGTTAAGGAACGAAAAAGAAAAAACAGAACTACTACATTTAAAAAGTCAGGTAAATCCTCACTTTTTCTTCAATACGCTCAATAATTTATATGGAATGATGGAGAAGAATTCCAAAGAAAGAGAAATGGTTCTTAAACTTTCTGATATGATGCGTTATAGTATTTATGAAGGCGAAAAAGATTGGGTAACCCTTAAAAACGAATTGGATTATTTACAAAATTATATAGAGCTTCAAGAAATTCGTTATCACAAAAAATCGGATGTACAATTCAATCATACTATCGAAAATCCTGATGCTAAAGTGATGCCATTACTTTTTATCATTCTACTAGAAAACGCATTTAAACACGGTTTGGAAAATTTGGAAAAAGATGCATTCATTTATATTGATTTTACAGAGAGCAATAATGAAGTTCAATTAGTCATTGAAAATAATTTTGATTTGCAACAAACAAAGAATCAAGAAGGCATTGGTTTAAAAAATCTAAAACGAAGATTAGAATTAGTTTACCCAAAAAGGCATTCACTTTCTTTTGACATTAACAATAATATTTATAAAGTTACACTATCTTTAACCTTGAAATGATGAAATATTTAATTATTGATGATGAACATATTGCCCATAAAATTATTATGGAATATTGTGAAATGCTTCCTCATATGCAATTGCAGAAAAACTGTTATAGTGCTTTAGAAGCTTTGGAATATTTGAACACGCATCAAGTTGATTTGATCTTTTTAGATTTAAATATGCCTAAACTAAAAGGTTTTGATTTTTTAAAGACATTGACAAATCCTCCAAAAGTTATTGTAACTACTGCTTATAGTGAGTTTGCCATTGATGGTTATGAGTTAAACATTGTAGATTATTTATTAAAACCATTTCGTTTTGAGCGATTTTTGAGTGCTGTTAATAAAGTAACATCTTCTGACACTAATAAAATAAGAAAAGAAAGTAAAGAGGTTGTAAAGCCTAAAGGACAACATATCTTTTTAAAACAAAATAGTAGTCATATTCAGGTAGATGTAGACGATATTCTATTTATTGAAGCTTCAGGCAATTATACCAAATTTGTTACTAAAAATAATACAATTAGTATTCGTGAAAAAATATCGGATACCATCCAATTGCTTTCTGATAATGATTTTCTTCAAGTTCATAAGTCATTTGCCGTTGCAAAAAAGCACATCGCTAGGGTAGAAGGTAATAGAATTTTTATTGGCGATCACATTGTACCTATTGGTAAGCTATATAAAACAAATATTAATCAACTTTTTAAATAATCTTTAAGATTCATTTAAAAAATTTGTGCTTCAGTAAAACTATTTTAATTCGTGAAAAAATCGAAAATATTACTCAAAGCACCTGTTTTTGCTTTAAAGAATTCAGTATAAGTACATTTTTTACAAGTCACTGACGTAAATTTTTTATTTTGTACATCAAATATTTTCGACAACGTACCACCTGTGGCTCTCATTTCTCCAATTTCATAAGTGGCATTATCACACTTCGGACATTTGTATTTCATAGTTTTATATTTTTTGAGTTGATACTATATGGCTGTAAAATATTAACGCTATTATTCATTGCCTTTTATTTTAAAAACTTAAATCGAGGTCTATATATCACCTCTTTTTCATTGTTTATTCTAAGTGTGTTGATCAATATTAAAATTAAATTGGCGACATACAAAAAGCCAATAACTATAAAAAATGTACTTAACGTTATTTGGTCTGTGAGTCCAATTTTTGATATGATGAAAAATACTAGAGGGATAAAAAATAACAGTATGGTCCACGTGATTTCGAAATTGATTAAATCTTTACCCAGCTTATTACTGTTTTTTATCTTACCTTTTTTTGATGTCCAAAGTATAAATGGAATTAAAATTCCTAATAATGGAAAAAACAGAAATGTTAACGCAGATAAATTGAGATATATTAAATATTTTTTATCTTCTTTTACTGACCAATCTATCAATTCATCTGGAATCACATTTAAGGCATTTGCTAAACGTTTTAACGACTCACCTGTTGGGTTAGATTCCCCCTTTTCTATTCTTTGTATCGTTCTTAAACTCAATCCAGATTCTTCAGCCAGAAATTCTTGAGACATTCCTCTTTGGTTTCTTAATTCTTTTACTCTTAAAGCTAAATAATTTTTATCCATTTTATAAAGATTTATTTTGAGTGATTGTTTTTCTGTATCTCATTATTGCTATCGTTATTGTGCCTAACAAAAATGCAGGAATCAACTGAACTAATGAACCATAAATTACATGATTCAATAAGGCATCACCAAAACTATCATAATACAGTCCATAATGGGTGCCAATTTCCCACTTTGTATCTATCCACCAAAGTATAGCTACTGGAATTCTAGAAATTGGAGAAAAAATAATCAAACTTAATAAAATGATTTGATAAGGTTTTTTCTTGTTAAACGTTTTAATACCTAAATATATGGCAAATCCTAAGGTAAGCCAAAGTAAACCAATTATAAAAATGGCATTCTCTGGTAATCCTATCAATTCTAAAGTATATCTTGTTGGTGATAGAAATAATGATATTATTACAGGTACTTTTGCAAAATGTATCGCCTGTTGCAAAGTAGTTTTTTCGTTATTTTCCATATTAATTCTTTTTAGCAGTGATTTTACGACCAGATTGATTCATAGTTAAACTAATAACCTTCCCCTTTTCATTTGTATTAAAAGTGATTTCTGCATCTACAATTTTTACAAAAAAATGATTTTGAGTTTCGGCAAATAATTCGACCTTCTTGGTTTGACCTGGAGCTAATAAGTATAATTGATTTGTGTTATCCAATCCTATAGTAAGGTTTACATTTGGTTTAACCTCATAAGTACCTGTATAGTCACTTAATATTTCTGAAGGTACATCAATTGATTTTCTCTCAGGTTGATTATTCTCAACCTCTGTTATTTTATTATCGGGTAGATTTACAAATAATTCAGCAACTTGTTTCGCCACGTTATTTACATTCTTACAATTACAGTTGGTTAATGCAGTTATATACAGTTTCTCTTTAGGTAAAAACAGCGCAATACTGGTAAACCCCTTCGTGCTTCCTGTGTGGGCAATTACAGGAGAATTTCCCAGTTTTGAAAATCGAAAACCATATCCATAAGGTACTCTTTTTCCACTGTTTAATAAGGTTGGTGTCATAGCTTGTTTTATACTAGAAGCTTTTAAAAGTGTGTTTGAAAGTAATGCATTTTGCCATTTTAAAAGGTCCTCTGTGGTAGATAAAATAGCTCCTGCGGAATACGCTAAAGACAAATTTATATAATCTGATTTTACAAAATCATTTTGTTCAATGATATAACCCTTAGTAAGGTTGGGAATAACTTGTTTCATATCTCCACAGGATGAATTCTTCATTCCTATTTTATCAAAAATATTTTGTTCTATAAAATCACTGTAAGGTTGTCCAGAAACGATTTCAATAATTCGCCCTAGTAAAATATAGCCTGCATTACTGTATTTAAAACGCTCTCCTGGTTTGAATTCTAAAGGTTCATCTTTAAAATATGCAATAAGTTCTGTAGGTGACATATTAGTTTTAGAAATAAAACCCTTGTCACCAACAGGTGTTCTGTTTTTTATTCCCGAAGTATGGTTTAATAGATGATGAATGGTAATGTCTTTTCCAATTTCAGCATATTCAGGAATGTATTTTCCAATTTTATCCTCAACACTTAACTTACCTTGTTCTTCTAGCATTAAAATAGAAATCGCAGTAAATTGTTTTGTTATAGAGCCAATTTGAAAGACACTATTAGTTTCTAAAGGAGTGTTTAATTCTAAATTAGATTTTCCAAAAGCTTTACTATAAATGGCTTTTCTATCTTTGGCTACTAAAACTGAAATTCCTGGTTCTTTAGAACTGTAAGTTGATGAAACTACAGCATCAATTTTAGATTGATAGCTTTGGCTAAACCCAATATATGTAATAAAAAAGAAAAGGATACTTGTAAAATAATTGTTCATGTGTTTGTATTAAATATTTCGTTTACAAAATTAAATACAATACCCATAGACACTAGCGCCAAACTTATGACATCTTTATGACATCTGTGGTAATTACCTGAAATAATAGTACATGTGGACTTTATTTTAATGAGTAAGTAGAGTTTTTATAGTTTTTAAAGAGAGTTCCATATAGGTAAAGAAATACTACTGTTTCCTGTAAAAGTTATTGTAACTACTGCTTATAGTGAGTTTGTCATTGATGGTTATGAATTAAATATTGTCGATTATTTATTAGAACCATTTCGTTTTGAGCGCTTTTTAAAAGCCGTTAATAAAGTTGTTGATTCAAATAAAAAGGTAAAGAAACCAATACTTGAAGCAAGTGAAACTTTACCAAAACGTATTTTTATTCGTCAGAATAAATCTCCTATTCAATTAGAAATCGATACAATTTTGTATGTAGAAGCTTCTGGAAATTATACAAAAATCATCACTAAAACTGAAACCATTACGATTAGGGATAAAATATCTGATATTTTAGAATCATTACCAACAAATGGTTTTATCCAAGTACACAAATCATTTGCTGTTGCTACACAATATATCAATAAAATTGATGGAAATCGAATACATATTCAAGATCATATCATTCCCATTGGTAAATTATATAAAGCCAATCTTCATAAAATTTTGAATTAGAATTCATTTAGTTTTAATATCATTTAAATGTTAAATGTTAACTGCTAGCTGCCGTTGTTGCTGCTATTGACGCTGACATCATAACAACAATCATCGCTGTTATTTGTGTATGTATTTCTTTAATAGTAGTACTTAATATCTTATTTTCGGTATCAGAAACAATAGCTTTAATATTCTTTTTGCATTTTTTAAAGCGTTCTTTTTCGTAAACAATTCTATCCATATTGCAAGTATTTATAAGACTTACCAACATCAGTTCCTCTAGCGTAGGTTTTTTATGAAATTCTACGATTTCATATAATCTTTTTCGTAAAGTATTTTCTGGCTTTGAATTTACAGTTGGAAATTTGTCATTATTAAATACCCATAAAAATTTCTGCTCTCTTTTTGCTAAAATTCCTTTTGATATTAACTTATTAAGAATTTCCTTTTTAATATCACGTTCTTTGTTTCCTAACTTTTGAATCCAGTATTTTAGAGAACGTTCTCTGTTTGAGTTTTTTATTAAATCTAAATACTTGTTAAGAAAAGTATCATCAATTCTTTTGAAGTTATTTACAACTACTTTTTTGTCAACTATAGAGATACATTCTTTTAATGAAAGTTCTAAAAATATTGCTCCAGAAAGTCCATAGGTTAATGTAAAAGGGCCTGAATTAAATTTTCCTTTTTCATCATCTAATGCTAGTAGTAAGAATTTATCTATCAAATTTAAATCAGTCATAACGTAAGTTGTTTTAATTTATTAGTATTCAGAAATTGAAAAATATTACATTCAAATTGTTAGTTTTTTTAATTTAATGATTAGATAGTCTAAATTTAATATTTAACTAAATTTCATTTAGAAACCTTCCAAATTTTAACTGTTTTATCTTTACACGTCTTAAGTTTGTCTTTTAATAGATTTGATACTTAATCAGAAAGAATAAAAGAGAGAATTAAGGTTAATATTCACGGAAGTTATCGACTTCGACAACATTGGTAATCCTCTCTCTTTTCTACTAAAAATCACGTTCAGTTCTGTGAGATCTAGATCTCGATTTCAAGTTGTTGTGAGTATGAGTAGATTATTCTTTCATAAATCAGTTCTTATGAATAAATATAAGGAAATTTTTGGAGTAGATATTAGTAAAGATGTGTTTGATGTTTATGGAAGTAAAAGTGCTCATAATCAATTTAAAAATGATGCATCTGGATTTAAGTGTTTTCTAGAAAGCCTTCCTAAAAACTCATATGTAATTAAGGAAGCAACAGGTTACTATCATTACAGATTAGTTCAGTTCTTCAGAAACAAAGTATTTTAGTTTCTGCTGTCAATCCATTATCAATAAAGCGTTTTATACAAATGAAATTAGCTAAAGTAAAAACGGATAAAAGTGATGCAAAGGCAATTTCTAACTATGGGATGATCAACGAAGTTCCCTTATACAATGCGCTTACAGAAGTTCAAAGTGGATGTCTACAACTCTTTAGATGGTTAGATAGTTTGATAAAAAAGCGAATAGCTACCAAGAATAAAATTAACGGTGAGGATATATTAGGTATTCCATCAAAACATGTTTACCGTTCTCTGAAAAGGACAAAAAAGTTCTTAGGTAAAGAGATAAAAGGGATAGAAGAGAAGTTACTTACTTCGGTAAAGCAAGAACAGCAAGCGAAATTAACTCTTTTAACCGGTATCTCAGGTATAGGTTTAAAGACGACGTTATTTTTAATTGCAGTTACAGATGGTTTTTAAAAGTTTGAGACAGCCTCACAACTTTGTAGTTTATGTAGGAATCACACCAACTATAAGAGAATCTGGAAGTAGTGTAAGGGGAAGAGCAAGAAATTGGCATTAATAGCTGTATCTAATAAGTTGTTAAAACAGAGTTTTGCTATCGTAAAATCAGGATTAGTATATGATGAAACCCATGTTTCAGTACTGCCTAAATAAATAGAATTAAACAAAAAAATAAAGCTCAAAATACCAAGTAATAGCATTTTGAGCCTAATATAATATTGAAGAAATTTAACGAAGAAAATAGTTGTTTTTTAACTCAGTTCTTTGTTGGCTGTAGGTTTTATTCAATTCTTTATCTCTAACTTATAACGCCATCATTTAGATATAATCCAATAAGGCTAAGAGAGTTAATAATTCCATGTGCAATTATTATAGGAAAAAGTTTTCGCTTAATTATAAAATAGACTGAACCAAATATAAGGGCAATACAACCAGTAGCAATAACACCTGCTAGTCCTTGGTAAATATGTAGCATTCCAAATATTATGGTATGAATAATTAATGCTATAATTATTCCCAATTTATTATTTCCAGTACAATCAACCAATCTATTTAGTAAATATCCGCGAAATAACAATTCTTCACCTAACGCTGCACCAAACCAAACAACTGTAATTAGGTAGACTATAAACACAAGAGGTTTTCCCATAAAAAAGGCAAATCTATCCGCTACATTTGCTGGATTCGTTAGACCGAAACTTTCCAATGTTGGTTTCACTATGAATCCCATAATTGAAAATACTAGTATTACAATTCCAATTGCTATTAATATATTAATCAACCAATTTTTTATGCCTATTGGAAACTTAAATCCAAATTCTTTCCATTTTAGTTTTTTTTGTTTCATGAAAACTGTACTAACTATAATTCCGCACCAAATTGCTATTGAGCCAGCACCAATCACATCGAAATAATCTGCAAGGTGTTTTATGCTCAATATAGTAAGGAATACAATTGCTATTTCTAAAAGAATTTTAATATTAAAAGATTTCTTTTGGTGTTCTATATTATTCATCTAATTGTTTTTTTGTAATTTTAGGACAAATTTACTAATAATAATTTAAATTAGGACAAGTTTACTAATGAAATCGACAAAAGAAAAAATATTGGATAATTCAAGGCACTTATTTAATGAGCAATCTTATAGTTCAGTAACTATTAGAATGATTGCAAAATCATTAAAGATGAGTTCAGGGAATTTAAATTATCATTTTAAAAAACGTGAAGAAATTTTGGAGGCTTTATATTTTGAAATGACAAGAGAGTTTGACTATAGGCTCTTAAATTTCCCTAAGATGATAGTTTCTATAAATCAAATAAAAATTGAGATTAAGTTAACGATGAAGCGAATGATTGATTATCAATTTTTCTGGACAGACTTATTTAATATCATAAATTTAAATGATAATATAAAAAGACATTTTCATAAAATATATGATGCACGATTTGAGAGTTATATCTTTTTATTTACTCAATTAAAAAAGAATAAATTAATGAAAGTATCTATACTGGATTGGGAATGCCAAAATCTTGCCGAACAAATGATTGTTTATAGTAATACTTGGTTGTATTCTACCGTATTATATGGAGGGAGAATTAATCAGAGTATAATAGAAAAAAAAGCAAATACTTTATTAAGTATACTTTATCCTTATCTTACGGTAAAAGGAAAGAAAGAATTTTATGAAATTATAGATTCTAATAAAAGATAAATCTGTTTTTTTCAATTATTATCTTTATGCGGTTTTTAACTTACAGTCAACTACTTTTTTTATCTACTATAGTTATACACTCTCTTAATGAAAGTTCTAAAAATATTGCTCCAGCAAATCCGTAGGTCAATGCAAAAGGACCAGAATTAAAGCTTCCTTTTTCATCATCTAATGCTAATAGTAGAAATTTATCTATCAAATTTAAATCAGTCATACCGTAAGTTGTTTTCTATATTAGTTGTCAAGAATTGAAAAATGTTACGCCTAAACATTTTTTTAAATTATGTCTTCTGTTTTTATTACAGGAATAAATCTTTATTTAGTTTTGGAATTCCAAATAGGTAAACTAATAGAACTATTTCCTGTAAAAGTGATGTTCAAAGGAATTTTAGCGTCTTTAATACTTTCGGTATTAATATCCTTTCCAGTACCATAATTTATTTGTGCATTGTTGTTTTTATTGATATTAACCACGACTACAATGCGACTTCCTTTCTCTAATTTTTTACTGATGATTTTCGAATTGTTGAAAGACACTTGCGTTTTTTGATTTGGTATCAATAAATTTCTTTGTTCTCGATCTTTAGCATAACTAGCTCTACCAATATAATAGCTTAAATGAAAGTAGTTGCCTTCTGGAGTTAATTGATAAAGAATAACAGAATAATCAACATCTTTTTTATTGATTGAAAACTCAAGATTCCCTGAAAATGAACCATTGATGATAACATCTTCTTTTAAGGTTTCAGATTTAAAAATTAAACCATCTTTTATATTGATTTGATCACGTTCTAGAGGCCATGGATAATAGTCTGAATTATTTATAGTTTTTCGATCTTTAAAATCTACAGACATGGAAATCTCTGAACTATTTGATTTTGGTTTTAATGCATAAAAATCATTACCTTTTTCTGAACTTAAATGAAATTGCAAAGTGTCATTTGTCATAGCATTTAAACTAGGTTTATGCATCCAGGTATTGGTGCCCATTACTTGAAAGTTGACTTTATCTTTTAAAATACTAGGTTTTTCTTTTCCTTTTAAAATATAATCAAACCATTGATAAAGAAGATCTTCTTCAATATTCAGTAAAGCAACTTTGTCTAGTTTGTGATTTCTTAGACTTTCCTCTGGCTTTGTTTGGGCAGTCCAGTGATCATAAGGACCAACTAACAAATAATGATTTGCATTTTTAGTGTATTTATGATGCTCGTTAAAATAATACATTGCTCCTCTCTGTGAGTCATCATAATACCCAGTAATGGTTAAAATAGGAATGTCAATTTTTGCAAATTCTTGTTTGTATGGGATCATTTTTTTCCAAAAATCATCATAGCTTGGGTGTTGCATATACGTATTCCATAATTTGTTTACTTGACCATCCAAACTATCCAATTTGTTAAATGCGACTCCTGTTTTGTACCAGGTGTTTTTTAAGGAATTCCAGCGATTAAAATCATTAGACGCTTCAAAATCTAAAAATTTATTATTGGTAACATAAAAATTCCAAGAATACGAATAATTGTGTAACACATTATTTTCCATTGGGTAATCAATTCCAGGAGCAATAGCAACCATAGGTACCATTGTTTTTAAAGCAGGATGCACTTTATGTTTCATAGAAGCCCATTGTGTAAAGCCATTATAACTCCCACCAAACATAGCTACTTTTTGATTAGACCACGATTGTTTACTAATCCAATCAATCACTTCATACACATCTGTATGTTCATATTCCAAAGGTTTTATTTCGCTCTTACTCAATCTTTTTCCTCTTGTATTGGCAATCACTCCAACATAACCTTTAGATGCTGATAACATAGCACTAACCTCATTGGTTCCTGCATATATGGATGAAACTAATATTGCTGATTTTTTAGTTGATGATTTTCCTTTTCGTTTTACAACAACCAATGATACCTCAGCACCATCTTTCATAGGGATTAAAATACTATCATTTATGGCATACCTACGTTTATGATCTTGTTTTATTACTTCAAAATAAATAGCTCTCGTTGATGAAAATACCGTACTTAAAAAATATTTTTTTACTAAATCTATAGCTATTTCTTGTGATATCTTTTCTGATTTAATATTGTTATACGTATTTTTAAAATTGCTCACATAATAATCAGTAGGATCTCTAATGATTAAGGCCTTATCTAAATTAATCACTTGAATATCATCAGAGTTCTTTACATATTTTCTATATGATTTTTTAAAAGCCTCTTCAAAGTTTTGAGAAAACTTAGCTTCTACATAATGCCTGTATACATCTAAATACTGTCTTTGATCTGCAGGTGTTTCTTGAATTCTGTTTTTGATGGTAATTAATGCCTCTTTATAATCACCTCTTATTGATTGAAACTTAAACACATCTAATTCAGATAGGTTTTCTGTATCACAAAATTCTGCTATTTTTTTCATTTGTTTTGCAATAGCAACTGAATCTGTTAAAGTAACTTTCTGAAATAATATTTCTTGCCCAAAAAAACAAATACTATTTAAGGTTAGAAATAATATTAGAACTGATTTTTTCATTGGTTTTATTTTAAAAAATAAGAACAAATCTTATTGTTTCTTATTCGAGTTTGTATATTCAATTAACTCTTCATTATACACAAAGTCATCTTGAGTTTGTGTTAACTTGATAAAGTTTTTCACTTTTGGTGCATACAACCATACTTCATCTGTTCTGGCACTATATCCTCTGGAATTGGAAATTGTTCCTTTATACTCAATGGTATAAGCCATATATGTTCCTGCTCCTACTATTTCTTCTTTGAAAGATAAAACTTCTACATCTTGACTTTGTTTTCCTGTTGTTCCATCTTGACTTGTCCAGTTCTTCTCGTATTTCCACTTTTTGCCAACTTTTAAAGGCCATTTGTATCTTGGAGTTTCACTTTCATCAGGCTTTACGATATCTGAAACTGGAACTGTATCTTTTCCAATTGTCATACCTAAACCATAAGGCATTTTAACTGTTTTTCTTACATCTTCACCATCTGAACGTACTTCACCTTTGTCTGTTACTCCTTTATATTTCCAAACCCATTTTTCTCCAACTGTATAGTCTTTTAGGGTTGGTTGTTTTGCTTCCGTTGCTGTCTCTTTATTGCAAGAATACAATCCAATAAATACGATTAAGTATAAAAATTTAAGTATGATTTGTTTTTTTCTAAGATAATTCATGATGTGTGTTTTAATTAATTACAATACAAATTAAAGATGTTTGTAACCAATATTAAAGAGAAAGTACAGGAGCGTAAATAAATGTAAATGAACGTTAAAATAAGTGATATTTTTTATAAACTATTCCAGTTTTTAAACTTAACAGATTGCCTGCTAGACACTTCTACTTTTTCTCCAGTAGTTAATATAATTTGGAGTTTATTATTAAAGTAGGGATGAATCTCTTTAATGTAATGTATGTTAATCATTTGACTTCTATTTACCCTAAAAAAGACTTTAGGATCTAATTTCTCTGCTAATAAATTTAACGAACGCTTAATCATAGCTTTATCTGAGCCAAAATACAAACGTGCATAATTCTCTAAAGACTCAATAAAATGTATCTCTGTTAAGGGAATAAAATGACATTTTTCACCATCTTTGATAAAGATTTTTTGATGCATGGGTAAAATTGTAGACTCTAATTGTTCTCTTTTAGACAATTCTACTTTTACTTTTTCTATAGTTTTAGAAAAACGTTCGTCTCTTAAAGGTTTCACTAAATAATCCAACGCATTCATCTCAAAAGCTTTTACAGCATATTGATCATAAGCGGTTGTGAAAATAACATCTGGTACATTTGTTAATTCTTCTAACAAATCAAACCCAGATTTTCCAGGCATATGAATGTCTAAAAACAAAATATCTGGTTGTAAGTCTTCAATTAATTCTATGGCTTCATCTGCATGACTTGCTTCCCCAATAATTTTAAACTCTTTATGTTTTTGTAGTGCACGTTTTACTTCTTCTCTCGCTAAACGTTCATCGTCAATAATTATGGTTTTAAATATTTTCATCAGCTATAAAAGGTATTGTTATTTTTGCTTCAACTTCTTCTGTATTTGTTTGAGTTAAGTTAAAAGTAGCTTGATTTTTATATTGAAGTGTTAATCTCTTTTGCAAATTTTTTAAGCCCAAACCTGCCCTTTTTGTATCATCAATACTTCCAGGGTTTTTAACTATGATTTC
>TARA_R110002051_G_scaffold28077_1_pt1 | contig 18923 bp, 23 predicted proteins | sample TARA_R110002051 | Tara Oceans TARA_R110002051 (sample SAMEA4397023) | marine metagenome | biome: Polar Biome; feature: [MES] marine water layer (ENVO:01000295) within the mesopelagic zone...; material: water (ENVO:00002006), including particulate matter (ENVO:01000060) such as......
AAATTTTACTTAAGCGACGCGCTCCCATTTATGGGGGACTAAAACCTCGGGCTGGCAGCCGCTGGTGGAGCGGCAGATTGACGGACGGCGGTGGTCCGGCTACAAATCCCCCACCGGTCAGCAGTTCACCGAGGCATCGCCGTCCCGCAAGGGAAGCTAAACCTGCGATAAAGAGATCATCAGCACTTATCCCGTGCCTGCTCGACAAGACGGCGACCATCGACACCTAAAATGGACCGGCACGTCGAGGATAAGAGATGACCAGAACCATCTTCCCGATGGAAGTCGCCGACCTGTCGGCCTTCGCCAAATCGCTGCGCGACCAGATCGCCAGGCTTGACCATGCCCCGAGCCATGTCGAGATGCTCAACCTGTTGAGCAGGGCAGGCGGCTATCGCAACTACCAGCACTTCCGATCCAGCGCCGGAACGACAGTTGCGTTCCCGGACGGTGTCGCAGGTGTTGAAGCGCCGCCGCCGGTCGACGAGACGCGCGTGGCCAGGACCCTTCGTGTGTTCGACACGGACGGCCGGATCATCCGCTGGCCGAGCAAGCGTTCCCAGCAGGAGCTCTGCCTGTGGTCGCTTTGGTCGCGGATTCCGCCGAAGCGCAGCTTCTCCGAACGTGAGATCGGCGATCTTCTGAACGGGTTTCATCTGTTCGGCGATGCGGCGCTCCTGCGTCGCGATCTCGTCGATCTCGGACTGATGCGCAGGAACCGGGACGGCAGCGACTATCGTCGCCTTGAGAAGGCACCGCCGCCGGAGCTGAAACTGCTTCTGCAGAAGCTGCCCGGCCCGACGAAAAAGGCCGCCTGACGGCGGCCTTGGGATTGCAACTGCGGCGTCTGGTGCTCGCTCTAGAGCACCAGACGGAATTTCGCGAATCCCTCGGCGCCGTCGCCGGCGTCCTCGATCGTCGCGCCCTTGATCTCCGCGGCATACTCGCGGCCTTTCGGCCCGGTCTCGAAGATCGCCGTCGTGCCTTCCATCGGCTTGAACGACCAGTTGGCGTCCGCCGACGGATTGATCGTGCCCTGGTCCATGATGTAGCGGACGACGACGTCGCGGTTGGTGTCGGGCGCCACGAAGATCACCTTGTCGCCGGCGATCTCCGGGAACTTGCCGCCGCCGCCGGCGCGGTAGTTGTTGGTGGCGACGACGAACTTCTGCGCCGGATCGATCGGCTTGCCGTCAAACTGCAGGTCGACGATGCGGTGCGAGCCCGCATTCACCAGTGCGCCGTCCTTGTCGAAGCGGGCCGGCTGCGACAGGTCGATCTGGTAGCTGACACCGTCGATGACGTCGAAGTTGTAGGACGGGAAGCCGGAGTTGATCAGTGGCGCATCCTTGGCACCCGGCTCGACCTGGTTGAACATGCCGGCCGACATCTCCAGCCAGTTCTTCACCTGCTCCCCGGTGATCAGCACCGCCTGTACCGTGTTCGGGTAGAGGTAGAGATCGGCGACATTCTTGATGGCGATGTCGCCGGCCGGGACGTCCGTGTAGTACTCCGCACCGCCACGGCCACCGGCCTTGAAGGGAGCGGCGGCGGAGAGGACCGGATAGTCCTTGTACTCGCCGTCCTTCAGCATCTCCTTGATGTACCAGACCTGCGCGTTGGCGACGATCTGCACCGACGGGTCGTCGGCGACGAGGGCGAAGTAGGAATAGAGCGGTGCCGATGTCTTGCCGACCGGGCGGCGGACATAGGCAAGCGTCGCCTCGTGATCCTCCTTGGCGGCGGCCAGCACTTCCGGCTTGTCCTTTACGTCGGCGACGACCTTGCGATCGGCGTCGCGATGGTAGATCGGCCGCGCTTCGGTGGTGAAGTCGACGATCTTCCAGCTGTTGCCGTCCTTCTCCAGCAGCAGATCGATGAGGCCCATGTGCGAGCCCCAGAAGCCGGCCATGACGGCGGGCTTGCCCATCAGCGTGCCCTTGACGGCATCGGCGCCTGCAATGCCTTCGAAATCCTTCGGGCCGGGGAAGACGAGATGCTGGTGACCGGTGAAGACGGCATCGATGCCGTCGACGCCGGCAAGATAGAGCGAGGCATTTTCCATGCGCTCGCTCATGCCCGAGCCGTCGATGCCCGAGTGCGACAGCGCGACGATGATGTCGGCGCCTTCCTCGCGCATCACCGGCACCCAGGCCTGGGCGGCCTCGACGATGTCGCGCGTCTGTGCCTTTCCTTCGAGGTGCTTGGCGTCCCACAGCATGATCTGCGGCGGCACGAAGCCGATGAAGCCGACCTTGACCGGGCTCGTGGCGCCGGACCCGTCGCGGATCTCCTTCTCGAGGATCACATAGGGCTTGAAGAACAGGTCGTCCTGCTTCGGGTCGGAGGCCAGCTGGCCCTTGGTCAGGTTGGCGCAGACGTAAGGGAAGCCGGCGCCGGAGAGTACCTTGAACATGAAGTCGAGGCCGTAGTTGAACTCGTGGTTCCCGAGCGTGCCGGCGTCGTAGCCGAGCACGTTCATCGCCTTGACGACCGGATGCTGGTCGCCTTCCTTCATGCCGCGCTCGTAGGCGATATAGTCGCCCATCGGATTGCCCTGCAGGAAGTCGCCGTTGTCGATCAGCATCGAATTGCCGGCCTCGGCGCGGATCGAATCGATGATCGAGGCGGTGCGGGCAAGACCCATCGTGTCGTTCGGCTTGTCGCCGTAGTAGTCGTAAGGAAAGACGTGGACGTGGATGTCGGTGGTTTCCATGATCCGCAGATGCGCCTGGTTGGCCTGCGCGCGCGCCGCAAAGGGATGCAGCACGACGAGCGCCGAGGTGGCGGCAAGGCCACCGAGCAGGGAGCGGCGGGTGATCGGGAGGAGAGGGGACGACGACATGGGGAACTCCGGTAGGGACGGTTTGCCAAGGCGAGATTAGGCGCAATTACAGCCAAGTACACCGGGAAAGTGACAGTTCCGCTACATCGCAGCGCAGCTAATGAGTGTGTTGATGGTTTATGCAACCTAATGTAAGGTGGGGCGTCAACTGCAACTGGGGGTCGTCATGTGGAAGATCATCTTGGTGGGTGGGATTGGAGGCTTGCTGCCGAGCCTGCTGGAGAAGTCGCAGGCATGGAACAACGGCATAATCGCCATATGGCTCATGACCGCCCCGAACATTTGGATCGCCATCCTCGTGGCGAGCGTGCCGATGATCATCTATTTCGTGATCGGAGCGCTGATGGCTGCCGTCTACGAAAGCCAGAGCGCACAGAAGGCTCTGTTGATCGGTCTTGGAGCACCGGCATCCATTCTCACCTATGTGAGCGGTGCGCAGCAAGAACCGAGCCAGTTGAAGGTGGCCGACGCAGTTCAATTTCGGATTATCGGCACGGCGCACGCCCAGTCTGGCGCGATGCCTCCAGATGTCCAACTGAAACTGGACGGCAGCTTCCCCGGGCAGGCGTGCGTGGATTGCTCCGTTACCTTCCTGGGGGCAGACGGAAGGCCGATTGCGATCGAGCCGCTAGTGCCCTCTTCGCCGAATGCGCTCTCGGTGCCTGACGATACTGAGGTTCTTCTGTTCAAGGGCCCAGCGACGAACCCGGCAGAATTGGACTTGAGGCAGTTGGACACATCCCGTGTGGCAGGAGAAGGACCTGTGACATTGGACGTCGGAGTGAACAGGAGCTACTGGAACGACCTCGCCAGATCCTTTGGTGCACGCGATGTTCAGCCTTATAACTTCAGCATCGAGGCGGAGCAAAGGTAAGCTGGCTAACGGGCCAAGATCGGTTTGATATCCCGATGGAAGAATCGGAAATAGGCGGAGACCTGCGCGGCGGCGTTCGAATTCGGGCGGAACTCTATGCCGAGGCGACCGGCGTGGCACCACTTCACGACACCTTCCAGAACACCGAGTTCTTCGCTCTCGATTTTCACCGGACTGCCATTTGCAGCGTGGAAAGGACCCGCAAGATCAAGCGCCAGGCCGACGGCGGAGAGGTCGACGACCCGACCCTCGGCGGTCTGGCCGAAATATTTCACCGTGCCGGCAACGCGCGTTTTGCGACGTGGCGCGGAACGCACCATCATGCTGAGGATCGGCGACGGCATGGATCACACCTGCTGTTGTTCTTCTGCTTCGATTGGTAACTGACAAAAATTGAAACAGGCCTACGACGACCGCTAAAAATGTTCGGGCCGCCCGGTTGTAGGTCCTGCGGGCAGTGAGGGTGTGCTCAGAGCCCCACGTTCGGACGGTCGATGATCTCGCGCAGCGCAAAGCTCGAGTTGATCTTGACCACATGCGGCAGCGCCGAGAGCCAGTCGCGGTGGATGCGCTCGTAGTCTTCGAGATCCTTGGCGGCCACGCGCAGGATGTAGTCGTATTCGCCGGACATCAGGTAACAGACGAGAACGTTGGGGCAGCGCTTCACCGCCGCCTCGAATTCGGTGAGCGTCTTGGCAAACTGCCCCGACAGCGAGATATGGACGATGACCATCATCTTGTAGTCGAGCGCCTTGTTGGAAAGGCGCGCGTGATAGCCGCTGATGATGGCGTCAGATTCCAGTGCCGCCAGGCGGCGCGAACAGGCCGATTGCGACAGCCCGACCCGCTGGGCAAGCTCTGCGTTGGAGATCCGTCCCTCCTGCTGGAGGATCCGCATCATTGCAAGATCGATGGAGTCTGGCTGCTGCACTTGCAAGTATCTCCGGAAAGCTGGCGTCACCTTGCAAATATCCACGAAAATCCGGCTGAAGCCAATCCACCTTCGCAAGGACATTGCTTGCGTTTTTTGGTCTGGTTTCATCCTCAGAACAACTGGCGGAATGCCATCAGAGGAGAGGAACGCTGCATGCGTGTCGGATGCCCGAAGGAAATCAAGAACCATGAATATCGTGTCGGCCTGACGCCGGGCGCGGTGCGCGAATATGTGGCGCACGGCCATGAGGTGCTGATCGAGACGAAGGCCGGCGCCGGGATCGGCGCAGACGACGGCGCCTATGTGGCGGCCGGCGCCCGGATCGTCGGCACGGCCCGCGAGGTCTTCGAAAGGTCGGACATGATCGTCAAGGTCAAGGAGCCGCAACCACAGGAATGGGCGCAGCTGCGCGAGGGGCAGATCCTCTACACCTATCTCCACCTGGCGCCCGATCCGGAGCAGACCAAGGGGCTGCTCGCATCCGGCGTGACGGCCGTCGCCTACGAGACCGTGACCGACGAGCGCGGCGGCCTGCCGCTGCTGGCGCCGATGTCGGAAGTTGCCGGCAGGCTCGCCATCCAGGCCGGCGCCACTGCCCTGCAGAAGGCGAACGGCGGCCGCGGCATCCTGCTCGGCGGCGTGCCCGGCGTGCTGCCGGCCAAGGTTGCGGTAATCGGCGGCGGCGTCGTCGGCCTGCATGCGGCGAAGATGGCGGTCGGCCTGGGGGCCGATGTTTCGATCATCGACCGCTCGCTGCCGCGCCTGCGCCAGCTGGACGACATCTTCAACGGCCGCGTCCACACCCGCTACTCCACCATTGATGCCCTGGAGGAAGAGGTCTTCGCGGCCGACCTGGTGATCGGGGCGGTGCTGATCCCCGGTGCTGCGGCACCGAAGCTCGTCAGCCGCGACATGTTGTCGGGCATGAAGCAGGGCGCGGTCATGGTCGACGTCGCAATCGATCAGGGCGGCTGCTTCGAGACCTCCCATGCCACGACCCATTCGGAGCCGACCTACGAGGTTGACGGCATCGTCCACTACTGCGTCGCCAACATGCCGGGCGCGGTGCCGGTGACGTCGGCGCATGCGCTGAACAATGCGACGCTGCAATACGGCCTGGCGCTGGCGGACCGCGGGCTTCGCGCGATTGCCGAGGACAAGCACCTGCGCAATGGCCTCAACGTCCACAGGGGACGCGTCACCAATGCGGCGGTTGCCGAGGCGCTGGGATATGAGGCGCATGCCCCGGAGAGCCTGCTGTCCGTCGCCTGACGGTTGGGGAGGGCAGGGCGGCTGCGATGACGGCCGCCCTGCCTGCCGCAGCAGATCGCGGGTTGGAGTTCAAACGGCTGACGTCGGTCAGGCCCGGTCTATCCGGCACTGATAGCAATTGTTGCGCCGAGCGGACGTGGACATAGGCGATATCCGCCCGCGCCAGCAGCTCATCCGCACGGGAGACGATGTTCTCCTGCAGTGTCACTGCCCCTGTGCCATAGACGATGCGGTCGTCCGCCCCGTAGCCGCGGAGAATGAAGTCGGGACTGGTGGTGAGGATCGGCGGCGGCACTTCGGTCGCCGCGTAACGCGGGCATGCTTCCGCATGCAGGAAGATCGGCCCCGTTTCCGCATAGGGCTGCAGCGCAGGAAACGGACGGTAGGCGACAACGAGCATATCCGCGCCTTCCGCAATATGGTCGAGGCAGTGGCGGCACGGCATGCCGCCGCCCGTTGACACCATCCGCTCCGGCCGGCGCCCATAGGCGTCATCGGCTCCGGACTGCAGCGCATGGGCATGTTCGGTGGGCATGGCGGTAAAGATCAGCGGGGGCATGATGGGCGATCTCCAGTTGGACCCGCTCATCCATCATGATTGCTACCGGACCAGCCACCCGATTCCTGCGAAGTTAGCCGTCGAGCACCTTCAACAGCTCTTTGTCGGTCATCGGCTGCACGATGGCTTCGCTGGTCGACACGGGCTCAAACCCCATCATCTGGTAGAGCTGCAGCGCCCGCGGATGATCCAGCGTGTTGGTCGTCACCGTCACCTTCTGCGGCATGTCCTGCCAGGCGGCGTATAGCGCCTGCAGCAGGAACCATTTGCCGATCCCGAGCCCGATGGCATGTTCGAAGAGGCCGAAATAGGAGAGCTCCGTCCAGTCGCCGCTTTCCTTCGACAGCTCGAAGAAGCCCGCCGGCGCACCATTGACGTAGAGGACGGTGACCGAAACCCGCGGATGGTGGATGATGGCGGCGAGCTGCTCGTCGGTCATCTTCAGCCGGTTGTACCAATGCCAGCGCTTGCCGACCTGCCGGTAGAGATAGCGGTAGAAATGCAGCGGGATGTCCGGCGCCCGGATTACCGCCGTCTGCAGGTTCACGGGCACCGGAAGCGAAGCCTTGGGCGGCGCCGTCATCTCGAGCTGGGTGACATGCGCCGTCAGGGGCGTGGGTATCTTGGCCATGCGTTCAGGTCCTGTCCGCTGCGGGACCGGTGACGACCGGCGTGTCGGAGTGTCCACCCCACTGCGTCCACGACCCGTCATAAAGTGCATTGTCCTCGTGCCCCACGGAGTGGAGCGCAAGCGTGATGATCGCGGCCGTGACGCCCGAGCCGCAGCTCGTCACCACCGGACGGTCGAGATCGAGGCCGGCGCCTTCCAGGATCGCGCGCAGCTCCGGCACGGGCTTCAGCTTGCCCTCGGCGGAAAACAGATTGGACGGCAGGTTGCGGGCACCGGGCATATGTCCGGACCGAAGCCCCTGACGCGGCTCCGGCTCCGTTCCCTCGAAGCGCGCCGCGCCGCGAGCGTCGGCGATCTGGATGGTACCGGCATCGACGATCAGTCTCATCGTGTCGAGATCGATGACCTTTTCCGGCTGCAGGGCCGGCGTGAACAGGCGTTCTTCGGGCGTTGGAACGGTTGTTTCGAGCGGTCGGCCCTCGCGCCGCCAGCCATCGAGGCCGCCGTCGAGAACGAAGACGTTCTGGGCGCCCATGACGCGGAACAGCCACCAGCCGCGCGGGGCGGAAAAGATGCCGGGTCCATCGTAGATGACGATCCGGTCGGTCTCGCTGATTCCCATCTTGCCGACCGCCTCCGCGAACGCCGCGGGCGAGGGCACCATGTGCGGCAGATCGGTGGAATGGTCGGCAATCTTGTCGTGATCGAAACGGACGGCGCCCGGAATATGGCCCGCCGCATACTCGGCGTCCGCATCCCGCTTCTGGGCGGGAAGGTAGAAGGAGGCGTCGACGATGCGCAGGTCGGGGCTGCCGAGCTCCCCCTCGAGCCATTCGGACGAAACGACGAAACGGCTGGACTGGGTCATGGGCATCCTCATTTGGGTTGGCGTCAGGTTTCCGCCGGAGCTTCGCCGAAGCGAATGCGGAACCGCCGGTTCTCCTTGCCCTTCTTTTCGATCTTGGCAATGTGGATGGCGCCGATCTCTCCGGTCCGGGCCACATGTGTGCCGCCGCAGGGCTGGCTGTCAACGCTGGAATTGTCGCCGATGCAGACCAGGCTGACGCGTCCGAGCCCGACGGGAGGGCGAACGTTCTTCGATTTCACGATGCCCGGATTGGCTGCAAGCTCCTCGTCGGTGATCCACTGGAGATAGACCGGATGATCCGCATTCACGAGCGCCATCAGCTGCGCCGTCGCCGCGTCCTTGTCGATCGTCTCGCCCATGTCGAAGTCGACACGGGAATCATCTTCGCCGACGGCAGCGCCCGTGATCGGGTGCGGGCAGACGACGGACAGGAGATGGCAGGCCGTGTGCATGCGCATCAGGCGGTGGCGGCGATCCCAATCGATGGCGAGCTTGAGCCGCTCGCCGACGACGGGCTGCGGCTGCCCGTCGAGAGGCACGTGGATGATGATGTCCTTGCTGGCGCCGTGCCGGGTCTGTCCAAGCTGGATCCGGCTTCCGTCCGCGCGCTCCAGATGACCCGTGTCCCCGGGCTGCCCTCCGGAGGTTGCATAGAAGCATGTCTGGTCGAGCTCTATCCCGCCATCCTCGTGGACGGCGGTCACGGTGGCTTCGACGGTCTTCAGGTAGAAATCGTCTCGGAAGAGGGCAGCAACGGGCATGGGGTCTCAGACTGTCTCGAACGGAACTGCGATCTCGGTCTTCGTCGTCAGCCATTCCGGCACCGGTAGTCCCTTGGAGCGCAGGAAGTCCGGGTTGAAGAGCTTCGACTGATAGCGGTTGCCGTAGTCGCACAGGATGGTGACGATGGTATGCCCCGGTCCGAGATCCCGCGCAAGGCGCATCGCACCGGCGATGTTGATGCCGGATGATCCGCCGAGGCAAAGGCCCTCGTGCTCGACCAGATCGAAGATCAGCGGCAGCGCCTCGGCATCCGAGATGCGATAGGCATAGTCGGGCTTGAAGCCCTCCAGGTTTGCCGTGATGCGGCCTTGGCCGATGCCCTCGGTGATCGAGGAGCCTTCCGACTTCAGCTCGCCATGGGCGTAATATTCATAGAGCGAGGCACCCTCGGGATCCGCTAGGCCGATCTTTACCCCCGGCTTCCTGGCCCGCAGGCCCTGGGCAACGCCGGCAAGCGTGCCGCCGGAGCCGACGGCGCAGATGAAGCCGTCCACCTTGCCGTCGGTCTGCTCGAAGATCTCGGTGGAGGTTGCCCCCACATGCGCTTCGCGGTTGGCGACATTGTCGAACTGGTTCGCCCAGATGGCACCGGCGGGATGGCTCTTCGCCAACTGCTCCGCGAGGCGTCCTGACACCTTAACGTAGTTGTTGGGGTTCCTGTAGGGGACCGCCGGGACCTCGACCAGTTCGGCGCCCAGAAGGCGCAGGGCATCCTTCTTCTCCTGGCTCTGGGTCTCGGGGATGACGATGACGGTGCGATAGCCGAGGGCCTTCGCCACCAGCGTCAGGCCGATGCCGGTATTGCCGGCGGTTCCCTCGACAATGATGCCGCCGGGCCGGAGCAGCCCTTTGCGTTCGGCGTCGCGAATGATGAACAGAGCCGCGCGATCCTTGACGGATTGGCCGGGATTGAGGAACTCCGCCTTGCCGAAGATATCGCAGCCTGTCTCTTCCGACGCCTTCTTCAGGCGGATGAGCGGTGTGTTGCCGATGGTACCGAGAACGGAAGTGTCGAGGGTCATGGTGAAGCCTTCTGTTGGGCTAGATGTAGATTCCGTGTTCTCTGCGGACAAGCGGTCGGCGACAAGAAATAGCTGTCTCAGTTATCACCCGATCGCGGAAATTCTCTCCTCCTGCGTCTGGATGTGACCAGAGAAAGAAAAAAGGCCGGTGATGACACCGGCCTTTTCACATCAGTCTGTCGCCAGATCACTCGGGGCAAGCTGCTTCCGGGATCGTCCCACTCGGGGTGGACGTGGTCTTTTCCGCGCTGGTTTCGGTGCAACGATCGTCGTCACGGGTCGACGTGCTGTTGCTGTTGCTCGTGTTGGTGCCGCTATTGGCGGAGCTACCATCGGTAGAGCCACTGTTGCTTCCGGATCCACCCGTATCGCTGGAAGACTCACCGGTGGACCCACCACCTGTCGAGCCTCCGCTGGAATCACTTCCCCCGCCGCTGTTCGTCTGGGCAAGCGCGCCTGAGGCAAGAGCGAGAGTGAAGGCAGAGACGGTGAGAAGCTTGGCAAACATTCTTATTCCTCCGAGGATGGCCGTGCATTCGGCCTGATGTTGAGTACGGCGATCTAACCGTCAGCGAGGAAACTTGTTCCTGCTAATGTAGATTTTGCTCATTCATATACCGTTGGCAGCCTTGCCGGAGGTTGAAATGTCCGCCCGGACAATGGCCGGGCCGGTCACGTTCGAGACGGTGCCGGCCCCTTCAGTGGAGCGCGCCATGGCTTCGGTGAAAAAAAAGCCCGGTGCGGGAGGGGCACCGGGCTTGATGGTAATTGGCGGCTTGGGAGGAAGGGCGGCGCCAATCGATGCCGCTGGCACTGGGGAGGAGTGCGCCAGCGACCTTAGCTAGATGGGGAGCGCCCCTTGAACTTGACATCTGACAAGTTGACGCACCGCCTACCGCAGCACGCCCGTCGCCAGCGCCCGCTGAATGCCCCGCACATCCGTTCCCTTCTTCAGGGTTTTGCTGATCGGCTCGCTCGTGCCCGAGACCCAGATCTTCAACTCCGAATCGAGGTCGAACGTGCCTGCCGTCTCCACGGCAAAGCGTGTGACAGCGCGGTAAGGGATCGAGGTGTAGTCGACCTTGCTGCCGGTCATGCCCTGGATGTCGACGAGGATGACGCGGTGCTGGGTGAAGACGAAGAAGTCCCTGATGATCTTGAAGGCAAGCTGCGGTGTCTCGCCCTCGATCAGGACACCGTCGAGGCGTTTGTTGAGGTCGGCGGGATCTACCGTAGATCCATGGCCGAGCAGTCCGTCGAATAAGCCCATCTCGATTCCTCCTGTTCGGCAACACCATGTGGGTTTCGCGCCCGCGTTTCCAAGGGTTTGGAGCCGACGCAGGCGTTTGATGCCGAGAGAAGCCGATCGTGCGAGGGATGCGCGGAGACAGCGATTGGGTCAGAAGCGGCTCGTCGCGCCGCAGGGATCTCTGCCGGCACCGGTGGCCATCAATCAAAAGTGGGGAGGAGAGCTGGGGAAGAAAGCGCCTGTCTCGCATTTCTGAACAGAAACAGACGCTTCTAGAAAATTTGGCTCCCCGGGCCGGATTCGAACCGGCGACCTGTCGATTAACAGTCGAATGCTCTACCGCTGAGCTACCAGGGAACAACCGCTCGGTGGCGGCGTCGAGCGGGGTAATACAAATGCTTTGACCGTTTGCCAAGCGCTTTTTCTAAAAAAGTTCTGCTTGCTTGTTTTGCGCGGGAGATCGCCCCATCTGGAGCCGGCACGGCTTGAGTTGCGAGGCAGACGGATTTGACGACGACGAAACGGAAATCGATGCGCTTCGGGATGGATCCAAAGAGCGGCAAGCTCGCGCTTGGCTCCTGGGACATACCCATGCCGCGGTCGCGCGTCGGGCGCATTGCGATCGGCACCGGCCTGATCACCGGCGGCACCCTCGGCTTCCTGCCGATCCTCGGTTTCTGGATGCTGCCGCTCGGCATCATCGTCTTGTCGCATGACCTGCACTTCGTCAGGCGCAGGCGGCGGCGTGCGACGATCTGGTGGCAGCGCCGCCGCCAAAAGCCAAACGGCTAGGCGAACATCGCGGCGAGGCCCTGACCGGCGCCGTAGGCCATCAGGCCGAGCACCACGAAATAGATCACCGTGATGGCCAGAAAGCCATATCCGGCCGCGACGATCAGCCCGTCGCGCTGGATCATTCCCGTCGTCAGCAGCAGAATCGCAATCCCCGGCAGCGTGTTGGAGAGCGGAATGAGGCCGAGGGGAAACATCAGAAGCACACCGCCGAACGCAATCGCCAGGCCATTGATGCGGTTCATCACGGCGCCCGCCACGAATCCCGACATCCGGGGCTTGAGGTAGGCATCGAGCCGCGACACGAGAGCGGCGCCCTTCTCCAGGGCGGGGACCAGCTTGGTGGTGTCCAGCTTCCGGTCGAGGATCTGGCGGGGCATCCAGGGCAGCCGATTGAAGGCGACCGACAGGCTGATCAGGATGATGGCGAAGCCGAACACCGTGCTGACGCCCGGAATCGAAACCGGGATCAGGAAGGGCAGGGAGGCCAGGGCGCACATCAGCAGAAGGCCGTGCTCGCCGACCTCCGCCATCAAGGCGCGAAGTGTCACGGATGAGCCCGAGATTTTCGAGATCACGCCTCTCAGCGTCTCGCTCAGCGAGGCCGAGCTGTCTTTGAATTCCAAACCGTCCTGCACGTCCACACTCCTGTCGTCTCCGGAGAGTGGATGAATAGCAGCATTGATGGCTCCGGCAAAGCAGCCGATCACCGGCTTCTGCCGATCTCCTACTTCGGCAGGAGCCACCGGTCATAGCAGCCGCAGACGATCGCGAGCGCCAGAATAGCGAGCACGAACGGATTGAGCGCTGTCACGAATTCCAGGTAGTGCATCGCGGCTTCCTCCTCCGCAATTGGCCGATCCGCAGTCCTCCCCACCGATCGATCCCCGATTTTAGCAGGTTTACGGTCCATCGCAAGTTTCACCGGTGAGAACTCGCCATTGCCGCCACGCCGGCGAATCGCCGATTCTGCCCGTGGGGTGACGAGGACGGACATGAACCTGAGAGTGATCGATGGCGGGTTGGCGACCCTCCACGCGGATTTCGAACTACAGGCGCCACAGCGGGCCGATGTCGAGAGAGAGGCGGAGCGGCGCCTGCGCCGGCTGGGCTACGACCGCTGGCGAGGCCGGCAGATGGCAACCGGCATTCCCATGCCCCGCGACATTCACTACCGCGCCCTCCAGATCGAGTTCGTCGCCAAGACGCTGGGCGGGCTGGCGACGATCCCGCCCGACTTCCGGTCCGACATCTACTGGCCCGCCTGATCTGCCGTTTTGCCTGCTGCAGGGCGAGCAGGACATAGATCGGACGCTGCCTCCAAAGATGTCCTCGACGCAGGAACCTCCAGAGAGGATCGTGGTTCTGCGGTACCATGGCCAGATATTATTTTCATATTCGGGAAGGAGGCGTCCTCGAGCGGGACATCGAGGGCGCCGATTTCGCGTGTCACGAGGACGCCCAGCAGGAAGCCATGTCGTCTGCCAGGGAAATGGTTGCCGAGGCGGTTCTGCGCGACGAGATCATCGACGGCAGGGCCTTCGAGATCACCGCGGAAGACGGCACCATCATTGCCACCGTCCCGTTCGTCTCCGTCATCCGGTTCTAGGGCAACGGCACAGGGTGTGCCGTCAGCAGCCTTCGCCCGCATCCCGCACGAGGTTCAGGATCATCCTGAAGTCTCCCGCCAGGGGGGAGGGCGGCTCGTCGATGTCCAGAAGCCCCTGCGGGCCTTCGTTGGTGACGACGCGCGCGTCTTCCCGCCTCGCTTTTTCATTGAGCTTGTAGAAGGCGCCACCGAAATAGGCGAAGCGCGGACCCGAGAGTTCTGTGCAGAACAGGAGGATCGGGCCGATGTCGGGATATTGCGTTTGGAGCCTGGACGCCGTCGCCGGGCTGGGCAGGGACGATCCGATGTCCGTCAGCCGGACCACCCTGCCGGAAGCATACAGGTACTCGAAGCTCTCGACTTCAACAGACTGGGCATGCGCGCCGGGCACGGCGCCCAGAAGACAGAGAGCCGTGAACATCCTCGCGGTCCATCCACTCCTCAGGTCATGTCCTCGAACCATCTGCATGAGGCGCGGTGCGTTTTCGTCCCCATGTTCGGCCTGTGAGTCGGTTCTGTCCGGCTTCTCGCCTGCGGGGCCGGTTGATCTGAACATTCTATTCCTTCTGCGCCGTCTGTCTCTTACAACGGTAACAATCCGCCTATCCCTGTGGATTGTTACCGTTGCTCGGAGTGCTTTGGCAGTTCCGCCGCGCCGCGCCTGCGGGTCGTCCGGAACGACAATCCACGCTGCGGCCAACGCTGCGGGCAGCGATGCGGTACGACCGCAGTATGCCTTACCTCTAACGAACCCGGTAGCCTCATCAACAATCCGTATGGCGCACTCGGGCTTCGAGCCAAGCGTCTCCCAAGCGCAGCTTCCTGATGGATAGATGTAATCGGTCAGGGGCTTATTTACGTTCTTTGCCCTCCGAGGTTTGATAGCGAAGACGCAACATGGAGGTGGTGAGTTAGTCGCTTCGGCCAGATGCCTTGCCAAAATAGAAGCCCAGGATAAGCAGCCAGCCGCTTGTAATCCAGTCAGGCACGTCCACAGAAATTGTTGTGAAATATGAAACAATGAAGCTAGGGACGATCAAGACAGTAACGACTAGAGCAATGATCCCAGAGACTACGTCGCCATTTGCAAAAATGTCATAGAAGCTTTTCGAATGCCGTGCTCCCACAACTTGGATCAGGAACTCGTCGTGACCGTACGCTTCAATCGCGCTCTTTGTAACATAAACGCGATTGTTGAAGCTGCTGGGACGCCCACCATTAGGGTCAGCGACGTCGAATCCGACAGTGTAAAGCATGCCTTCCAGAAATTTTTGCTGAACTCCTGTGATTTGATGATTTTGAGCTCCCGGCGTCCGGCGCTTAACAGCATCTATCACCCGCTGTTCGATATCAGGTGCTCTGCGTAAGTCAGCCATTGGACCCATCCAACAAATGTTGCAGTCCACGCCGTATGGACTCCGCGAGTGTGCCGGTCCTCGCGTGGAAATCAAGAAAAATAGAACGCAAAGTTAGTGCGAGAGGAGGCCACAAGCTCCCGCTACGCCGTCAGGTAATTTGCTCATTTTATTCGGAAAATTGGAGGCCTCGCCCGGAATTGAACCGGGGTACGAGGATTTGCAGTCCTCTGCGTCACCACTCCGCCACGAGGCCGTCCGGGGGGTATAAAAGCGTGTGGTGGCGCGGCATTTAGAACGAATCGAAAGGCGGCGCAAGAGGGGATGGACGCGTCCCGTCGATTTCCGTGGGGGGCATGGCCGGGTCGGTGCGAAGTCGCGCTGTGGCGGGTTCAAGGTTTTTGAAGAGGAAGCATGCCTGCGACTTGAAAGCGTTGCGGCAGCCCAGTAAAGACGGCACAGACAGGTCGAACCGGGACAGCCAAGATGATGGATTTCCAAGCCGCACGCACCAAGATGGTCGACAACCAGATCCGCACGACCGACGTCACCTCGTACTCGGTGCTCGAGGCCTTCCTGGCGGTTCCGCGCGAGGAATTCGTTCCGGCAAAGCTGAGGCCGCTCGCCTACATCGATGACGACATCGAGATCGCGCCGGGCCGCTACCTGATGGAAGCCTCGCCGCTCGCCAAGCTCCTGCAGCTGGCGCAGATCACCAAGGACGACGTCGTCCTCGAGATCGGCTGCGGCACCGGCTATGTTTCCGCACTTCTCTCGCTGATTGCCGGCTCCGTCGTCTCGATCGAATCCGACGAGGCGCTGGCCGCTCAGGCGATGGAAAAGCTGTCCTCGCTCGGATACGACAACGTCGCCGTCGTGCCGGGAGAGATGGAGCGGGGCTGTCCTGCGGAGGCGCCCTTCGACCTGATCTTCGTGAACGGCGCCATCGAAGAGGTGCCGGAAGCCCTGGTCGAGCAGCTGCGCGACGGCGGTCGTCTCGTGTCCGTCATCGGCTATGGCGCTGCTGCCCAGGCAAAGCGGCTGGTCAAGGAGCGCGGCAGCGTCTCCGACAGCGGCCACTTCAATGCCGGCGTCAAGCCGCTGCCCGGTTTCCGCCGCGCCAGAAGCTTCGTGTTCTAGAACCGGTCTCTGCCGCCCGTGTTGCGGTGTGACTGCGGGGACTCACCCTCGAACAAATCTGTGGGTCCGGCAAGGTCTTGTGAATCCTGCGATTGTTTCCGTCTACGCCCGTGCCCTAAACTGTAGGCGATTCGAGTTCCGATACGCGAACCGATCGATCAGTCAGTTGCGGGGATGAAAATGGCTCAGCCAAATGTAGCGCGTGAACCGTCGATGGAAGAGATACTGGCGTCCATCCGCCGGATCATCGAGAGCAATGAGCCCCCGGCTGAGGACAGCCTGCAGCGTTCGCTTCCCCCGGTCTATGCCGAAGAGGATTTCGACGAGGAAGAGCTTGGCATGACCGCGGAAGTGGCTGCCAATGATCCGGGTCAGCCGGCCCATGCAGAACCCGCGCGCAGGCCTTTCAGCGAACCCGAGCCGGAGCGCTCGTTGTCGCTCGCCGATGTCGCAGCCCGTGTGCGTGCCGGCGCCGACCGTGCCTTCGACAACCGTCCCGGTCAGTTCCCGATGCCGGCTCCGGCCGTGGCCGCCTTTCCCGACCGTCCTGCCGCCCGCCAGCCGGAGCAGGTCGTGTCCTACCCGCAGCCCGAGCGGCTGGTCGCCGAGCCGAGGCAGCAGCCCGTACGGGAAGAAGAGCAGGCTCCGGCCGTTGCCGCTCCTGCCGAGCCCGTCCGGGCGCCGGTTGCAGCCGTTGCGGAACGTTCCGAGCCGCAGAGCCTGCCGGCAAGGATCGAATCCGCCGCAAGCCTGATGTCCGAAGAGGCCGGTGCCCAGGTGTCGCGCTCCTTCGGAGAGCTTGCCGCGGCCTTCGACGGCATTCAGAACCGCTCGCTTGAGGATCTGGCGCAGGAGATGCTGCGGCCGATGCTGCAGGACTGGCTGGACGACAATCTGCCGACGCTCGTCGAGCGCCTCGTGCGGGAAGAAATCGAACGCGTCGCCCGCGGCCCGCGGCGCTGACACCGCGTCATTTTCGAGCAGGGGCCGCTCCGGTGACGGGGCGGCTTTTTTATTGACTCGTATTTCCCAGTCCTATTTACACCAACAACAAGAACTCCAGATCTGGTCGGAAAATGCTCGAAAAAACCTATGATTCCGCCGCCGTTGAGCCGAAAATCGCCGCTGCATGGGACGAGGCCGACGCATTTCGGGCTGGCGCCAATGCCAAGCCCGGCGCCGAGCCTTTCACCATCGTGATCCCGCCACCGAATGTCACCGGCTCGTTGCACATGGGCCATGCGCTCAACAACACGCTGCAGGACATCATGGTGCGCTTCGAGCGCATGCGCGGCAAGGATGTGCTGTGGCAGCCGGGCATGGACCATGCCGGCATTGCGACGCAGATGGTGGTCGAACGGCAGCTGGCGGAGCGACAGCTGCCGGGTCGCCGCGAGATGGGCCGCGAGGCCTTCATCGACAAGATCTGGGAGTGGAAGGAAGAGTCCGGAGGACTGATCTTCAACCAGCTGAAGCGCCTCGGCGCATCCTGCGACTGGTCGCGCGAACGCTTCACCATGGATGAGGGGCTGTCGGAAGCCGTTCTCGAAGTCTTCGTAACGCTTTACAAGCAAGGGCTCATCTATCGCGGCAAGCGTCTCGTCAACTGGGATCCGCAGTTCGAGACGGCGATCTCCGACATCGAGGTCGAGAACCGCGAAGCCGACGGCCACATGTGGCACTTCAAGTATCCGCTGGCGGGCGGCGAGACCTATACCTACGTCGAGAAGGACGCCGACGGCAACGTCATCCTCCAGGAGGAGCGCAACTACATCGCCATCGCCACCACGCGGCCGGAGACGATGCTGGGTGACGGTGCGGTCGCCGTCCATCCCTCCGACGAGCGCTACGCTTCGATCGTCGGCAAGCTCTGCGAAATTCCGGTCGGGCCGAAGGCGCATCGCCGGCTGATTCCGATCATCACCGATGAATACCCGGATCCGACCTTCGGCTCCGGCGCCGTCAAGATCACCGGCGCCCACGATTTCAACGACTATCAGGTCGCCAAGCGCAACAACATTCCGCTCTACCGGCTGATGGATGGCACCGCGTCGATGCGCCAGGACGGCGAGCCCTACGCCGCCTGCGCGGCACAGGCGCAACAGATCGCAACCTCCGGCAGACTGCCTTCGGAAGCCGAGGTCGACGACATCAACCTGGTGCCGGAGGAGTATCGCGGCCTTGATCGCTACGCCGCCCGCAAGCTGATCGTCGAGGCGATCAATGCCGATGGTCTGGCGGTCACCGTCAAGGACGACGAGGGCAACGACATTCCCTATGTCGAGAACAAGAAGATCATGCAGCCCTTCGGGGACCGCTCCAATGTCGTCATCGAGCCGATGCTGACCGACCAGTGGTTCGTCGATGCCGAAACGCTCGCCCAGCCGGCCATCGCCTCGGTGCGCGAGGGGCGCACGAACTTCGTGCCCAAGAACTGGGAAAAGACCTATTTCGAATGGATGGAGAACATCCAGCCCTGGTGCATCTCGCGCCAGCTCTGGTGGGGGCACCAGATCCCGGCCTGGTACGGGCCGGACGGCCAGGTCTTCGTCGAGAAGACCGAGGAAGAGGCGCTGCACGCGGCCATCCAGCATTATATCGCCCACGAAGGCCCGATGAAGGCCTACGTCGAGGACCTGCTGGAGAACTTCCGCCCGGGCGAGATCCTGACGCGCGACGAGGATGTGCTCGACACCTGGTTCTCCTCGGCCCTCTGGCCCTTCTCGACGCTCGGCTGGCCGCAGCAGACGAAGGAGCTGGAGAAATACTATCCGACCAGCGTGCTGGTCACCGGCTTCGACATCATCTTCTTCTGGGTCGCCCGGATGATGATGATGGGCCTTCACTTCATGAAGGACGAGGACGGCAATCCGGTCGAGCCCTTCCACACGGTCTATGTGCATGCTCTGGTTCGCGACAAGAACGGCCAGAAGATGTCGAAGTCCAAGGGCAACGTCATCGATCCGCTGGAGCTGATCGACGAATATGGT
>TARA_R110002051_G_scaffold10001_5_pt1 | contig 18869 bp, 9 predicted proteins | sample TARA_R110002051 | Tara Oceans TARA_R110002051 (sample SAMEA4397023) | marine metagenome | biome: Polar Biome; feature: [MES] marine water layer (ENVO:01000295) within the mesopelagic zone...; material: water (ENVO:00002006), including particulate matter (ENVO:01000060) such as......
AGGTATTGATTGGAGATCAACGATTGTGGACTTTGGATTTTTGAATGAAAAATAATCGAATATTGGTTGAGATTTGGAATTTGGAACTTGGAACTCGTTTTTTGCCTACTGCCTACTGCCTACTGCCTTTAGCGCAGTGCCGGATAACTTTCAGGATCCACCTCATGCATCATTTCATATACCTTTTCAAAGATATCTTCTGCTGATGGCTTAGAGAAATAATCTCCATCAGTGCCATATGCTGGTCTATGAGGTTTTGCAGCCAAGCATTGTGGTTTGCTGTCTAAGTGATCATAGGCATTTTGTTCGTCTAGAATATGCTGCAGCAAATATGCACTAGCACCACCGGGCATGTCTTCATCAACCACCAAAAGTCGATTTGTTTTAGCGACACTTTTTACAACATCGTGATTTAAATCAAATGGAAGTAAACTTTGGGCGTCAATAACTTCTACGTCAATTCCTACTGTCAATAATTCTTTGGCGACCTCTTGAACTATACGCAGAGTACTTCCGTAGGAAACTATGGTCATATCATTACCTTCCTTAACGGTTTCTACAACTCCAATTGGCGTTCTAAATTCTCCAATATTTGAAGGTAATTTTTCTTTCAAACGATACCCATTCAAACATTCAACAATCAAGGCTGGTTCATCACTTTCAAGCAAGGTGTTATAAAAACCAGCTGCCTTCATCATATTACGAGGAGTAAGGATATACATACCGCGTAAAAGATTGATAACAGCTCCCATTTGCGAACCACTATGCCAGATTCCTTCTAGTCGGTGACCACGGGTACGCACTATTAGGGGTGCTTTCTGACGTCCATGTGTTCTGTAACGCAAGGTTGCCAAATCATCACTCATGATTTGAATTGCGTATAATATATAATCTAAGTATTGAATTTCTGCGATAGGGCGTAGGCCTCTCATTGCCATTCCGATACCTTGACCTAAGATAGATGCTTCACGTATTCCAACATCAGCGACACGCAGCTCTCCATATTTTTCTTGTAAGCCTTCAAGTCCTTGATTTACATCTCCTATAGCTCCTGAATCTTCTCCAAAGATTAAGCTGTTAGGCTGGTTTTCAAAAATGTAATCGAAATTATCTCTTAAAATCACACGGCCATCAACAAGTTGATCCCCAGTATATGTGGGAAGTACCTCGGCAATATTGGTAGCCTTAGAATCCGTTTCGCTATATAAATGGTCGCTATAAGCGGGTTGTGTATCTTCTACGTAACTATTAATCCATTGTTGTAAAGCTAGTTTTCCTGGAATGTCTTCCCCTAGAAGGTAGCGCAGTATTTTTCTAGCTGTGCGAAGCACATCACTTTTTAATGGTTCTTTGTTTTCTGCAAGAGTGTTACGTAATGGAGTTATAAATGCAGCATTACTACTTTGAGCAATCACAGTATCAATTAGTTCAATGGCTTTGTTTTGGACTTCTTTAATAGGATTTAAGAAAGCGCTCCAGGCTTCCTTTTTTCCATTGCGGACTTGCTTTTTAATGTCTTTCTCAATGACTTGAAGTTCATCATCTGTGGCAAAACCTTGAGTGATTAGCCATTCTCTAAATTTTAGATTACAATCATGGGCCCTTTCCCATGAAAGACGATCTTCGTCTTTGTAACGCTCATGAGACCCAGAAGTGGAGTGTCCTTGAGGCTGTGTAAGTTCGTTAATGTGTACTAATACAGGAACATGCTCTTCTCTGGCAATTTTGCCAGCACGTTCATAAGCCTCTACAAGAGCGGGATAGTCCCAACCCTTAACTCTAATAATTTCATATCCCTTTTCATCTTCTGTGCGTTGGAATCCTGATAAGATTTCAGATATGTTTTCTTTGGTGGTTTGATGCTTGGCATGAACCGAAATTCCGTATTCATCATCCCAAATATTTATAACCATAGGTACTTGTAGTACTCCTGCGGCGTTTATAGTTTCAAAAAACAAACCTTCACTGGTACTAGCATTTCCAATTGTTCCCCAAGCTACCTCATTTCCATTCTCAGAAAAATTGGTTTTATTGGTGGTTGAAACATTTCTGTAAATTTTTGAAGCTTGTGCTAATCCAAGTAGGCGAGGCATCTGACCTGCTGTAGGGGAGATATCGGCACTTGAATTTTTCTGGTTGAGTAAATTGATCCAATTACCGTCACTATCTAAACTATGGGTCGCAAAGTGTCCGCCCATTTGTTTACCAGCACTCATCGGGTCAAAATCTATATGAGTATGAGCATAAAGTCCTGCAAAAAATTGAGCGATTGTCAATTTGCCAATGGCCATCATAAAAGTTTGATCTCGATAGTAGCCAGAACGGAAATCTCCATTTTTAAAAGCGCGAGCCCAAGCTAATTGAGGGACTTCTTTGCCATCACCAAAAATTCCAAATTTTGCTTTTCCTGTCAGCACCTCCCGACGACCTAATAAACTACACTCTCTACTGGTCACTGCGATACGATAATCTTCAAGAACTGAAGCCTTGAAATCATCAAAAGAAAGCGCAGTTTTTTTCTCAGTAGCTGTGGTCATAGTACATTGGTTTTCTTTAGCAAAAGTAAGAATAAAGGACGAGAAACACAATGTGTAACAATGCTAAATAACTATCAATAATTCAAAATAATATACTCTTTTGCGATAATAATTCAATGAAATTTTAATAATTGTGATTTTGTTAGGAAATCAATAATGTTAAAACGTATTTGCACCACTTTAATATATGGAAGTCTTACCGCTTTCGCGAAATTGCTTTATTCAGTATTCAGGAGGGTAATTATCACAATTACAGTCTAATACCATTTTCGGCTGAAGAGGCGGATAACGGTGTCAAAGCTAATAGAAACTGTAAAACGAATCTTTTGATCATAATTAGGTTGTCCTATTTCCCAACCCAAGTTGGAGTATATCGGAAAGTAAAGTTCAAAATAATCATCGAGGAGACTCACTTGAATCCCTGTATCATACATAAAGCGAGGATTTACACCTCTGTTTTTTACAAAACCAATGTCTCCATAGGCGTAAATGTACTTCCAAAGGGTCGTACTGGCATTTGTGGTTGCTATCCATTGGTCGGCAAATGCGGGTTGTAATTGCGACTTAAAACCTCCTTCAGCAACAATATACTGCTGACTAAAGAGTCCGCTGTCTTCTGAGCGACCATAGTAATTATAGTCAAAGAGGTAATCTGTAGGACGATCTAATGCAAAGCTAAAGAAGTTTCCGTTCCTCCGTGTATTATTTTTAAGAAAGGCCCCAGCATACATACGCAGATTTAATTGGCGATTATTCAAATATAATTTTCGATAAAACGCCGTTGCAGAAACCTTGCTAAATTTGTTTGCGATTTGGAGATCTGCATTGTAATTAAAAGCATGGGTAATACCAGGGTTCCTGTTGGTATACCTCAGGTTAAATACACTATAATCGGGCTCTTGATTTATGAGATTTTCATCTCTGTCTCTTGATAAACTAATCCACCGCGCCGAAAGGCTTTGGCGTTTGTCAGATCTAAAGTCTTGTGTTCGGAAGCTCATTCGGAAATAGGGAGAGATCCGTCTAAAAAATAATCCCTCTTCATAAGAAAATCGATTTCCTGAGATTCCATATCTAATTTGGTAAAGGCTGCTCTCTTCAAAATTATGCATATAGGAAATAGCTGCACTTCCAATTAAAGTTTTGGATCGCAAGCCATACTGTGGTTGGATCCGATAATTAAGACCTTTGGTCAATATCGTTTTGTTATACATCTTTAAGCCCGGAGAAAAACCGTCATATAGATTGAAATCAAAGATGGGAATAAAAAATATTTGACTCTTTGAGGGGTTTTCGAAATCTTGAAACAACTTAAATTGTAAAGGTTTATCAAAACCGAATAACGACTTAGGGTTTTTGTAATTATCTCTAAGATTGAATTCTGGAATCGCCTTGTTGTAATTGACCACCAAGCGATCAACACTATCGGCTGGTAGCGTAAAAGTTTTTTCCTTATTAATGTTTTCAACCCAGGTTTTAGAAACCAAGCTGTCATTTTTAAAGCCAAAAACTGAGGCTGGCATTGAATTTTTTCGTTTATTCTTTACGGTTACATAAAGAGAATCCCCAATAGTTTTGGTTCTAGATATCTTGAAATCTATTTTTTTACGTGTTTGCACATAATCATTAAAATACCAATCAATATTTTTAGGAGTGCTTGTTCGAAGTATTTTTTCAAAATCTAATGTAGTTGATGGTGTTAAAAGTAGCTCCTTATAAAATTGCTTGATACCAGATTTTATTTTCTCTTGCCCTATAAAATCTCCGAGATAATACAGCCCTGCACCGCTTTTATATGCATTGGCAATATTCACATTAAATTTTATAAGCGAGTCTTGAGGCGTTGTCAAGGGCTGATCAAGATTCAATCGTGCCATATGCATATAGAGCATGGTAAATTGATCGTTGAACTCGAGCTCTGAGGCATAAAACTGTCGGATGATCCAATATTTATCAAGCCCCCCGATAATCTTCAGGTCTGGATAAAAGGTATCCATATACTCTTGTAAGAGGTATATTTTTATTCCTTCTGAGACCCATGCATCGTAACGTGGGTTAATTAAAATGGTATTGTCTACATAATTATTGATGGTCGTTTTCAATAATTTGAGTTCGTATTGAAAACCTTGAGGAAAAGGTCTTATAAATTCAGGCAAGGAATTCAAACCATAAACTGGATTTTCTTTATAATCTAAATCCGTGACCAAAATCTTTTTATGAGGGTAAGGCCCTAATTCTTTGTGTAAAAAATTTGCAATTCGATCAATGGTTAATGCTCTCTCTTGAGGTGGAACTCGATTGTCTTGAATGTTTGTAATTACAGTTACAAAGTCGGTTTCAATGGCTTCATAATTTGATTTTTGTCTTAAAAATATCTTGACATCTACACGATCTTTTCCCGTGATCAAGGCAATTTTCTCATCGGCATTATAAGAGGTTTTGGAAATCGAGCTATCTAAATCGGTGACTAGATAGTAGCCTTTTGGAATGGAGAAGTTAATATTGATATCACTTTTTGGTGCATAGCGATCTTGAAGGTTTTTATTGCTATAATACTGCCATCCATTGTTATAAACAGCGGGGGTAACAAACCAGTATCGAAGATTAAAATCTGTTACACGGGTAATGCCATAACGTGAAAATTTTGCATCCGGTAGCTTGACTGTATAATCAAGATCGATGCGTTGTGAATCTCCTGGAAAGAGCGGCTTTTTTAAAATAACTCTGATAATATCTGGATGACCATCTGGTCGCTCATATTGTAGAAATATGTTATTAGCAGAAATGTAGGTCATTGTAGTTCGACCGCGATTTTCATCTTTAGCCAAGTGAAATCGTTTGTCATAGTTTTCGGCAAAGCGTTGAGCCAAAGGTGTTTGTTTTGAAGAAAAACTGTGAGCCCAGTCTGTCAGATATATCGAAGAGAGTGTATCCTGACTCGAATTTACATATTGCAATTGTTGTTTGATCTCTATAGTTCCATCAGCGGGAATGAGACGTGCATTGATAGTAATCGCATGCTGTGCCACCACATACATTGGAAGGAGTAATAGGGCTAGAAGTATTTTGGACTTAGTAATCAATGGGTTTTTATGAATTTTAGGGGTTCATTTACTGATCCTTCTAAGTGAAAATAATAGACACCATCAGCCAGGGAATCAATAGCAATTATCATTCGATTAGCGCTGACATTAATTTTTTTAATACGTCTTCCGGTCTGGTCATATAAGACGATACATCTAGGAAATGGTTGCGTCGTTTGCATCGCTGTTTGTAATAGTTGCAATTTCGCGAAAGCGATCTCAATCGAAGTATCTGCCACATTACTACTCACAAACCACATGGCCTGCTCTTGTATAACCTCAGGAGTGCTTAAAAATTGTTGCTCTGTTTCTAATTGTGCAATCACAGGAAGGTGATCACTCATTTGATAAAGAAGGTCTCTGGTACTCTGTGAGAATATACCAGAACAGTTTGTATTATCTATACGATCGTTATAGCAATTAGAATTATTGCCAAATGCTTCGTAAGTACCGTCTATATAATGAATATCTGCGGCTGGATCTAGTAGATTTTCTGACATGAGTATGAAATCAAATCTAGAATCTAATCCACCACCTGCACCAAAATCATTAAACTCGGCACTACTGATACGGGTACTCTGGGTATGTAAAAACTCAAAGCTTGCATTGCTATTCCAATCGCCCGGACTGTCAATAGGGTCTTTGATAACGATTGGGTTAGACGAATTTAAAAGTTCTTGATAGGCGGGTTCTGCACTCGTGTACAAATTTAAATCACCTGCAAAGATTAGGGGGTCATTTGGATTCAAGGTACTTAAATAATCTGTAAAAGCTTCTACCATATCGAGGCGTAGTAATTCGTTTTGTCCGCCTTGACTTGCCTTTAAATGGCACACAAAAACTTCTAAATACTGAGGGTTGGTAGTAGCATCAACAGTTTTAAGTTTCAATCGGTATCGATTGATATCACGTATTGAAGTCTCAATAATATCTGTTGCATCTAGTTCAAATTTATTGCGATTGTAGTAGAGCAGTTGTTGAAGGTCTGAGGTGCTAGATGTATTATTTTGATAAGGTGCCGAGGTATAAACATCATTGAAGGCATTGAGACTATTGTTTAGAATATCTACACCACCCGCAGCCGATTCTAACTCGCAAATCATAAAAATATCCGGATTTATCTCCTCCACAATTTCAGCGAGAATCTGTTCCCGATTAGAAGGTGGCGCTTGTGGATAATTTAGAACATTATAAAAAGCGAGATTGATCACTTCTTGAGCATGCAGGCTCAGAAATGACAGTGCAATAACAGCGATACATAGATGCTTTTTCATAAGAAAAATCCAAAAGAAATAGCTAAGCCAAAGCTTAGAAATTAGGACTCAAATCATATTCTTTATAGAAGTTGTTTAGTACTTCTAAAACTTCATCAGAGGTGTCTACAAGGTGGATTAAGTCAATATCCTTTGCACTGATATTTTGAAATGAATCCAATAATGTAGTCTTGACCCATTCGAATAAGCCACTCCAAAAATCAGTTCCAACAAGAATGATTGGGAATTTTTGAATTTTATGTGTTTGAATTAAGGTAATCGCCTCAAACAGCTCATCTAAAGTTCCAAATCCTCCAGGCATTACAACAAAACCTTGGGAGTATTTTACAAACATTACTTTGCGTACAAAGAAGTAATCAAAATCTAGACTCTTGTCACTGTCAATATAAGGGTTGTCATGCTGTTCAAAAGGAAGGTCAATATTCAAACCTACTGAAGTACCCCCAGCTAGGTGAGCGCCTTTGTTCCCAGCCTCCATAATTCCTGGTCCGCCACCGGTTATTACGCCATAACCATTATTGACTATTTTCTCAGCGATTTCTGTGGCGAGCTTATAATATTTGTGGTCAGATTGGGTACGAGCACTTCCAAAGATGGAGACACAGGGTCCAATGCGACTCATTCGCTCAAAACCACTAACAAACTCTCCCATGATTTTAAAAATGGCCCAAGAGTCGTTTGTCTTTTTCTCATTCCATCCTTTAGGTCTATTTTCGTTTCTCATAGTATGTATTTTTTGGTAAAGCCGCAGCTTTAGTTCATTTCTTTCTTTAAAAATTGAGCGGTATAACTCTTTTTGTCTTTAATGATCTGTTCAGGTGTGCCTTGAGCAACTAGTTTTCCGCCACCTTTACCTCCTTCATAACCGATGTCGATAATATGATCGGCCATTTTAACAACATCTAAATTGTGCTCAATAATTAGGATGGTGTTGCCTTTGTCTACCAATTTATTTAGAACATCCATCAACACTCTAATATCTTCAAAGTGAAGACCAGTAGTAGGCTCATCTAAAATATAAAATGTATTGCCGGTATCTCGTTTGCTCAACTCTGCCGCCAATTTGATACGTTGAGCTTCTCCTCCTGATAGTGTTGTTGATTGTTGGCCTAAGGTAACATAACCCAAGCCAACATCCTTTATCGTTTTTAGTTTTCTATACAATTTTGGGATGTGTTCAAAAAAGCTGGTTGCTTCCTGAATGGTCATCTCCAAAACATCAGATATAGATTTGCCTTTATATCGAATCTCTAGTGTTTCTCTATTGAACCTTTTACCATGACAGGTCTCGCATTCTACGTAAACATCAGGTAAAAAATTCATCTCAATAACTCGTAGTCCGCCGCCTTTGCAGGTCTCACAACGACCGCCAGTAACATTAAAGCTAAAGCGTCCTGGTTTGTAACCTCTAATAAGAGATTCAGGTGTTTTAGCATATAGAGTTCTAATTTCTCCAAAAGCTCCGGTATAGGTCGCAGGATTGGATCGAGGAGTACGCCCGATAGGGGATTGATTAATATCAATAACCTTATCGCAATGATCAAGACCTTTTATGCTTTTATAAGGCATTGGAATCTTTACTCCATTAAAATAATACGCATTCATAATAGGGTAGAGGGTCTCATTGATAAGGGTTGACTTACCACTTCCTGATACACCCGTAACTGCAATCATCTTTCCCAAAGGAATTTTTATAGAAACATTCTTCAAATTATTTCCCGTCGCTCCTTTTAGTTCTATAAAGTTTCCATTTCCTTTTCTCCGCTTTTCAGGAATCTCAATCTCTTTTTCGCCATTGAGATATTGTGCAGTAAGAGTATGGTGTTTTAATAAATCTTTTGGGGTTCCTTCACTAATAATATTACCACCGTATTTTCCCGCTCTTGGACCAATATCAATTACGTGGTCAGCGCGTTCAATCATTTCTTTATCATGCTCAACGACTATCACTGAATTCCCAATATCTCTCAGGGATACAAGAGAATTGATTAATTTTTCATTATCTCTCTGGTGAAGTCCGATACTAGGTTCATCTAGAATATACAATACGCCTACCAACTGAGAACCAATTTGAGTTGCTAGTCGGATGCGCTGTGCTTCTCCTCCAGATAGGGATTTTGAGCTGCGATCTAATGATAAATAGGTGAGGCCTACGTCGACTAAGAATTGAATTCTCGTTCGAATTTCCTTAGTTACTTCAGCGCCAATTTTTAATTGTTTTTCAGAGAGTGAAGCATCTAAGTTTTCAAACCAGGCTTTGAGTTCTAGAATATCCATATGAGCTAAATCTGCTATGCTCATATCATTTACCTTGAAATAGAGGGATTCTTTGCGCAACCTTGACCCTTCACAAGTGGGACATTTAATCTTATCCATATAAGCCTTTGCCCATCTTTTTAAGGAGGTTGAATCGCTCGTATTGTAAGTGTTGTCAATAAAATTAGCCACTCCTTCAAAATCAATTTTAAAATTTCGGGTAACCCCTAAATCTTTGGATTGGATGGAGAAATCTTCATTGCCTCCGTAAAGGATAAATTGCATGGCAGCATCCGGAATTTTTTCAATGGGATCAGAGAGCTTAAAGTCAAAACGATCTGCAATCAATTGTAGTTGTTTAAAGATCCAATTGTTTTTATGTGGCCCATGAGGTTCAATTCCTCCATTTTTAATAGAGAGTTTTGGATTGGGAATGATCTTGCGATCATTGACCTCATATAGTTCTCCTATACCGTTACACTTTGGGCAGGCTCCTTTTGGAGAATTGAACGAAAAATTATTCGGTTCTGGATTTGGATAGGAGATTCCAGTAGAGGGACACATAAGGTTTCGACTAAAGTAGCGCACCTCTTGACTTTCTTGTTCTAAGACCACCAAGACATCATCACCGTGATACATCGCGGTATGGATACTTTCGCCTAAGCGCTTATCATTATCATCTTCTGAAGTAATTGCCAATCGGTCAATAACTATTTCAATGTCGTGTGTTTTATATCGATCGACTTTCATGCCTTTCACGATATCCTTTATTTCTCCATCTACACGAACCTTAACAAATCCTTGTTTGGCAATTTGCTCAAAGAGTTCGCGATAATGCCCTTTCCTTGACCTAACGGTTGGTGCGAGAATACTAATGCGTTTTCCTTGATAAGAGGAGACGATTAGATCTTTTATTTGATCGTCACTATAACTCACCATTTTTTCACCTGTGTTATAGCTATAGGCATCACTTGCTCTAGCATATAACAGACGTAGGAAATCGTATATTTCTGTAATAGTACCCACGGTAGATCGCGGACTTTTGCTTGTGGTCTTTTGTTCAATGGCGATTACAGGAGAAAGGCCTTGAACTCTATCTACATCGGGTCGCTCTAAACCTCCAAGAAATTGACGAGCATAGGCTGAAAAAGTTTCTATATATCGACGTTGGCCTTCGGCATAGATGGTATCGAAAGCTAAAGAGCTTTTTCCACTACCTGAAAGGCCTGTTATCACTACGAGTTTTTCTCTCGGAATCATAACATCAATATTCTTTAAATTATGGGCTCTAGCCCCGTAAACTTCTATAAAATCTTCAGTCACAGTTTCGTTTTGGCAAAACAACAAATTTAGTGATTACACAGCAGAAAATAAAGGATGTAGCTGGCTAGAATATTAAACGATTAGTAGTCTCGTTTCTACAATTAGGATAGGAAAAAGTAAAAAAGTAGATTATCAAAAAAATGAGGCTTGGCTACTTTCGATTTACTTCTTTCATTACAAAGGGGTAAATAGCCAATACCATAAAAAGGAGCATACTCATGACTACCGCAATAGAGATAAAAGAGAAAATTGCTGGTAATTGAAAAAGCAAAGTGGCTATGGGTTGAAAAATTCCAAAGATGGTCAAGATGAGCATTAGAACAAATGCGATATTAACAATGTTTGGTAATTTTTTATGCGCCTGAGTTGTTAGTTCGTATAATCTAGGAATAATATCTTCAGACATCTGTTCCCCCAATTTGGACAAGAGTTCTTCACTAAATCCCATATCCTGATATCGTTGAGTATCTAATTGTATGGCATAGCTCAGTATTTTTTCCTGATGTCTTTCATAAATTCGATTTGCGTCTAATTCATCTTTGAAAGATGGGTACTTATACCCAAAGTAATACCAGAGGCCTGAGCCACATTTGTGTGCAACCCATTTGGCAAGGATCGTCTTGTCGTAATTTTTTGGATTTGAGAAATTAGAAACCTTAGCGTCATTGGGATTAGTAAGGAGCAGTGACTTTGATTCTAGGTATAAATTTTCCGTTTCTCCGTAGCGATTATTCTCTTCGATGAATTCCAGGGCCAATTTTGAACGCCCCTTATAAAATTCCTTCATTTGGAAGAAATTCAAGTCTCCAAATTCTTCATCTATATATTCCTTTAATCCTGGGTTCCATACTTTAGAACGAACGAGTATATCGACGATATTTCTGAAATGATGAACTTTTTCTGTAAGACTATTGATCTCTACATTGAGATTGGTGCCGGTAAACCTTTGCTGACTCGCTTTAGTAAAGATGAATGCGATGAATATAAAGACAAGTAGGACGCTTATAAAGGTTATAAGCAGTAGAATGTAACGAAGATTTTCAACTGTTTTAAAGGCCTCCGGTAGAAAATTTTCTAAACCGTAAATTAAGCCCACGCAAATAATCCCGCTTACAAAGGCAGGAATATAAGGCACAACAACATTGATAAAATCTCTTAATTTCATCTAATAGAATGATTATCAATAAGTTGGGTCTTATACTCCAATAGTTGAAGTATCTCACAAATAAACAACAAATCTAGAGAGTGGCAAAACTTATCAACATCAATTGTGGATAAAGTATTACAGTGATTATGTATAATGTCGATTAAAGGCGTAATATAAACTTCAAAAGTTATTATATCAGTTATTTACAAGTAAACTATTTTTTAGAATTCTTACAAAAAAAGTGTTTTTAGGCTCGCTTTAGACATAAAAAAACCCGTCGATCGACGGGTTTTTATAAAAATTAATGAGGCAGCGGTCCATTACTTGAATAATAGTGTGTGTTCAAAAAACGATTATCTTCCATAATAGACCAACCTCACATGCTTTCAGTGTAAACACCAAAGTCTTTTCGTAAAGAGGGTTTATTGTTCATTCAAAAAAGAAAGCAATTGACAAGCCGTTAAAGCGGCCGTTTCAGTTCGCAATCGATTCTTACCTAACGTGAGTGCAATATATTTATTTTCTAAGGCAATTAAAATTTCTTTCTCAGAAAAGTCACCTTCAGGACCAATTAGGATAACTACATCATTATGAGGTGCTAACGAGCTTTGGAGTGAAATTTTATTTCCATCTTCACAATGTGCGATGTATTTAGTGGCATTATTTCCTTCTAGTTGAGAAATAAAAGACGAAAAAGTTGTCAATGGATGGAGCTTTGGTAAATGCATTTGAAGAGATTGTTTCATCGCACTTTGGACTATTTTTGACAGCCTTTCTTCCTTTATAGTTTTACGTTCACTGTGATCACATAATAAGGGTGTGATTTCAGTAATTCCTATTTCCGTAGCCTTTTCTAGAAACCACTCAAAGCGATCATTGTTTTTAGTAGGGGCAACCGCAATATGCAACTTATACGACATTGGTTCGTGATACAAACTATCTGAGATATGCACTGTACATTTATTTGGGTTTGCTGTGATAATCTTACAACTATATAAAAAGCCACGTCCATCGGTGAGATGAATTAAATCATCTTCCTTTTTGCGAAGTACCTTTACAATGTGCTTGCTCTCTTCTCTGGGGAATGTATAAGTAGGATTTTCCGGCCCTATTTCAGCGCTATAAAAGAGTTGCATACTTAGATTTTAAGTCTTGATTGGGCAGATATTGCAGTGTCGAGATACTGTGAAGTATCCTCCATTTGTTGGTATTTAAGATAAGCTGCAATTCCTATCATAGCTGCATTGTCGGTAGTAAATTCGAACTTAGGAATATGTGTTTTCCATCCATATTTTTCTTCTCCTTCTTTAATAGCTTTTCGTATTCCACTATTTGCAGATACGCCACCACCAATGGCAATAGTGGTAATTCCCGTTTGCTTGACTGCTTTCTTAAGTTTATCCATTATGATATTCACTATGGTATATTGAATGGAAGCGCAAATGTCGTTTCGATGTTGTGAAACAAACTCCGGATTAGTTGCCAGCTGTTTTTGAACGAAATACATGATTTGTGTTTTTAGTCCGCTAAAGCTAAAGTTAAGATCTCCAACCTTCGGTTTTGTAAACGGAAATGCTTTAGGATTTCCTAATTGAGCATATTTGTCGACAAGAGGCCCTCCGGGATAGGGTAATCCTAATAATTTTGCACTCTTATCAAAGGCTTCACCTACAGCATCATCAATAGTTTGACCAATGACAGTCATATCAAAATGATTGTCTACTCTCACAATTTGTGTATGTCCGCCAGACAAGGTCATCGCTAAGAAAGGAAAGTGAGGTTTGTCGTAGCCTTTTTCGTCTATAAAATGAGCAAGAATGTGGGCTTGCATATGATTAATATCAATAAGTGGGATGTTTAATCCCATCGCCAAAGACTTTGCAAATGAGGTGCCTACCAATAGGGATCCTAACAATCCAGGACCGCTTGTAAATGCTATGGCACTTAAGGCTTTTTTATCGATATTTGCTTCACGTAGAGCGGTTGCAACAACAGGAACAATGTTTTGTTGGTGAGCCCTTGAGGCCAACTCAGGTACAACACCTCCATATTGCTCGTGAATCTGTTGATTTGCAACAACATTTGATAATACCGTATCGTTGTATAATACAGCGGCAGCAGTATCGTCGCAAGAGGATTCAATCGCCAGAATATAACAGTTATTTTTTTTAGACATCAGCTAGGGCACAATACTTGTGAAAGAAGACAAAGTTAAGACAACATCACGTATCAAAAAAATACGAAAAATAACACTTCGTGTCCTGCTCGTCCTATTTATTTTATTTGGGACGCTTATTATCTTGTTTTCTATTCCCGCAGTACAAACTCGTGTTGCCAAATACGTAACTACACAATTAAATACCAAATACAAAACCGACATCAAAGTTGATCGCGTAGGCCTTAAATGGAATGGAGATGTCAATTTACAAGGTATCTTGATTAAAGATCATCATGCAGATACCTTAATTTATGCCAAGAGCTTGGCTTCTTCTGTATTGAGTGTAAAAAACATTATAGAAGGAAATATGGAGTTGGGCAGTGCCGATCTCGATGCAGCTTATCTCTATGTTAAGAAGTATAAGGGTGAGGAAAGAGATAATTTATCTATATTTTCTAAAAGCTTTGTTTCTGATGATATTACTACGAGCAAGAGCTTCTTGATGACTACTCCCAATATTGATATTATTAATGGACGTTTTCGATATATAGATGAAGAATTGGATGATCCTCTAGTTCTTGATTATAGTGACCTCAGATTAAACGTGGATGTTTTTTCTCTCAATGATGATGTAGTAGATGCGATGATTACCGACTTAGGTTTTCAAGCTAGAAAGGGCTACCAAATTAGTTCGTTACAAGGGCAGCTGCATTATGATCCGGATGCTATTCGACTACAGGATTTTATTCTTAAAACACAGGAATCAGTTATTGAAGGGAGTATTGATCTCGATACTAGAAACGATGCCATTAATGACTTCAATAATTTGGTGGGTATTAAGGCCGCTTTCGCGAAAGCGGAAGTATCCACAACAGATATCATCCCATTTTACGATGGCTTCGCTCCAAATAAAATGCTTAACCTAACAGGTAATCTCAATGGAGTACTAAATGATTTTTTTGTAGAAAACTTACAAATCAGTGGATTAAGCGCTTCTAAAATTGAGGGGGATGTACAATTTACTGGCTTGGTTGAATCAGGTGATTTTAGGATTTCAGGAGACTACGATCGCATTCAAACCACCTATTTTGATTTAAAAGGATTACTGCCGCAGGTATTGTCATCTCTACCAAAAGAATTAATCAAGATGGGGCGTGTACAGTTTTCTGGACACACTACGGTAACCGCAAAAACTTTGAATACCGATGGTCAATTAATGAGTAATTTAGGGAAGGCAGTGATAAATCTCGATCTGGCAGATTTTCAAAATACCGACAAAACAACCTATAAAGGGAATGTAAAATTATTCGATTTTAATGTTGGCGAACTCATTCAAGGAGCGCAGTTAGGGCGTGCTACACTGGATATTGACGTTAATGGTAAGGGCCTAATTCAAGAAACTTTAAACACACAGCTTTCAGGATCAATAACAAGTGTAATGTTTCAAGGGTATAACTATCAGGATATAAGTCTTTTTGGTAATTTGAAAACACCTGTTTTTAATGGAGAAATATTTATTAAAGACAAATTCTTGAAAATGGATCTTCACGGATTAATAGACGTGACTAAGGCTGTAAATAATTTTGACTTCACAGCAGATATTGCCTATGCCAACCTAAATGGACTCGGTTTTATAAATGATAGTATATCCATTCTTAAAGGGGAAGTCCTTATGGATATGAGAGGTACAGGCATTGATGATGCTTTTGGAAAAATCTCTTTTACAGATGCAAGTTATCAAAACACCAATGACACCTATGATTTTAAAGACTTTTCCATTAACAGTAGTTTTGATGAGAATAGAGTGCGTACTATAGAGGTGAATTCACCAGATATAATTGAGGGATCTGTAACAGGTATTTTTGATTTTGCAGAAGTAGTTCCTTTATTTAAAAATGCAATTGGTAGTTTATATACAAACTACCAGCCTCAGGTGACTACCGAAGGTCAATATATGGATTTTGATTTCACCCTTAAGAATAAGATTGTTGAAGTGTTTGTTCCCGGAATTCAATTTGAACCAAGAACTCTTATTCGTGGAAGTGTGGTTTCTAATGATTCTGAATTTAAACTCACCTTTAAGTCTCCTAAAATTGAAGCCTTTGGCAACATGGCACAATCTATTGAAGTGCGTGTTGATAATAAGAACCCATTATATAATACCTACGTCTCAGCCGATAGTATAAACGCTGGTTTTTATGCGGTTTCTGAATTTAATTTGATTAATGTAACCTTACAGGATACGCTTTTTATGCGTTCTGAATTTAAAGGAGGTAAGCGTAATGATGATGCTTTTAACCTTTCGCTTTACCATACTATTAATGCAGACGGAAATTCAGTGCTAGGATTTAAAAGGTCTGACATAAATTTTAAAAGTAATCAATGGTATGTCAATGAAGAAAACGATTCCAAAAACAGTATCGTTTTTGATAATAATTTTAAGGATGTAGATATCAAAGCATTGGTACTAAGTCATAAAGATGAACGCATTGCCTTGAGCGGAATTATGCGTGATTCTACATATAAGGATATCAAAGCCAAGTTTACCAATGTAGATCTAGCTAAGATCACACCAGAAATCGAGAATATCGCACTTGCAGGTCGTGTAAATGGAAACTTGGACGTAATACAGAAAGCAGGAGCCTATTTCCCTAATTCTACCGTTATCATTAAAGACCTTGGTATTAATGATAATTTATTAGGGGATTTAGATTTACAAATCAAAGGCGACAATACCTTGTCGAGCTACGAAATAAAGTTTTCCCTTACCAATGAAATGCTTCGTTCTCTGGATGCCAAAGGCTCTATTGATGTAGGTGGCGATGATCCAACTATCAATCTTAATGTGACTCTAAGAGACTTTGACTTACATCCATTTGATGAAATGGGGAAAGATGTAATCACAAACATACGCGGACTCGCAAGTGGTATTGCTAAGGTTACTGGAAGTTATAAGAATCCAGATATCGATGGAAGTCTTCGTTTAAAAAATGCAGGACTTAAAATTCCGTATTTGAATGTAGATTACGATTTTAAAGGCTTGTCACGTGTTGATTTGAATAAACAACAGTTCCTCTTCCGATCCATAGCATTAGAAGATATTAAAGAGAAAACAGATGGTACCTTAAATGGGACTATCTCACACAAGGCATTCTCAGATTGGGATTTGGATCTCGCTATTAATACCAACAGACTTTTAGTACTAGATACCAAAGAGGATATTGAATCTCTTTACTATGGTACAGCCTTTATTTCTGGAGAAGCCACAATTAAGGGGCCAACAGATAAGTTGGTAATAAATGTTCAGGCTAGTACAGAAAGAGGAACAGTTTTCTACTTACCCATAGATGACACTGAAGCCATAGGAGATAACTCATACATTCATTTTTTAAGCCCCGAAGAAAAGGCGGCTCGTATAAATGGAGTATTTGTAGAAAATGTTGCAACTAGCGGACTAGAACTGAGTTTTGATTTGGATGTAGATACAGATGCACTTATTGAGATAGTGGTTGATAAAAGAAATGGCACTAAATTAAGGGGGAGAGGAGCAGGTAACTTACTTATTGAAGTGAATACTAATGGAAAATTCAATATGTGGGGAGATTTTATTGTCTATGATGGAAAATTTGACTTTAAGTATGGAGTTTCTAAGCAGTTCGAGGTAGAGCCTTTAGGAAATATTCGCTGGGAAGGAAGTCCTGAACGTGCATTATTAGATTTAAAAGCCAAATACACCACCCAAGCCAATCCTTCTATTCTTTTAGAAAACCCTTCTGTGAATCGAAAAATTCCTGTGGAAGTTGTCATTAAATTGAATGGGGAATTATTGCAACCGGAAATTGACTTTGAAATTAACTTTCCAAATTCTGGAAGTACGGTTACTTCTGAACTTGATTTTAGACTAAGTGATAGAAATACACGAGAGTTGAATGCCATCTCGCTGGTTTCTCAGAATACATTTATTAGTGCTACCTCTGTAAGTGCTACCTCTGTAAGTGCTGCAGCTGTTGTTAATAATGCCTTTGAGACAGGTTCTTCTATTCTGAGTGGTATTTTATTTAATAATGATGATGGGGTGTTTGATGTAGGCGTAGATCTTGTATCTGCTGATAACAATCCAGATTACCAATCTGCAGGACGTGTGGGAATCACCTTAGCTACTCAGATTACTGATCGAGTTTTGATCAATGGGAAGGTTGGAGTTCCTACAGGAGGAGTGAGTGAATCGGTTATTGTGGGTGATGTAGAAGTAGACTTCCTTTTGAATGAAGATGGAACCTTACGCGCCAAAGTATTCAATAGACAAAGTGATATCCAATTTGTAGGAGAAACAGAGGGTTATACACAAGGAGCTGGTATTTCCTATGCAGTCGATTTTAATTCCTTTAAAGAGCTGCTCAGAAAAATATTTAAGGGAAAAACTAAAGAGGTTGTTCAAGAGTTAAAAGACAGACCTAAGCCAAATGAAAAAGTGGCACCCGATGGAGTTCAATTTAAGAACTAAATTGCCCTTTATTTTCTTCTTTCATTTTCCTTTCATTTTTATTGTTTTTCTCGCTTTCGCGAAATTGCAAAACCACCTTATTTCTTCTCAAAATTGCCATTTCGCTTTAGAAATTCGCATTTATTCATGAGACTTTACAAAAAGTTTTCAAACGAAAACGTTTGAAATTGACAATCCCATTAAAAAGCATCTAAATCCTTGAATTATCTAGGGATTGTTTCCTAAATTTAATCTTTATAAGATATTAAATGAGCAAAAAATTGCAAAAAATAGCCGTTTTAACCTCTGGAGGAGATGCCCCAGGAATGAATGCAGCTATCCGATCTGTAGTTCGTACTTGTGCCTATCATAAGATAGAATGTATGGGTGTTTTTAGAGGATATGAAGGACTCATTGATGGAGATTTTATTCCTTTAGACGCGCGTAGCGTAAGAGGAATTATTAATAAAGGAGGAACCTTTTTAAAATCGGCTAGATCTAAGCGTTTTATGACTGAGGAAGGACGTAAAATCGCCTTTGATCAATTAACTAAAGCTGGTATAGATGGGATTGTATTAATAGGAGGAGATGGAACCTTCACCGGAGGA
>TARA_R110002051_G_scaffold10079_11_pt1 | contig 18841 bp, 15 predicted proteins | sample TARA_R110002051 | Tara Oceans TARA_R110002051 (sample SAMEA4397023) | marine metagenome | biome: Polar Biome; feature: [MES] marine water layer (ENVO:01000295) within the mesopelagic zone...; material: water (ENVO:00002006), including particulate matter (ENVO:01000060) such...
CACCAGCTTGCCTTCGGCAAAGACCGAGATCGTCGTCGTGCCGCCGCCCATGTCGATAGCCGCGCAGCCGAGTTCGACCTCGTCGTCGACGAGCGCCGACAGGCCGCTGGCATAAGGGGTGGCAACCATGCCCTCGACCGACAGATGCGCCCGGTTGACGCAGAGTTCGAGGTTGCGCAGCGTGGCCCGCTCGGAGGTCACCACATGCATGTCGACGCCCAGAACGTCGCCGAACATGCCGAGCGGATCGCGGATGCCGCGCTCGCCGTCGAGCGAATAGCCGGTGGCGAGGGAATGCAGGATGGCGCGATCCTGACGCTGCGACTGCTGGCTGGCAGAGATCAGCACCTTGCGCAGGTCGTCGCCTTCGACCTCCTGGCCACCGAGATCGATGCTCGCCGTGTAGACGTCGCTCGCAAGGCGGCCGGACGAAATGTTGATGATGAGGCTGTCGACCGTGAGGCCGGCCATGCGCTCGGCGGCGTCCACCGCCAGCCGCACGACGCTTTCGGCCGCATCGAGATCGGCGATGACGCCGGACTTCACGCCGCGCGACCGCTGATGGCCGATGCCGATGACCTCGATGTTGTGGGTGCGCCCCGGCAGGACCAGGCTTTCGGCGCGCGGCGTCAGGCGACCGATCATGCAGACGACCTTGGTCGAGCCGATGTCAAGGACGGAGACGACGTGGCTGCGCTTGGAGGACAGCGGCTTGATGCGCGGCAGGAAATGCGAGGAACCGAACAGGCTCATGACTGCGCCCCCGCCTTCTTGAGGGCCTTGGTACGGGCGTCGAGAGCTTCCTTGCGGCGCTCGAAGGCGCCATCGCTCAGCTGCACGGCGGTACGGTCGTCGAGGCGAAGGTCGACGGCTGCGACGTCGCGCTCCAGGATCCCCTGCTCGGCTTCCAGACGCGAGAGCACGGCCAGCGCCTTGTGGATGTTGCGCTCGGGAAGCTTCAGGACGACGCCATTGTCGAGATGCAGGTCCCACCGGCGTCCGGCGACGCGGACGTAGGCGCGCACCCGGCTCTTCAGTTCCGGCCAGCCGGCGAGCTCCTGTTCGAATGCGGAAGCGGCCGTCTCGGCATCGCGACCGACGAAGAGCGGCAGCGTGGCGAACTTGCTGTCACGCAGCGGCGCGATGACCTTGCCGTCGCGTTCGATCAGCGACAGCTCCGTGCCGTGCTGCCAGATGCCGAACGCCTGGCGCTCCTTGAGCATGACTTCGATCGTCTTCGGATAGACCTTGCGGACTTCCGCGTATTCGACCCAGGGAAGCTCGGCGAGCTTCTTGCGGGCAGCCTCGATGTCGAGAGCGACGAGCGAGGTCGTGCCGTCGAGGCCGAGCAGCTGGAGAATGTCGATCTCGGAGGTCTGGTCGTTGCCGGAGACGCGGACGTCCTCGATGGCAAAGCCGGCCGAGGCCGTCACGGACTGCGCAACGACTTCCGTGTGGCCACCGACGGACATGCCGTAGAGGCCGACAACGCCGAGGAAGACGAAGGTCGAGGCCGTACCGACATGGCGCGGGATATGAATGCGGCCGCTCGCCAGGCTGACGGTGAAGCGAACGATACGGCGAAGGGGCCGCGGCAGGACGCGGCGATCTTCGGCATGGGATACAGTTCCCTCATGGGACGACCTGCCGGACATTTTGCCGTTCAACGCAAACACGATGCGTCCTCCACCATCCAACGAACAAGCTCACCGAACGAATAGCCGGCATGAGCTGCCATTTCGGGCACCAGGGAGGTCGGGGTCATTCCCGGCTGGGTATTGACCTCCAGCCAGATGATCTCGCCGTTTTCGGAGAAGCGGTCGTCGTAGCGGAAATCGGATCGACTCACGCCGCGGCAGCCCATCGCCTGATGCGCCTTAAGTGCGTAGGATTGAATGTTTTGGTAAACATCTGGTGAAATTTGCGCCGGAATGACGTGTTTCGATCCACCGTCCGAGTATTTCGCATCATAGTCGTAGAAGGCGTTGCCGGTCGGCACCACCTCGGTGACACCGAGTGCCACGTCGCCCATGACGCCGCAGGTCAGCTCGCGACCGTGGATGTAGCGCTCCACCATGACCAGGTCGCCATAGCGCCAATCCGGCGAGGTGAGGATCTGCGGCGGATGCGACTGCCCTTCCCGGACGATCACGACGCCGAAGGACGAACCCTCCCGCACCGGCTTCACCACATACGGCGGCTCGATCGGATGCTCGGAGGTAAAATCGAATCGGTTCATGACCCGCGCCTCGGCGACCGGAATGCCGGCGGCCGCAGCGACATGCTTGGCCTGCCCCTTGTCCATCGACAGCGCCGAGGCGAGGACGCCCGAATGCGTATAGGGGATTTCGAGATATTCGAGGATACCCTGGATGGTGCCGTCTTCGCCGAAGGGGCCGTGCAGGGCATTGAAGGCGACATCCGGCCGAAGCTCGGACAGGACGGATGCGACATTGCGATCAACGTCGACGCGCGTTACCCGATACCCTTCAGCCTCGAGAGCTTCGGCACAGGGCCTTCCGGAAGCCAAGCTTACGGGCCGCTCGGAGGAGAATCCCCCCATTAGAACAGCCACATGCTTGTCACTCATCGACGACCTCCGGAAAAAGAACGCATCCATTCCACACTTCACTTGCGCCAGGCTTACCGGACCAAACCGGATCATCCGACGCAGGCCCCATATTGGCGGCATATGGTTAATGAACCGTTTACTTTCGTTAACCGAAACCCGAAGTCGTTGAAAAATCAGTCCTTCCGGGCAGCGACTTTGACCGGAATCAAGACAATAAAAAAGGCCGCCAACCCTTTGGGATGACGGCCTTTTAAGAAACTGGACCTGTTATTCCGACACGACGCCCTGGTAAGGCTTCACCTCGCGGCCCGGCATGAAGATGCCGAGGCGCCTGATCTCCCATTCGAGCCTGATTCCCGAATGTTCGAAGACCCGCTGGCGCACCATCTCGCCGAGATACTCCAGGTCGTAGCCCCCGGCATGGCCGGTGTTGATCATGAAATTGCAGTGCAGCGACGACATCTGGGCCCCGCCGCAGACCAGTCCGCGGCAGCCGGCCTCGTCGATGAGCTTCCAGGCCGAATGGCCTTCCGGGTTCTTGAAGGTCGAGCCGCCGGTCTTTTCCTTGACCGGCTGCACCGTCTCGCGATGCTGGCGCACGGCATCCATTTCCTGGCGGATCTTCGCCCGCTCGTCGGCATAGCCTTCAAAGATGCCGTGGGTGAAGATCAGCCCGGCGGGCGCGCTGGAGTGGCGGTAGCTGTAGCCCATGTCGGCCTTGCTCAGCACATGTCTATTACCGCTCCGGTCCACCGCATGCACCTCGACGACGCGGTCCGCCGTCTCGGTGCCGTTGGCGCCGGCGTTCATGCGCAGGGCGCCGCCGATCGACCCGGGAATGCCGTAATAGAAGGCAAAGCCGCCGATGCCGTTGTCCATCGCCATGGCCGCGACATGCTTGTCCGGGCAGATGGCGCCGGCCTTGATCCGGTTTTCGCCGACGAGATCGACCTGGCCGAAGCCCTTGGCCGAAAGCCTCAGAACGACGCCCGGAATGCCGCCGTCGCGCACCAGGAGATTGGACCCGACGCCGACCACCGTCAGCGGCACCTCTTCCGGCAGGATCTTGAGGAAGGTGACCAGGTCGTCGACGTCATGCGGCTGGAACATCAGCTCGGCCAGACCACCCGCCTGGAACCAGGTGACGCGGTCCATCGGCGCATCCGGCGTCAACCGGCCCCGCACATCCTTGACGCCCTCCCCGAGCGACGCCAGCAGTTTTTCCCCATTCACCTGTTTCATGCCTACTGTCCCGAAACGCTTTCCAATTCCTCGGGCAAGACTGCTGCCCACTGGGTGATATTGCCAGCCCCCAGAAGAACCACAAAATCGCCGGGCTTCGCAATGCCGGAAATGATCGGCGCCAGTTCGGCGGGGCCGCTGATGTAGCGCGCGTCGCGATGGCCGCCGGCCCGGATCTGGGCCACGAGCGCCTCGGAGTTGATGCCCTCGATCGGCTCCTCGCCGGCGGCGTAGACCGGGGCAAGAAAGATGCTGTCGGCATCGTTGAAGCAGGTCGCGAAATCGTTGAAGAGGCTCGAAAGTCGCGAATAGCGGTGCGGCTGATGGACCGCGATGATGCGACCGGAGCAGGACTCGCGTGCCGCCCGCAGCACGGCCTTGATCTCCACGGGATGGTGGCCGTAGTCGTCGAAGATGGAGACGCCGTTCCAGGTGCCGGTTAGCGTGAAGCGCCGCTTGACGCCGCCGAAGGCAGCCAGTCCCTTGCGGATGTCATCTTCGGAAATGCCCAGGCGGTTGGCGACGGCGATCGCCGCCGTGGCGTTCGAGATGTTGTGGCGTCCCGGCATCGGCAGCGCCAGATCCTTGAGCTGGAAGACGCGGCCAGTCCGGCGCCGGCGGATCTCGACGTCGAAGATCGCCTTCGTGCCTTCTATGCGGACGTTGGAGAAACGCGCATCGGCCTGCGGGTTTTCGCCGTAGGTGACGATCTTGCGATCTTCGATGCGGCCGACCAGCGCCTGCACTTCCGGGTGGTCGATGCAGAGCACGCCGAAGCCGTAGAACGGCACGTTCTCGACGAACTGGCGGAAGGCCGCGCGCACAGCGTCGAAGCTGCCGTAATGGTCAAGGTGTTCCGGATCGATATTGGTGACGACGGCCACATCGGCCGGGAGCTTCAGGAAGGTGCCGTCCGATTCGTCGGCCTCCACCACCATCCATTCTCCCTCGCCCATGCGGGCATTGGTGCCATAGGCATTGATGATGCCGCCGTTGATGACGGTCGGATCCAGACCGCCGGCATCCAGAAGCGTGGCGACCATCGAGGTCGTGGTCGTCTTGCCGTGCGTGCCGCCGATGGCGATGGCATTGCGAAAGCGCATCAGTTCGGCCAGCATTTCCGCACGCCGCACGATCGGCAGTGATTTCTCGCGGGCGGCAACCAGCTCGGGATTGTCCTTCTTGATCGCGGTGGACACCACCACCACCTCGGAGTCGCCCAGGTTCTCGGCCTTGTGCCCGACGAAGACGGGAATACCCTTCTCGCGCAGCCGCTGGACGTTGGCGCCATCCGCCTGGTCGGAACCCTGCACCCGGTGGCCGAGGTTGTGCAGAACCTCGGCGATACCGCTCATGCCGATCCCGCCGATGCCGATGAAATGAACAAGCCCGATGGCCTTCGGCATCTTCATGGATGCTCTCCTTTGAATTCCTGTACCGATTGATGCGCCGAGATAGCCACAACCAGGTCTGCGAGCAAGGCTGCTGCGTCCGCACGCCCGGCCTGCTTCGCAGCCGTGGCCATCTTTTCCAGCCGCTCGGGCTCGGCCATGGCGGCCGTGATCAGTTCTGCCAGCCGTTCCGGCGAAAGATCCGCCTGCGCCACGACGGCCGCGCCGCCCTTGGCAACCAGCGCCGCGGCATTTGCCGCCTGGTCGTGATCAAGGGCGTAGGGATAGGGCACGAGAATGGCAGGGCGCCCGATCACCGCGATCTCCGACACCGTCGAGGCGCCTGACCGGCAGATGACGAGGTGCGCGTCCGCCAGCCGCTCGGCCATGTCGGCAAAGAAGGGCGACACCGCAGCCGGGATGTCGAGCGCCCGGTAGGCCTCGGCCACCGCGTCGGCATCGTCAGCCCGCGCCTGCTGCGTCACGTTGAGGCGGGCCCGCTGCACCGGATCGAGCAGGCCGACGGCGGCCGGAATGGCCTTAGAAAAGAACTGCGCGCCCTGGCTGCCGCCGAACACCAGAAGCCGGAACTCCTGCGCCGCGGCCGACGGCCTGTAGATCGTCTCCGCAGCCGCCAGGACGGCGGGACGAACGGGGTTTCCGGTGATCACAGTCTTGGCCGCGTAAGTGCCGCTGCTTTCCGGAAGAAAACCGCCGGCAATCGCCTTGACCCGCGACGCGAGTGCCTTGTTGGCACGGCCCATCACGGCATTCTGTTCGTGGATCAGCGAGGGGACGCCCATCGAGGTTGCAGCGAGAAGCGGTGGCACGGTGGGATAGCCCCCGAAGCCGATCACGGCAGCAGGCTTCAGCCGACCGATGAGCCGGCGGGCGGCGCGCAGCCCGCTCCACATCTTCCAGCCGCTGCGCAGAAGCGCGATCGGGTTCTTGGAGCCGAAGGTGGCGGAGGCGACGACATGCACCTCGTCGGCCGGAAAGCTGCCGGCGAAGCGTTCGGCGCGACTGTCGGTCACGAGATGCACGCTGTAGCCGCGGGCCTTCAGCTCGTGGCCCAGCGCCTCTGCCGGAAACAGGTGACCGCCGGTCCCGCCGGCGGCCAGGAGGATGATTCCCTTGCTCATGCCCCTACTCCGCCGGCACGGCGGAGGTGACCCGGAACAGGCTCCGTTCCTGAGCCCGCTTCTCCGGCCGGTGGCGGGTGAGCGCCAGGATGAAGCCGGCGGTGACGCAGACGGCGATCATCGACGAGCCGCCATAGGAGATCAGCGGCAGCGTCATACCCTTGGCGGGCATCAGCTCGAGGTTGACGCCGACATTGATCATCGACTGGATGCCGAGCTGGAGCACCAGGCCAGCGACAGCGAACCTGTTGAAGTCGTTGCGCTCCTTGAAGGCATGGCTGAGGCCGCGCAGGACGATGAAGGCGAAGATCGCCACCAGCAGCATGCAGAACAGGATGCCGAACTCCTCGGCCGCCACGGAGAAGATGAAGTCGGTGTGGCTGTCGGGGATGATCCGCTTGACGATGCCCTCGCCCGGACCCTGGCCGAACCAGTCGCCGCGGATGATCGCATCGCGCGCCGTGTCCACCTGGAATGTATCGCCCTCGCCGGTCAGGAATCGGTCGATACGGCCGGCGACGTGCGGCAGCATGTAGTAGGCGGTCAGGAAGCCGCCGGCGCCCAGCATGCCGAGCACCATAATCCACAGCCAGGGCATGCCGGCCATGAAGAACATGCCGCCCCAGACGACGGAAGTCAGGATGGTCTGGCCAAGGTCCGGCTGCGCCACGAGAAGCGCCGCGACGATGCCAAACAGGATGATGGCGAACAGATTGCCGGGGATCTCCGGCTGGCGGGCATGTTCGGCAAACAGCCAGGCACAGACGACGACGAAGGCGGGCTTCATGAACTCCGACGGCTGCAGCGAGAAGCTGGCGATCGAGACCCAGCGGCGCGAGCCCTTCACTTCGACACCGAAGAAGAGCGCGATGACCATCAGCAGGAGAGAGATGCCGAGCAGGATGACCGCCGCCCGCCGCACCTGCCGCGGCGTCAGGAAGGAAAGCCCGATCATCACCGCCAGCGACGGCACGATGAAGACGGCATGCCGCTTGACGAAGTGGAAGCTGTCGAGACCGAGGCGCTCCGCGACCGGCGGCGATGCGGCAAACGACAGCATGAAGCCGACGCCCATCAGCAGGATGAAGGCGGCCAGGAAAAAGCGGTCGATCGTCCAGAACCAGTCCGCCAGCGGTCCACGATCTGCGCGGCTTACCATCGTCAGTTCCCCTTCTTCGTCTCGACCAGCATGGTGATACCGTCGAGTGTAGCGACATGGCTCACGAAGGCGTCTCCGCGAACCTCGAAGTTCTTGTACTGATCAAAGCTTGCGCAGGCGGGAGACAGCAGAACGGCCGCATCCTGCCCGTCCGCTGCCGCGTCGGCGCTGGCATGAGCAACCGCCTGCTCCAGAGTGCCCGATATCTCGTAGGCAACGGCCTCACCCAGCGATGCAGCAAAGCCCGGAGCTGCCTCTCCGATCAGATAGGCTTTCATTATATGCGGAAAGAGTGGTGCGAGGCTTGCGATGCCACCCTCCTTCGGCAGACCGCCGGCAATCCAGTAGATGCGCTTGTAGCTGGACAGCGCAGGGGCTGCGGCGTCCGCGTTGGTCGCCTTCGAATCATTGACGAAAACGACGCGTCCGCGACGACCGACCGGCTGCATGCGATGCTTGAGGCCCGGGAAGGAGCGCAATCCCGCACGGATGTCGTCGGCGCTGACACCGACCGCCCGGCAGGCGGCTATGGCCGCTGCTGCGTTCTGGGCGTTGTGGCTGCCCTTCAGCGTGTCGATGCCGTCGAGATCGACGAAGTCCGCGCTGGTGCCGCCATCGGCCTGAAAGATCCGGCTGCCCTCGGCATAGACGCCGTCCGCGACGACGCTCCGCTTCGAGATGCGGCGCACCGGGACACCGGCCCGCTCAATGCGGTCGGCGATCAACACGCAAAAGCTGTCGTCGACGCCGACGATCGCCGTGCGGCTTCCGGCCACCAGCCGTTCCTTGATCTCGGCATAATGCTGCATCGTGCCGTGACGATCGAGATGGTCGGGGGTCAGGTTGAGGAGGATGCCGGCCGTCGGGTCGAGTGTGGGCGCGAGATCGATCTGGTAGGACGAGCACTCCACGACGAAATAGCGCTCCGCCTTCGGCGGATCGAGCGTCAGGATGGCGGTGCCGATATTGCCGCCGAGTTGCGTATCGCGCCCGCTTGCCTTCAGGATATGAGCGATCAGCGCCGTCGTGGTGGACTTGCCGTTGGTGCCGGTGATCGCGATGAAGGGGCAATCGGGCGCATGGACGCGGCGCTCGCGCACGAAGAGCTCGACGTCACCGATGATCCCGACGCCCGCCGTGCGCGCCAGATCGACGCTCCAGTGCGGCTTCGGATGCGTCAGCGGCACGCCGGGCGACAGCACGAGGGCCGCCTGCGCCGACCAGTCGAGCCCCCGCAGGTCGCCGGTCGGGATGCCCGCCTGCGCCGCCCTTGCGACACTGTCGGGGTTGTCGTCCCAGGCGGTCACCTCCGCCCCGCCCGCCACCAGCGCCTGCGCGGTCGCAAGGCCCGAGCCGCCGAGCCCGAAGAGGGCGACCTTCCTGCCGGCGAATGTGGTGACCGGGATCATCGGCTCACCGCAGCTTCAGGGTGGAGAGACCGAGCAGCGCGAGGCCGACGGCGATGATCCAGAAGCGGATCACGACCTGACTTTCGGTCCAGCCCAGTTTCTCGAAGTGATGGTGGATCGGCGCCATCAGGAAGACGCGCCGGCCGGTCATCTTGAAGAAGCCCACCTGGATGATCACCGACAGCGTCTCCATCACAAAGAGACCGCCGATGATGATCATGACGATCTCGTGCTTGGTTGCCACGGCGACCGAGCCGATCAGGCCACCGAGCGCGAGCGATCCGGTATCGCCCATGAAGATGGCCGCCGGCGGCGCGTTGAACCAGAGGAATCCGAGACCGGCGCCGATGACGGCGCCAAGGATCACCGCCAGTTCGCCGGTGCCGGGCACGAAGTTGATCTGCAGGTAATTGGCGAAGACGCCGTTGCCGGCCAGATAGGCGATCACGCCGAAGGAGGCGGCGGCGATCATCACCGGCACGATGGCAAGCCCATCGAGGCCATCCGTCAGGTTGACCGCATTGCCTGCCCCGACGATCACGAAGGCGCCGAAGAAGACGAAGAAGATGCCGAGATCGAGGAAGAGATCCTTGAAGAACGGAAAGGCGATGGACGAGCCGAGCGTCGGATTGGACGGCTGCCCGGTGGCGAGCGCGATCCGCATCATGAAGAAGACGGCGATGGCGGCGATCAGGAATTCGATGCCGAGTCGCGCCTTGCCGGAAAACCCCTTGTCGGTCTGTTTCGTGACCTTCAGGTAGTCGTCATAGAAGCCGATGGCGCCGAAGCCGAGCGTCACCAGCAGCGTCGCCACGACATAGACGTTCGAGAGATCGGCCCACAGCAGCGAGCCGCCGACGATGCCGGCGAGGATCATCAGGCCGCCCATGGTCGGCGTACCGGCCTTCTTGAAGTGCGTCTGCGGGCCATCGGCGCGAATCGGCTGCCCTCTGCCCTGCCGGACGCGCAGCGACGCGATGATCCGTGGCCCGAAAAGGAAGACGATCAGTGCGGAGGTGAACAGAGCTGCGCCGGTGCGGAACGTGATGTACCGGAAGAGATTGAAGAATTGAAACGTGTCCGCCAGTTCCACAAGCCATATGAGCATCAATGGCCCTTTCTAGAAGCCGTATTACAGTTGGCGCTCCCTGTCGGAAACTGCCGGGTAATTGTCAATAAGGGCTGCGACAATCTTGCCGAAGCCGAGGCCGAGCGATGATTTCACCATCACCACGTCGCCCGGCGTCACCGCGCTGACGGCATAGGAAACCAGCGATTCGGTATCGGGATGGTATTCGACGTGCACGCTGTCGGGCAGCGCATCGCGCAGCGCCGCCATCTCCGGCCCTGCCAGCCAGACATGCTCGATCCCGGCCGCAAGAATGGGTCCCGCCAGTTCCTCATGCACCTTCGACGAGAACTCACCCATTTCCAGCATGTCGCCCAAGACGGCGATCCGCCGGCCCGACGCCTGCGGTTCGGATGCAGCCAGCAGGGCGATTGCCGCCCGCACCGAGGCCGGGTTTGCGTTATAGCTCTCGTCGATCAGCGTCAGGGTACCCTCTCCGATCCCCAGCCGGTGCTGCTCGCCGCGCCCCTTGACCGGACGAAGATCCGGCAGCGCCGAGATCGCCTTGGAAAGATCGGCTTCCACGAGAAGACAGGCGCCCAGTGCCGCCATGGCATTCTCGGCGATGTGACGGCCGGGCGAGCCGATGTGCACTTCGACGGTTTCGCCGTTCAGGGTCGCCCAGATCGTCGAACTCCGGCTGTCGCCCTCGAAATCGGCCAGCCGGAAATCCGCCTTGGCATGCTGACCGAAGCTGTAGATCCGCTCGACGCCTGTCTCCTGGGCCCGCTTTTCCAGGTAATCGAACTGCTTGTTGTCGCGGTTGAGGATGACAGCGCCGCCTGGCTCGAGCCCCTCGAAGATTTCCGCCTTGGCGGCCGCAATTTCCTCGATCCCCTTGAAGTGACCGAGATGGGCTGCCGCGATTGTGGTGATGATCGCCACATGCGGGCGCACCAGCTTCACCAGCGGACGGATTTCGCCGGCATGGTTCATGCCGATCTCGAAGACGCCGAACTCCGTATCGGCAGGCATCCTGGCAAGCGTCAGCGGAACGCCCCAGTGATTGTTGAAGGATGCGACGGCGGCATGCACGCGACCGGAGGGCGCCAGCACATGGCGCAGCATCTCCTTCGTCGTCGTCTTGCCGACCGATCCGGTGACGGCGACGATCTTCGCCCTGCTGCGCTGGCGCGCCGCGGCGGCAAGACGGCCGAGGGCCGCCAGAACGTCGTCGACGACGATCATCGGCACGGTGAGCCGACCCATCGCCGGCAGCTTCGCCTCGCTGACGATGATGAGGGAGGCGCCATTGGCGACCGCGATGCTGGCAAAGTCGTGGCCGTCGACGCGGTCGCCCTTGATGGCGAAGAAGGCCTCGCCGGGCGAAATCGAACGGCTGTCGATCGAGATGCCGGTGATACCCTCCGGCGGCGTCCCCACCGGGCGCCCCTCCATCACGGAAACCATCGTCTCGGTCGTCCAGAGCCAGCTCAAGATCCCATCTCCTCCAATGCCTTTCGGACTTCCGCATGATCGGAGAAGGGCAAAACCCTGTCTCCGATCGTCTGTCCTTCTTCATGCCCCTTGCCTGCGACAATCAAAGTATCGCCCGAGGCCAGGATTCCAACCGCATAGCGGATGGCAGCGGCACGATCGCCGATTTCGACCGCGCCGGGCGCCGCCGCCATGATTTCCGAGCGCACCACCTCCGGGACTTCCGACCGCGGATTGTCGTCGGTGACGATGACGACATCGGCAAGCCGCGTCGCCACCTCGCCCATGATCGGACGCTTGCCCTTGTCGCGGTCGCCACCGCATCCGAAGACGACGATAACCCGCCCCGTCGTGAAGGGCCGCACGGAGGTCAGGACATTCTCCAGCGCATCGGGCTTGTGGGCGTAATCGACATAGGCCAGCGCACCACCCTTCGTCTGCCCGACGAGTTCGAGCCGGCCGGATGCTCCCTTCAGTTTCTCGAGCGCCGCCATTGCCGTGGCCGCCGGTGTCCCGGTCGCCATCGCCAGACCGGCGGCGACCAGGGCGTTGGCCACCTGGAAATCGCCGGCGAGCGGAATGTCCACCTCGAAGATCGCACCGTCGACATGGATTTCGGCCGTCTGCTTGTGACGGAAATGCTCGACCCGCTTGAGGCTGAGGTAATCGCCGCGGCGGCCGACGGTCCTGACGTCGAGGCCGCTGGCGCGGGCCACTCGGATCGCCTCCGCAGACCATTCGTCGTCCGCGAAAATGATCGCCGGCGCCCCTTTCGGCAGCAGCGTATCGAAGAGCCGCATCTTGGCTGCCATGTAGCTCTCGACGGTCGGGTGGTAGTCCATGTGGTCGCGGCCGAGATTGGTGAAGCCGGCAGCGGCAAGGCGGACGCCGTCGAGACGAGACTGGTCGAGGCCGTGGCTCGAAGCTTCCACCGCGGCATGCGTCACGCCTTCCGCGGCGAGCTCGGCCAGCAGCGCATGCAGCGCCACGGGATCGGGAGTCGTCAGTGAGCCGTATTCGTTCCGGGACGGCGAGACGACGCCGGTCGTGCCGATCTGTGCGGCCGCCAGTCCGGCATGCGCCCAGATCTGTCGGGTGAAGGAGGTGACGGAAGTCTTGCCGGCCGTGCCCGTGACAGCCACCATGGTCGCTGGCTGCGCTCCGGAGAGCCGTGCTGCCGCAAGCGCCAGGAACCGGCGTGCGTTGGCGACAACCAGGACCGGAATGTCGGCCTGGACAGGGCTTTCCGCCACGGCCGCAACTGCGCCGTGCGCGACCGCGTCGGCGATGAAGACGGCACCATTGGCCTTGGTGCCCGCCACAGCCACGAACAGCGCTCCCGGCCTTGCCTTGCGGCTGTCGGAGGTCAGCGCCGCAATCTCGAGGTCGCCCGTCGGCCCGGCCAGGATGTCGTTGGTCTCCGGGAAGTCGCTTCCCGCAAGCTCTCGCAGTTTCATCGGCGCACTTTCATTTCCGAGCGGATATCACATCCCACGAATCGTCCGCTCGATTAGTTGTCGTTCAATAAGACACGAGCAGGGCAGACCCGTCATCGCCAAACTTCGGCTTCACACCGAGAATGGCGGCAGAGCGGCTGATGATGTCATGGGCCATCGGCGCCGCGGAATTGCCGGCAAGCGCTGCACCATTGCCCTTGTCGGTCTTCGGCTCGTCGATGAAGGTCAGAACCACATACTGCGGGTCATCGATCGGGAAGGCCGCGAGGAAGGCGTTGAAGTTCTTGTCGTTGACGTAGCGTCCGTTGACGACCTTGTCGGCCGTGCCAGTCTTGCCGCCGACATTGAAGCCTTCGACGCGGGCGTTCTTGCCCGAGCCCTTCACGCCGTTCCAGTGAAACAGGTAGCGCATCGAATCGCTGGTGGTCGGCTGCAGCACCTGCTGTGCCACCTGATCCGCTTCGTCACGGGTCCGCGGCAGGAAGGTCGGCTCGATCAGCTTGCCACCGTTGATGAGCGCCGCGCCGGCGACCGCCGTCTGCAAGGGCGTCGTGGCGACGCCGTGACCGAAGGAGATGGTGATCGAATTGATCTTCTTCCACTCGCGCGGCTGGCTCGGCTGGGCGACTTCCGGCAGTTCCGTCTGCATCTTGGAGAGCAGTCCGAGCTTGGTCAGGAAATCCTTGTGACCCTCAATGCCGACGACATCGGCCATTTTCGCCGTGGCGATGTTGGAAGAATACTGGAACACCTCCGGAACCGTCAGCATGCGGCCCTTGCCGTGGAAATCCTTGATGGTGAAGCCGCCGATGCGGATCGGATAGCGCGCATCGAAGCTGTCGTTCATGTTGACCTTGCCGGAATCGAGCGCCATCGCGATGGTGAACGACTTGAAGGTCGAGCCCATCTCAAAGGTGCCGTTCGACATCCTGTTGAGCCAGCCTTCCTCGGCACCGGCAGCCGGATTGTTCGGATCATAGTCCGGCGCCGAGGCCATGCCGAGGACTTCGCCCGTATGCACGTCGAGCACGACGGCACCGGCGCCGATCGCCTTGAACTTGTCCATGGCGGAATAGAGGACCTCGCGCACGATCGACTGGACCCGGAGGTCGATCGACAGGCGAACGGGTTCGAGCGGCTGGTCGGAGGTCATCCCGACGGCGGCGAGATCGGCCAGACCCTGCCCGTCGACGTAGCGCTCCATGCCGGCCACGCCGCGGTTGTCGATGTTCACATGGCCGACGATATGCGCGGCCGTCGCACCGCCGGGATAGAAGCGGCGCTTCTCCGGGCGGAAGCCGATGCCGGGAATGCCGAGTGCCAGGATCTGGCTCTGCTGCTTGGGCGTCAGCTGGCGGCGCAGCCACTGGAAATGCGATTTCGAGGCAAGACGGCCGTAGACGCTCTTGGCGTCAATGTCGGGAAGCACGGTGGCAAGCTTCTCGATCACCTCGCTGGCGTCGACGATCTTGTGCGGCTCCGCGTAGAGCGACACGGTGCGGATGTCGGTCGCCAGAACCTCACCATTGCGATCGAGAAGATCCGGGCGGGATGCCAGAAGCCGGTCGGCCGGCATGATGCTGGAGGTGATCTCCGGCTGCGCCATGCCGTACTGGACGAGCCGTCCGCCGATGACACAATAGAAGGCGGCGAAGCCGAGCATCAGCAACCCGACGCGATTGCGTGCCTGCGCCGCCTTGCGCTTGCCAGCGCCCTCGAAGAGATCGCTGCGAACGCCCCGACTGCCGCGCGTGCCGGCGGAAAGGTGAGCCCGGCTTTTCAACACCATGATGCGCGAAAGGAAGGACATTAGCGGTTCACCGATCCGGTTGAGATGACGTCGACAGGATAGCCGCCACGCGGGAGCGGCACGGGGATATCGGAGACAGGCGCTGCATTGCGCGCCTCGTCGACACCCTTGATGGCCGCGGCCACATCCCCGCCGGCACTGGCGATGAGATCCTCAATGGTGGTTTCGGGCATCGGCAGCTGCGAACGCGGCATCGGCAGTTCCATCGGCATCGCCAGCTGCGTTGGCGCCGTCGGCACCAGCTGCAGTTCCGACTGGTAGACGTCGATCAGCCGGTCAAGCCGGTTGGGCTGGGTCAGCAGCGCCCAGTCTGCCTTCAGAAGGTCGATCGTATCGCGCTCCAGCCGGATCTCGGTCTCCAGGCGGCGGACCTCCTGCAGCTTGTCGTCGGCATGGTGCTTGATGGTGTAGGTGACCACCGCGGCGGCGGTCATGACACCGATGAGCACGAGATCGAAGCTTCTGAGCATGCTTAGGCTCCCAGCTTGGCAAGAGTGGCGAGATCGGGAAGATCGAAGATGGACAGGTCATCCGGACGCGAAGCGGCATCGGTGCGCAGCCCTGCCCGCAGCTTGGCCGAGCGCGCCCGCGGATTGAGTTCGGCTTCCGCCTCCGTGGCGGCCACCATGCCCTTTCCGATCGGCTCGAAGATTGCGGGCTTCACTTCCACCATCGGCATGTGCCGCGAGCCGGAAGCCTTGCCGGAGCGGTCGGCGAAGTACTTCTTGACGATCCGGTCTTCGAGCGAATGGAAGGTGACGACCAGCAGGCGTCCGCCCGGCTTCACCGCCCGCTCCGCTGCAAACAGCGCCTGCGCCAATTCGCCGAGCTCGTCGTTGACGAAGATGCGCAGCGCCTGGAATACGCGCGTCGCCGGATGGATCTTGTCCTTGGCCTTGCGGGGATTGACGCTCTCGATGAGGTTGGCCAGGTCGCGCGTCGTCGTGAAGGGTTCGGTGAGCCGGCGCTTCTCGATCGCCCGTGCGATTCGTCCGGGATGCTTTTCCTCGCCAAGGAAGCCGAAGATCCGGATGAGGTCGCTGACCTTGGCCCGGTTGACGACATCCGCCGCCGAGACGCCGTCTCCGGACATGCGCATGTCGAGCGGCCCGTTGCGCTGGAACGAGAACCCTCTCTCCGCCTCGTCGATCTGCATGGAAGAGACCCCGATATCGAGAACCACGGCATCGAGCCCTTCGGCCGGCGCATGCTCGTCGAGACGGGAAAACTGGGTCTGGATGAGTGTAAGTCGGCCGGCGCTGGCCTCGACCAGCACCTGACCTCCGGCAATTGCCGTCGGATCGCGATCAAGCGCGATCACCGAAGCTCCGGCATCGAGAATCGCTGCCGTATACCCGCCAGCGCCGAAGGTGCCGTCCAGAACGACCTGCCCCGGCTTCGCGTCGAGTGCCGCCAGCACCTCCGACAGAAGAACCGGAATGTGGCGAACCGGTCCGCCTTCGGCCTCGGGATGTCCGCTGCCAAGATTCGCCGCCATTCCAATCCCCCGTCCTAAGTGGGGCGCGGTCCGAAGCGCCCCTCCCTTGCCGCCGCCTGCGCCTCGTGAAACGCCTGCGGCCGCCATAGCTGAAAATGATCCGAGCGCCCGACGAAGGTGACCTCCGTATCGATGCCCGTGAAGTCCCGGATGAAATCCGTGACCATCAGACGGCCTTCTGCATCGAGCCTCATGTAGACCCCGCCACCGTGAACCAGCAGCGACATCCTGTTCGCTTCCGGCGAAAACGGATCGACGGTTGCGATCTGTCGCTCGTAACGATCGAGCAGATCCGGTCCGCCGACGCTGATCGCCGGATAGATGAAATCCTGAAGACAATAAAGCTCCTGGACACCTCTGTCGGCCAAAACGGAACGAAAGCTCGCAGGCACAGAAACACGCCCCTTCGCATCGATCCGATTGGTTGCATTCGACAGGAAGCGGTTGACTACGCCAGACATCCGTCCCGCTGCTCCTCAGGGCGTAAATCGCCCCCTGACACACGACTGAACCAGACACGGCTTCGCCGACCAGACGGATGAGAATCCGCTCGGCTGAGCGACTGAAACTTGGTGATTGGCGGGCACTCATTTGCCCCTCAACAGTGTGCATCTGGGATAACATGGGACCATATGGGCGTCAATGGGAAGAGGCCCCGCAGCAAGGCCGCAACAGCGTTTATTTATGAGCTGTTAAGTTTAACAAAGGGTTAGTGGAGGTCGCCGAGAAAGAGGTTCGACAGCTACCGCTAAGCCGCATCCTGAACACTTTCAACCCACTGAAAAGATGAGAATTTTTGCGTCTACTTACATGCATCAACGCCCCCGGACCTTGTTCGTCCGGAGGCGTTGAGCCATGCAAATTGTGGAGCCAGTTGGCCTGTAAGCCGGGTTCTGTAAGGCCCCGGTGCGAACACCGGGACGCGGCAGCCATTCATCTGGGACGATGCTTGCGCACCGCCTCGCGCAACCCACCCGGATGACTGGCCCAGAAACAGGCTGTAGGTGCGTAAAGCACCCCGCGTCATCCCTATTCGGTCTTGCTCCCGGTGGGGTTTACCATGCCGCTCCTGTCACCAAGAGCGCGGTGGGCTCTTACCCCACCCTTTCACCCTTACCCCGCCAGCTCTTGCGCTCCCTTGGATGAGCGAAACAGCAGGCGGGGCGGTTTCCTTTCTGTGGCACTTTCCCTGGGGTCGCCCCCGCCGGACGTTATCCGGCACCGTGTTTCCGTGGAGCCCGGACTTTCCTCACCCTACCGCCTTTCGGCATTGGTAAAGCGCGGCTGCCCGGCCAACTGGCAAGCGGTGAGATAGTCGAGTTGATCGACAAACGCCAGCGGAAATGGACGCGCAGGCCTCAGACGAAGCGCGCCCGAAAGTCCGCAGAATAGGCATCGTCCTGAACGGCGCCGTGAAAGATGAGCTCCGCCCCGAGTCGGCCGATCTCGTCGGAACTCTTGGCGGCCGCACCGCAGCCACCCGACAGCACACCGATCCTGTCCGAGTCGGACATCGAGATCGCCGGATAGCCGGTCGGCGTGAACGAGGTGACGCAGGCGGCCATGTGCGTCCGCGACAGGTCGAGCTCCGGCATCAGCCGGCTCATCACGCTCGTCAGGTGCCGGTGGGTGCTCTCGCGGCCGCCGGAGCGGAACCAGGCGCGGATATCGGGCTCTTGCTCGATAAGCACATCGTCTGGATCGCCGCCGATCTTCAGGTAGAGCCTGCCGTCCGGGTAACGGACCGGCGGCAGCAGATAGATGCCGTCCTCGGCCTCGTTCCACTTCCAGATCAGCGACGGCACCCTGCCCCAGACCTGCATGGCGCTTTCGTCCACCTCGTAGAAGGCAATGGTGCGGGCGAAAACATCCAGGGAAAGCCGCCGCGGCAACAGCGCCTCGTTGATCGAGAAGCCGCCGGCGGCAACCAGCACCCGGTCGGCAGAATAGACATTGCCCTCCGCGGTCGTCACCACGGCCCTGCTGCCGTCGTCGCGCACCGAGGCTGCCGTCTCGCGCAGGAGCGCACAGCCCTGGCGCTTGGCCAGCACGATCTGCGCCTTCACCAGCCGGCGCGGGTTGATGTGGCCGGCATTCGTCGCTTCCCAGACACCCTCGCTGCCCTGCGGAAAGGCGAAGCAGGAGAACTTCGTGGCCAGTGCGGAGCCATCCAGCGCCTCGGGCTGCACGCCGAGGCGGTCGGCTGCATCCAGCACATCACGGACGTAGGACGGGCCGCCAGCGCGCTTCGGCCCGACGAGCAGGCAACCGGCCTCTGAGTAGAAATCCACGCCGCTGTCCGCCGCGATCTCCGGATACCGGGCGATCGACCGGTGCGCGAGACGGGCCCAGACCGGATCGGGATCGATCGTGCGGGTGATTCGCGCTTCGTCGTAATGGCTGGCGAAGACGCCCTCATGGGTCTTCGGGTCTGTCGGCTCGGCCGGCCCCAGGAGCGCCACGCCATCCGTCCACTGCGACAGATGCCGTGCGGCGGCCGCCCCCATCATGCCTGCACCGACGATCAGATACTTGAAGTGTTTTGCCATTCCCATGCCTCACTGAAAGACCGGCGCCATCTGGTGCCCGAAATCG
>TARA_R110002051_G_scaffold18723_1_pt1 | contig 18819 bp, 21 predicted proteins | sample TARA_R110002051 | Tara Oceans TARA_R110002051 (sample SAMEA4397023) | marine metagenome | biome: Polar Biome; feature: [MES] marine water layer (ENVO:01000295) within the mesopelagic zone...; material: water (ENVO:00002006), including particulate matter (ENVO:01000060) such as......
GCAAAATAATGTTTTAATAGAATTTGTAAAAATTCCAGTTAGTGAAGCACTCTCACAATTCGTAAATGAAAAATTAGAGATACTATTCAATAAGTATCCTACACTCATAAAAGCCCAAGTATATATAAAAAAAGAGGCAAAAAGTGTATCCCACAGTTGCATTTGCGAGATAGAATTGAGTCTGCCAGGGCCACGTCTATTTGCATCAGCACAAGAGCATAATTATGAACTAGCAGTGAAGAAGACCATTACAGAGTTAGAACATCAATTAAAAAAGGTAAAGCAAAAGATGCTTGCTACTCACTAAATGAACTCAATTATGAAAAAGCGAACACCAGTTTCTAGTATAATGACCACTTCCGTCATATCACTAAATGCAAAGGACACTCTTGAAACAGCTGAATCGTTATTTAAAGAAAACAATATACGTCACATCCCGGTATTAGAAGGCTCAAAAGTAATAGGAATGCTTAGTTATAACGATTTACTAAGAATAAGCTTTGCAGATGCCATAGGAGACGATGAGCAAGATGTAGATACTGTGGTTTATAATATGTTTACCATTGAACAGGTGATGACTAAAAATCTCGTAACGGTGACGTCTACGACAACCATTAAGGAAGTTGCAGAAATTCTATCAAAGCGAGAGTTTCACGCGCTGCCAGTGGTAGATAACAACAACCTAGTGGGTATCATTACAACTACAGATTTGATTAACTTTTTACTTGAGCAATTTTAGAGAATATTGTTCTTGTTCTTGATGAAGTCAGAGGTTTTTTTCATTGCTAACGACACTTCCTCTGGCTTCTTTTCAATTCAAGTTTTAAGTTAATAATAGGTTATAAAAGTTTAAAAGAATGGCACATAATTTAATTACAAAATACAATATCCCCGGCCCAAGATACACGAGTTACCCTACCGTGCCCTATTGGGATGATGCAACATTTTCCAAGGACGCCTGGAAGAAATCATTTATCAAAACTTTTAACGAAAGTAATGAGAGTCAAGCGATAAGCCTTTATATCCATTTACCATTTTGTGAGCAACTATGCACTTTTTGTGGTTGTAACAAAAGGATAACTAAAAATCACAAAGTTGAAACCCCTTATCTTGAATCTGTTTTAAAGGAATGGCAGCTATATACTGAATTACTAGACAAACGTCCTACAATTAAAGAGCTTCATCTAGGTGGTGGAACACCTACTTTTTTCTCTCCAGAAAACCTATCAAATCTGATTGATGGAATTTTCAAATTATCAGACAGAGCACCTGAGGCTTCAATAAGTTTTGAAGGACACCCTAACAACACTACTTTTCAACATCTCGAAATATTAAAAAATCTAGGCTTTAATCGCGTGAGTTATGGTGTACAAGATTATAACCATACAGTTCAAAAAGCGATTAACAGAATACAGCCTTTTGAAAATGTAAAAAGAGTTACAGAACAGGCAAGAGAGTTAGGATATAACTCTGTGGGTCACGATATTATTTTCGGACTTCCTTTTCAAACTAAAGAGCATATTATCCACACAATCGAAAGGACTAAAGAGCTACTTCCAGACCGAATTGCCTTTTACAGCTATGCTCACGTTCCTTGGATTAAAGGAAACGGACAGCGTGGTTTTAAGGATTCTGATTTACCTAGTGCAGATGAGAAAAGAGAAATGTATGAAATAGGTAAAGAGCAACTACTAAAATGTGGGTATGTAGAAATCGGTATGGACCATTTTGCTTTAAAAACAGACAGCCTTTACAAAGCAATGGATACAAAGACAATGCACCGTAATTTTATGGGCTATACTGATTTTAAGACACAGTTAATGATTGGCTTAGGTGTCTCTTCTATAAGTGATAGCTGGTATGGCTTTGCCCAGAATGTAAAAACGGTAGAAGCGTATCAAGACGCTATTACCCAAAATGAGATACCTGTTTACAGAGGTCATATTTTGAATGAAGAAGACCTAATTATACGAAAGCACATACTCAATTTGATGTGCACCTTACAAACTGCTTGGAGTCCCAGCAGTTTGTATCTTGAAGAAATGCCTCAAATAGTAGATGATTTAAGAGAGATGCAAGCAGATGGACTTATTAATATAAAAGAAAGTAGCATTACTATTTTAGAGAGAGGTCGTCCGTTTGTACGCAATGTATGTATGGCTTTTGACCTTAGATTGCAAAGAGCGATTCCAGAAACTCAATTATTTTCAATGACTGTATAGCTATGAGCACACCCCAACCCATAAAACGAATAGAAGCCCTACGCCCTTTAAGCAGAGAGCACCATCAAGGTTTATTACTTGCCTGGAAAATAAGAACTGGATTTTCTAAAGGTATTTCAGTGGAACGTATAAAAAAGTATGTAGACTGGTTTTATGAAAATCATCTTATCCCTCATTTTGAGCTAGAAGAAGATTTGATTTTTCCCATCTTAGGAGAGACAAATGAACTGGTGAATCTAGCGCTTATTCAGCATAAAAAACTGAGACAGTTATTCAATAAAAAAGATGATGTTGAAGAAACCTTAAAACTAATAGAAAAAGAACTGACCAATCATATCCGTTTTGAAGAGCGTGTGGTTTTTAATGCAATTCAAAATATAGCTACAAAGCATCAACTAAACTTGATAGAAGAAATTCATCAATCACAGGACTTTATAGATAATACCAAAGACCCTTTCTGGTTAAAAGGCGTTCAATAAAAATCACTTAAATATTAAATGAAATGAGACATATTCTATATTACATTACAGTGGCACTTTTAACTACTGTTATAAGTTGTAAAGACACCACCACCACTAAAGAAATAATAGATGCGGAAACTACCACGCCGACTGAAAAGCGCATAGCTGAAATGCTAGACGACCCTATTTTAAGTAATGATTGGAAAAACGAGATACAATTAGATGGCTCAAAGAAATGGGAAGCTAACGAAGAAACGACTCAAGGTGTACGCAATATGCTCCGCATTATGGAAAACACAGCTGTAGGTCCAGAAATGGATTTTAAAGCGTTAGGCACAAAGCTAAAATCTGAAATAAATATTGTGATAAAGAAATGTTCAATGAAAGGCGCTTCTCACGATAATCTACACGTGTTTTTAATGCCACTTATTGAGAAAGTAGATGCACTACAAGAAGAAAATGATATAGAGAAGAACAAGGCACTTGTAGCAAGTATCTATTACAATCTAGAAGCTTACGACACCTATTTTAAATAACCTTTGTTTTTCTTAATATCAATAGCGCGACAGCTACAAACAACAATCCACTCGCTACAAGTAGATACTCGTTGTAGTATTCTGAAACCGTAAAAGCTTTAGACCAGATAGCGATGCCTTTATAGATTAATAAGCCTTCGGTCATTAGAAATCCAATTAAGTAGAAATACAAATGTCTTCTATTCAATTTCATAAGGTTTGAAGCGTTTAAAATCATCAATAAACTCAAACTAATTACACCCAAAAATACCCAGTGCAAATAGGCTATTGTGAGTTCTATAATGTTTGTACTTAGATTTGCAAAATAGGGTAATGAACCAAAAAATTGGAGCAAAAGCTTTACACTTAGTACTACAATAACAGTTTTAAAAAGAAACCATTGCAAGCTGGAAAATAGCGATTTTAAGACATTCTTATTTTTCTTCAACCATATCAGCGCATACACAAAGCAAGCTAATTGTAACAATCCGCCTAATGCGCTTAACCCATAGACTAGTTTAATTGGCTCCGTCCAGAGTGCCGAAAGTAACGTCGTAAGCACTACACTCAGGTTAATGATAATAAAGATGTTTCTCTTACGCTTTAACGCTGCGCTCTCCCTTTGGTCGTGAACATCCTCGGCTCGCTTTCGCGAAAGCGTAATACCACCACGCTCCATAAAAAATAATATAATCCCTATTACAGCAAGTAGCATCCAGCCATTATACTGAAAATGCAAATAGAAATAAATCGCTAATCGGTACCATACAGATGTGGGTCCTAGTGTTGCCATAATACCGCCTAACACCCAAGGACCAATACTGGATACCACTAAATAATAGAGAGAGGCTTTTATGTATGGAAAACAAACTAATGCTTTAATCTCTGGCTTCACATTTTTTAAAAAGAACCAAGTAAACCAATAGGAAGCAAACAAGAATAACGTAGAAAATGTGATAGATAAAAATGCATAACCTTGAACAGGAAATGTGACCAGCATACCGACTAAAGTTACCTGTGTCACTATAAAACCCCAACTATATCTGCTCTGGATTTTCGTGTTCTGCTTTACAAACAGGGCATAAAAAACGGTTGTTAAACATAAATAGACCCAGCCTAAAAGGGCAATATGTGAGTGGCCGTGCTTTACAAATTTATAATTGACATCAATATCAAATACGTGCCATAACCTTAAAAGCAGCCCCAATGAAGCTGCAATTAAGAAATATAGTAATGCAATGCGCATCTGATTTTGAATCGAGATTTTCATATCTCAAAAGTAAGGTTTTGTCTCAAGTGACTTATTAAAAATCCTTCTTTCTACTTTTTCTGTAGATATTAAGTACTGGCAGTACCACCCAAAGTGATAATGCTACAATTGAGATAAGCAATCCGAATCCTGTCCCAAAAAACTTTTGAAAGACCGCACCTGTATAGCCTAGTAAAGCCGAAATGTCTAGCTTCAATAATATCAAAATACGTGATAAGTCAATAGGATTAAACATCGTCGCACCTATAGAAAATGAATCTAGTGGATAGGACTGAAAAGCAACAAGTGACATTAAGAACAACCCATCATAAATTACGGCCATAAACAGCCAAAGTAAGATAGCATAGCTAAATCCTTTAATCTTGTTTTCATTGTACAAAGCGATATTAAAAGCGAGTGCTGTGAATATTAGGGTTAAAAAAGAACCGGTTACTAGCAGTAAACCAAAGTCCCATATTTCATCAGATTGAAAGAGTCCGTAGAGCGCAAAAGGAATTCCTAAACCGATGATTAAACTCATAGACAAGGATAGCGCCACACCCAAATACTGCCCAATAAATATGGAAGACCTTTTAATAGGTTGTGCCAGTAGTAGCTCTGTAAATTCTTTAGAATTGTAATAATACATCACGCCAAATATGGTTCCTATAAGTGGTACTAGTATGGTAATGACATTCATTAAGGTAATGACCGCTTTAGATAAATCATTATTTAAAAACAACAACACACTACCTAAACCTAGATAGAAAAGCAAGTACACATAGCTCCATCTACTGCGTATCAGGTCAAAAAAACTATATTTTAGGATTTTAAGCATTTTCTTGGGTTAATAGGTTAGCAATAGCTTGTTCAAAATTGGTCGTATCCGTTTGTTTTTTTAGTGCATCGATATTTCCCTTAAAGTACACTTTACCTTCTAGTAGAAAGACAATTTCGTCTGCCATTTCTTCTACAAAGCTCATTATGTGTGAGGTGATAAGAATGATTTTTCCTTTAGCTTTTTCTTCAGCGATGAGTTCTTTAAGGTGTATTAAAGCTATTGGGTCAAGTCCTGTTGTAGGCTCATCCAGAATGATGATGGGACTGTCAAACATCAATGCTAATACCAGATTTACTTTTTGCTTTGTTCCACCAGAGAGGTTACTCAGTTTTTTTGATAAAAAGGGTTTGAGTTTAAAGAGTTCTATTAAACGCTTGTCTTCACCTGGTCGATTGCGTAAATCCTTTATCATCGCGATAAGTTCCTTTACTGTAAGGTTTGCAGGAAAATTTGCTATTTGCGGTAAGTAGTCAATTTGGTCACGATATGCTGAGTTCTTCTTAATAGAAGTGCCGTCTACTGAAAGCGTACCACTATTAGGGATTACCATACCTAAGATAGATTTTATGAGCGTTGTTTTGCCAGAGCCGTTAGGTCCCAGAATGGCAAATATACCTTGAGAGTTTATTTCTAAATCCACCCCTTTGAGTACCTCGTTCTTACCAAACTTTTTATGTAATTGTTCTATGTGTATCATTAGTAACGTGTCATTTTTGGGGTTAAGTCCTGCAAATTATCGGGTGTAAAAACAGGCGACACTTTTTCTGAGAAGTCAATAATATCTATAAACAGACTTCGCATCAGTATAATGGTCTCAGGTGTTTTATTCACTACATAAGAAAATAGCTTTACAGGTCTAAAAGGTACATCACCTACACCGTCCTTATCTAGGTCATAACCTGTATAATTGCTCCAATAATTATCTCTAAATACATTATCATTTAATTTACTATTGTAAGACAAATCAAACGAGTTGTAAAGAAAATTGTTTTTTTCAATGGTATTGTTATAGCAAGCGCCAAGGACTTTAATGGCATAACCGTTTCGTATAAAATCATTACCAGAATACACGATTCTGTTGGAACCTTCTATGTTTATGGCTACCGTATTTTCTTCAAAAACATTGTCTTTGATTTCGGCATCGTTTATTTCTTTAAGTAGAATACCAAAAGCGGCTGTTCCCCAATTTTTCTTGAAGGTATTATTAAACATCTTTATGCGTTTAGAAAACATTACCGCTACTCCAGCTCCGTTGTTTTCAAAGGTATTGTTGGTATAGACATCATCATTAGAAAACATAAAGTGTAATCCATATCGTAAATTGCCTGTGCTTATGTTTTCATTAATGGTGATATTATCAGAAAACTCAAGGTAAATACCGTCCCGTACTTTTTGAACGATATTTTGTTCTACGACTACATTTTTTGAGTACCAGAGCTGAATACCGTTACCCGAGTTATACTCGTCTTGTGCATCGCCTATGACTTTGTTATGATAAATCTTACCATTATTAGATTTTTCAATATAAATACCAAAAAACAATTTTTCCAGCACCACATTCTGAATCAAGAAATGCTCACTGCGCACCACACGTATCGCTGCGTGGTCACTGGTGTAACTCGTTCCTACATTAATAATAAAAAGCCCGTCTATCGTTACATTGTCTGACATAATACGGATAATCTCGCCTTTATCTTCACCATCTATCACTGGGAAATTTTCACCTTTTATAGTCAGTGGTTTATCCACAAGAATATTGTATTCTTTGTACGTACCTTTTTTAACTAGAATGGTATCTCCAGCGTGAGCAGCACTAATGGCATTACTCACTGACGTATGCTCGCAACTACTGCATACGGTGATTGTTTCCGCTTTCGCGAAAGCGAACTGCAACAACAATAGAATGCTTATTAATAGTTTGATATGTAAGCTTGTCTTTTGCACTAGTTATTTTCCTAAGTGACTTTTAAGAGATTCAAAAGTGTATAATTTCCCACCTTTTTCTGAAAGGACTTCTTCGGCACTTTCTTTGGTTTTAAATGCTGTAAGATTTGCCCCCATAGGACTTGGTAGATTTTCACTTATCAAGAATGTAGCTTCTTCTACATTTATAAACTTTGTAGGCGCTTCATAATAATTAGTAAGGAGCGTCGTGTTTATTAATTCAGAGTTCTCCGCCGTATAATTCAACATACATTCTGTTGCATCAAATTTGAAGACCTTACCCTTATCTGTAATGAGTTCGGAACCGTGTATTTTATCTACTATGGTCATCTTGCAGAAGTGGCAACCATCGTTACCATAATCTATGGTTTGAGGACCCGTACTGCAGCTCGATAACACAAAGAGTATTAGCACAGCTATTGAGGATTTTATTGTCGTTTTCATAGTACTTTTTGTTTAGATTTCTTGCCTACAAAATAAGCTATTAATGTGAATAGCATTCCTATTCCCATTAAATATCCTCCTAATCTAGGATAGGAATATGCATCAAAATTGAGCATCTTCTGATGTCCTAGTAACGGCGGTTTATAGCTCATAGGTGTGCCATCTGGATTTGCTAGTTTCATAATGGCATTAGGGTCTAGATTTGTTCCGTAATCGGTCATCCAAGCATTAAAATCATACATCCCTAAAATTCCTAAAACGGTCATCAAAATAAGCCAACCTAAAAACCAGTTGTAGTTTACCTTTCCTAAATACCCTAATAAACCTATGAGAACACCTAATGCTGCCATACCACCTATTACCATTGGGAATACACTAAATTCCCACATATCTTCTGGTTTGGGGAGCGTTTTCATCCCTATGTAGTGATTGAGTCCATCGATATTTTGAATGTCAAATTCATTCATTCCCTGAATACCATCGATATAGATATTCATTCCTAGAGGTTCTGGATATTGTGGCGCACCTAGTTTGATATTCCATAGCGGGAATACAAATAGACCCATTAATAGAGCGGCACCCAAAATCATAAGAAGACTTGCCTTTTTCATAATAATAATAATAATTAATAGTGATTATGCTTACACGTATCACTCTCTGCGTGGTCATAAACCTCGTGAGTTTGCTTTCGCGAAAGCGTATCCAGAAAAGATATAAGTAAACAGGCGGCAATAAATCCTACCGCCTGCTTACAAACAACCATCAAATGGTTAGTCTCCTAGAGACCAACTAATTTCTATGTTGGAATTTGCTGGCGAAACTCTAACATAACCCTGCATCTCTTGGTGAAGTGCAGAGCAAAAATCTGTACAGTAGAATGGCCATACACCTACTTGTTTAGGTTCCCACAGCGAGGTTTTAGTCTGTCCTGGCATAATGAGAAGCTCTGACGTATTTTGACCTATCATTGCAAATCCGTGCGGTACATCAAAATCTTGCTCGTGATTTGTAATGTGGAAATATACTTTATCTCCCACTTTTACACCTTCTATATTATCCGGTGTAAAGTGACTACGTATGGTAGACATATAGATATGAACTTCGTTCCCTTTTCTTTCCACTTTAGCTTGGTCTGGACTCGTTACCGCATAAGGATGCTTGTTATCATCTAGCCTATAAAACTTCTTAGCCTTAGGCTTCAATAAATCCGCAGGACATCCAGCTGCGTAGTGTGGTTCACCGTGTGTTGGAAAATCGTACAGTAATTCCATTTTTTCTCCAGAGATATCATAAATCTGTGCAGAGTGCTCCATTTCTGGTCCTACAGGCAAGTATCTATCTTTGGTAATCTTGTTCATCGCTACCACATACTTACCAAAAGGCTTTTTGGAGTTACCTCCAGGTATCATCAAGTGACCTACAGAATAATAGGTAGGTTGTCTATCTTTTACTTCCCAAGTACCCAATTCCCATTTCACAACTTCAGATGATATAAAGAATGTCGTATAGGCATTTCCTTTGCCATCAAACTCGGTATGTAATGGACCTAATCCACCACTTTTTACCGTTCCAGCTAATACATCTTCAAACTTTAGAATAGGAATTCCGTAAGCTTCTCCATCGAACTTTTTACCTTCAATAGCAGCAATCATATTATCAAAAGAGTGTACCGTTAAGTCTGCAGATAGTTTACCATTACCGATAATGTAATTACCTGTTGGGTCTACATCACAACCGTGAGGTGATTTAGGAGTAGGTAAGAAAAATACAGCACCTGGTACATCTAGTGGATTTACCGTTAGTACTTCCTTCTTCATTGTGCTAGTTGCCATATGTGTAGACTCATCGTACACATTATGTGCGTAGTTTGCTGGCATTTTAGTACCGCCACCATTATTTACATATTCTTCTACTTTTTTCCAGTTAATCGCTGCAATAAAGTCTTTATCATTTTGAGACGCATTTACTTCTTGTAAAGAGTTTGCCTCCTCAGTATTATATGTTGTAAAGAAGAACCAACCGTGTGACTTACCACGTCCTGGATGCGCCAAGTCATAGTTAAATCCTGGCATAATCAACTGGAACTTAATATCCATATGACCGTGCTCCGGTTCTACACTTATAAATGAAAGTGCTCCTTGGAAATTTCCTTTATACTCATTGATAGGCATATCTCGTTGCGGAATAGGCACAGAAAAACGTGTTCCAGCCACAACATACTCTGAGTTTTCAGTTACAAATGATGAACTGTGATTTCCTGCACTATTAGGTACTTCGATAATCTCTTCAGTTTCAAAAGTACTTAGACTTATACGCGCAATTCTAGGAGTATTATTACCATTTATAAAAATCCAGCGCCCATCTAATTCTCCGTTAGTTTGTGAAATATCCGGGTGGTGAGAATCATCCCAAGGCACAAAACCGTGTGAAGTATTGAGCATAGGCTTTGTTTCTTCAGAATATCCGTAGCCAGAAGTAGGAAACTGTGAGAACACAGGAATTTCCTTAAACATTCTGCCTGACGGTAAACCATACACAGTCAAGTTACCGCTATAACCGCCAGACATAAATGCATAGAATTCATCGTGCTCTCCAGGAGCAACGTATACTTTTTCGGCAGCACTAGAGTTTAATGCGCCATTAGATTTACCTGATTGACCATTATTATTACCACAGCTTGTTAGAAAAAGCGCAGCACCTAATAAGGATAATAGTTGAAATTTATATTTTTTCATTAGTTCTAAAATTTTGTTGTTATCAATAATTGGTTGAATTTTATTGTGGTAAGATTACTTTGTCAACTACGTAAGCGGTTCCATTACTTGCCTTTACAGCACCTAATATCTTAGCACCACCTATGTAGATATCATCCCCTTTTGTTTCTACTTCTACGCTAGTATCATCTGCTTGTCCAAGTTTTTTTACTTTTTTAAGCAAACTCATATCATAATTACCAGCCGTAACGTGATGCTTCAAAATGGTAGCTAAGGTTTCTTTGTTCTCTGGCTTTAGTAAATCTTCTACAGTTCCTGCTGGCAATGCTTCAAAGGCCGCATTAGTAGGAGCAAATACCATTAAAGGACCTGCATTTACTAAAGCATTCTCTAATTGCGCAGCTTGTACCGCCGCCACTAGCGTTGTGTGGTCAGGAGATTTTATAGCGATTTGTAACACATTAGGATTTGAAACATCGTCTTCTACAAAAGCTTGCCCTTGCTGACTTTGAGGAGTCGCTTCTGTGGCAGTTGTGGCACTAGTATTATTTTGAGCGGTTTCATTCTTACAGCTGCAAAGAAATACTAGTAATACAGCTATAGGAATAACTTTGAATAGATGGATAGTTTTCATAATTGTTTATTTTAAGGTTCTGAAATATTCGAGGATATCACGTGCCTGCTCTTCTGTCATATTCTGGTTTGCCATTGCAGCACCGTTAAACTCAACTAACAAATCTTTAGCACACTGGTCTTCCTCAGTCATTAGTTTAGGGTCAAGAATCATATTCATAATCCATTCTGGACTACGACGCTCCATAATACCTGTAGGATTAGGACCTATAAAACGTTTGTTCGTTTTGTGGCAAGCGGTACAGTTGGTTTTGAAGAGTGCAGCACCTCTTTCTACCATAGCATTATCGATTGTAGCAGGCAATTCTAAATTTTTAATTTTACCTACACCTTTATTATTAAGTGTAATACGTTTAGATGCAGGAACTACATCAGATTTAGGCTCTTCCTTCTTTTTTTCAACTTTTGGTTTTCTCTCGTAAGTAAACTTTTCTTTCTTTTTTTCCTCTTTCCCACCACAGCTTATCAATAAGCCTAAGGTGATGAGCATTGCGATACGATGGATTGTTCTCATAATGGTAATATTTAAATGTTTTGTTTTAGTTCAAATAGAAATTATCTCGATTTGATACCACAAAAATAAAAGACCTTTTAGTCTGAAAAGATGACTTTTGTCATATAAAAGACCTTTTTATCTTTTATATCTTTGTAGATAAGAAATAGACAAAGCATTATGTTTTCAAAATCCTGTGAATATGGAATTAAAGCACTTATCTATATAGCCAACTATTCCATTAAGGATAAGCGAGTTAATATAGGTAATGTGGCAGAAGCAATCGATTCTCCTACTGCCTTTACAGCAAAAATTCTACAGCGCCTAGTTAAAGGAGGTATTGTTGATTCCAGAAAAGGACCTCACGGTGGGTTTTCCATAACTAAAGAGCGGATATCAGTTATTACACTAAAAGAAGTGGTCACCATAATAGATGGTGATAGCGTATATAATGGATGTGGTTTGGGTCTTGAAGAATGTAATGAAGAAAAGCCATGCCCTTTACATAAGAAATTTAATCCTGTTAGGGATAAACTTACCGTAATGCTAGAACAAACTACACTGGAAGATTTAGCTTCTCAGTTAGAATACAACCGAACATTTTTAAAATAATTAATACTAAAAACGATAGTTATGACTGATTTAAAAGAACAATAAATAGGGCAATTTGTAGCTCAAGACTTCAGAACCGCTGCTGTATTTTCAGAATATGGCATTGATTTTTGCTGTAAAGGAAACAGACCACTTGCAAACGTCTGTGAAAAAAATGGAATAGCGGTTGACGAGATTTTGGACAAACTAAATATTGCAGTAAGCAAGGAAGTAAATCCTTCTATAGATTATAAGTCTTGGCCACTTGATTTACTGGCTACATACATTGAACGTACACATCACAAATATGTTGAAGAAAAAATACCCGTGCTTCATCAATTCTTAGCTAAACTGTGCAAAGTTCACGGTGAACGCCATCCAGAACTTTTAGAAGTTAATGACCTATTTATTGCAGTATCGAATGAACTGGCGCAGCATATGAAAAAGGAAGAACTAATACTTTTTCCTCGAATTAAAAAATTGGTGCAGCATCAAGAAAATAAGACACCTCTAGAACCGGCTCATTTTGGAACAGTGCAAAACCCAATTTCTATGATGGAGCACGAACACGATAACGCGGGTGAAATCTTTAGAACAATCGCTAAATTAACAGATAATTATACACCACCTGCAGACGCTTGTAATACTTATAAAGTTACGTTCTCAATGCTAGATGAATTTGAGAAGGATTTACATCTTCATATTCATTTAGAAAACAACATATTATTTCCTGGAGCTATAAAGCTCGAACAAGCATTAAGCTAGCAAGAGCTTTTAAAATGAAATAAATTCACAGTCTTTTGTTATTATTCTTGAGTCGTACTGAATAATAACAAAAGACTTTTTTAAAACATAATTATGAAGACCATTGAAAACAGAGCCGATATTTCTTTTCTCGTCCATACATTTTATGCTCAAATAAGAAAAGACACTTTGCTTGGTCCTATTTTCAATAGCCATATTGCTGATGAACAATGGCCAGAACATTTGGAAAAGCTAACCGACTTCTGGGAAACTAATCTTTTTGGTATTCCAAAATTTAAAGGTAACCCCACGCAGAAACATCTTGGCGTTGACAAAAATCTGTATCACCAGACCTCTCAAGTACATTTTGGGCAGTGGCTCAACCTTTGGTTTCAGACGATAGACGCCCATTTCGTAGGTGCAATCGCAACCAAGGCAAAAGAAGCGGCTAGACGAATGGCTCACGGTCAGTTTATGGCTATTTACAATCATAGACCTAAAAACGATTAAACTCTAAAAGAATACTTATGAAAACAGCAGACTTGTACAAAGACCTAGAATACAATCCCAAAAAACCACTTGTAAACGTACTTTTTGAAACCTCTTTTACCAAAGAAATACGAATTGCGATGCAAGAAGGAACCCAAATGAAAGAACATAAAACCTCTTTTCCTATTGTGGTTCAGGTGATAGAAGGTGTCATCGATTTTGGTGTAAACAACGAAGTTTTACATTTAAAAAAAGGAAACCTGATTGCCTTAGAACCTAGCGTACCACACGATTTAAAAGCACTTGAAAATAGCGTGGTTAGATTAACGCTTACTAAAAACGACGAGGCTCTTAGAGTTCAAGATGTTGCAAGTAAGTAGTATCTTTTTAAGATGCTTTAAAGCTAAATGCTACTTCTGGTTACGAATCTCACAAGTTCGCTTTACTGTTTCGCTCTCCCTTTGGTCGTGAATCTCGAAACTCGATTACGCGAAAGCGCATACAGTAATACCTTACCGTATGAAAACAAAATACTAAATACAAAAAAGCCCTATTGACATCTGCAGTAGGGCTTTCCACTTCAACCAAATAAAAACTAAGATTTAAAACTCAAAATCAAAGTACAAACTGCTTTCTGGATTTGTATCTGTCACTGTTTCTCCTTTAAGTACATCACCATCTTCATTATATAACATTAAGTTTACTCTCCAGTATCCTGTCATCGTTAAGGAGAGTTTACCGTCATACATTTGCGTAGCACTATTATAGGTTAAGTCTTCATTATTAGGCGAGCTATGATTACCCATACCGGGCATTCTTGGGTCTACGCTTATCATATAATCTGCTACGGGCGTGAAGGTCATCATATTTTCCATCTTATATAATGCTGCCGTAAAGTCATTTATCATAACATCAGGGCTTGAAGGACCTACCATTGCTAATACGTATCGGCTATTATCTGAAGCCATAAAAGAATTGACGCGTTTCATACCATCTGCAGGGGCAAGTACATCTATGGTGTCCATTGCTTCATAGGCAGTGCCATCAACTTCATAATTGAATTTCAAATCCCAGTATTCTGTATCGTTCCCTGGCATCTGGAAGATGATAAACCCTTTTGCAACGGTAGGAAACTCAGATATGCTCATAGCAGATTTTGGGCACGAGTGCATCATACTAGTCATATGCATCATAGGCGTCCAGTTTATCGTTGGGTTTTCAAAATAAGTATTGGTTGCGTTGTCCTTAATACGTACAGAGAGTTCATTGTATCCTATGGTAAATTCATTGTCAGCTCCATATATCTCAATGGTATGGTCATTTCCTGTTATCGATTTAACCAGTAGTAAGTCTGCTACTGGGTTTTCTACAAAAATGTCGTCATCCTCTTCCGTAGAACAAGAGGCTAGTGTTAGAACTAGACAAAGGATAGGTAATAGATATTTGATAGTTTTCATAATATGATATTTAAATGTGTTGTTTTATAAATTGTGGCATTAGCCGATTTTGTATGATAAGGTAAAGTGAAAGTTGCGCCCTATTCTTGGGATATTGTTCCAGTCTGAATACGTAGAATAGAACCTGTCAAAAATATTTTGTACGCCCACTTTTACGTAAAATGTGTTTTTTGAAATATGAAATGTTTTCCCAATTGACAGTCCAAAAGCGGTATAGGCATCTGTCTGGTTTTCGCCAAAAATGGGATTAAAGTTTACTTGTTTTGTTGCACCTTGCATATCGATACCAGCCGTAAAAGTGCCTTTATGATAGTTTAAAGCACCACCATAAGCGACAGGACTAATAAATGGAAGATTGCGGCTATCGCTATCTATACCGCGATGATAGGAGATGCCACCATTCCACTTAAGGTGCTTACTAATTTTATATTCAGTATTAAAGTATACATTACTAATCGTTGCATTGTCTAGATTACGATAAATCTTTACACCATCTGCGCCTATAGTCATTGTACTCAAACCTTGCTCAACTTCTCCTATAATGTAGTTGGGCATTCTAAATATATTACCGCTGAGGCCTATGTTGAGCTTTTTTGTTTTGTAACTAACAGCGCCATTGAATTCTATAGCTTGCTCATTATTAAGTTCAGGATTACCTATATAATCGTGATTATCTGTACTATTAAACAAGTAGAACCCAAAACCTTCAGAAACCGATGGTGCTCTTGTAGCATAAGATGCTCCTACTGAAATGTCAAAAGCTTTTACTTTCTTAGAATACAATGCAGAAACACTGGATAAGAATCTGTTTTGGGTAGCTTCCATATCTGGATAGAATATCTGTAAGCTATTAAGCCCAAAATCATCTGCTACAAAGTTGTTTTGAAAAGAGAGCCGTGTCGCTAGTTTTAATTCCGCTTTCGCGAAAGCGATATTATCCTCCACATATACTCCTGTATTTAATGTACGTACATCTGGCCACGTGAGCATAAACATAGGACTCTGGTTAACATCAGCTGGATACATCGTCATTTCTGCAAGAGAGCGGTTGTAGAAACCATCTGCCTTGAATAAAAATTGGTGTTTTTCCTTTGTAAGACCAGCCTGACTGTAAAAACCATACGTGTCACTCCATCCTGGCATATCCATACGTATAGGCACATCTGGACGTTGTGAATCGTCCATAATATGAGTGATACTGTTTGCATATAGCTTGGATTCCCAATTATTGAGTTTACCTAAAGATGCTTGCTCATAGGTTACCGCACCGATGATACCGCGAGCTAACGAGACATCCATAGGCAAGGCAGGATAACCTACATCACGAGCCTCATCAAAAATAAATGTAGCGCTCAACTTTCTATCTTCATCAAGCAAGAGACCTCCGTTAAAAGAAAGGTTGTACTTCGTAAACTGTGAGTATAAAACTTCCTCTCCACCGCCAGCGCGATAATTTTCGGCATCGCGATAAATGATATCTGCATCGATATAGAAATTTTCATCAGAAAAATTAATATCTGCACCTATGATTTTTTGTTCATTATTAGATTCAAAACCATCTTCTAAACTCACTTTAAAATAGTCTTCTTTAAAGCCTGTTTTATCTAGTTTTAAATCTACAGCACCACCAATACAGTTTCCTTGCTCACTTCCTTCTTGTCCAGAGGAAACTACTACTTTGGATAGGTTAGACACATCTACGTATGATGTAATTGGGTCCATTTTATCTGTACAAGCGGCAAAAATGCGCATTCCATCTATGGTTACAGATAGTCGTTCTGTCGCCATATTATTCACGTTAGGTTCCCAAGCATAGGCACCACGCTTAATCATTGTAACTTGTTGCGCTTTTTCAAGATATTCATCTACAGAAGAGAGCGGTTTAGACTGCCTCTGATAAGCCAATTTCTTTTTTGGAGCTATAACTATTACTTCGTCTAATACATTTACTTTTGTAGAATCTGCACAGACTTCTACACATTTCATCGTACAGCTTGCCGAGCATATATTAGCCTTTTTTTCTTGTCCATAAGTGCTTAGAAAAAATGCAGTGAAAAGAAATGTAAGACCTAGTTTTTGTTGAAAGGAATTCCTTGAAACTGGACATAGGTATTCCTTCACGTCTTTGATAAGTTTCATAGATGTAGTTATTAAATTGTTAATGAATGCCGTAAGTGTTTTCTTATTGAAAGGATTCCAAAGTAAGACACAAACGACGCTGTAGTTATTACTACTTAATATCGAGGTGGTGGAGAAGCTACATCACAGATTAATGTACTGTCTAGATTCTGCGAATCGTTGAAGTTTTGTTTCAATGTTATACGAGAGACAAGATGCACATCGTAGGTGTCTTCAGAAGCGCAGAATAAAACTACTGGTATTTCGGTTTTATCTTGAGAGTTATATGGCACTTCTTCAGATTCTTGAGCTTCTTTTGCCAGTTGCTTGCTCAGATAACATTTACCATTGCATTTGAGTTCTGGTTTGTCCTTGTTTTCACATAAGACTTTAATTATGTAGTCATAGTTTGCCACATAATCTGCTATAGGCCACAAAGGTTTAAATAGCATTGTAAGAGCAACTAATATGAGGACTACACTTTTCATTTCCAAAACTGTTAGGACAATTTTTATCCTAATTATGGTACAAATTTAAGAGGCATACACCCTAAAAAAGATGACAAAAGTCATATAAAAGACATTTTTGTCTTTTATATGAAAAATATTATCCTATTGACCTATTATCTAATAATTTTAAAAAGTAAGATATGATTAGAATAGAAATTAAATATCTTGCGTTCTATGGGAATTTTTGACTGGAGAAATCCGAATAATAGAAAAACAAAAAAAGAGGAGATTACAATAGAATGCGAGCAAGACTTTATTGTAATAAATAATGAAGCTATTAGCTTTCCAACTAGTTATTCTATCTTAAAAAGTATCATAGGGGAAGCTTCAAGGGTAGAACTTATTAAACAAACTAATAATAATGTATATCTATGGGATGAGTTAGGTATTTACTGCTCTACTAATAATCCAGAAAAGATGTTAATGCTATTACTAGTTGAAGATAATAGATACGGTCTGGGCCATCAACCTAAAAAAAACTTTTCGGGAACTGTTTCCATAGATGGCAAATCTCTAGACCAAGGCATTGCAGGTGTAAATGAAGACCGTCCGTATATGATTAGAGCCATTAATAAGGATAATAAACGTGTTGCGGTCGCCCTAGGTTGGAATCCTGGGAGATGACATAATCAACATATCATTCTCAGATGATAAAAGTCATCTTTATTAGTTATTAATTCGACAATCTTTGTACCAGAGATTTTAAAATTACCAATTATGGCTAACCAAAGAATTACCCAGTTACTCAGTTTTATACTCATTATAACCTCAATGGGAATCTATGCACAGACGCTAGAGGTAGATGCAGATTTAAGAGCACGTTTTGAATACAGACACGGGTTTAATAATCTGTTTCCAGACAATGCAGAACCTGCTGCATTTGTAAATCAGCGTACACGACTAAATATAGGTTACAAAGCAGAAAAACTAGAGCTTTTTGTCGCAGTCCAAGATGTGAGCATTTGGGGTGATACACGCCAAATTTTACCAGTAGACGGTAACGATTCCTTCTCCTTATTTCAAGCTTGGGGACAACTACAACTCAATGAAAACTGGTCTACTAAAATTGGACGACAAGTTATTTCTTATGACGACCAGCGTATTTTTGGTGGCCTAGACTGGGCGATGCAAGGACGTTTTCACGATGCAGCAATCGTTAAATACAAGAAAGGCGACTTTATGCTAGATATAGGTGGAGCGTTTAGTCAACAACGAGAGCGAAATGAAGGTAATGATTTTACCATTCAAGGTTTCTTTACCTACAAATCTATGCAGTACGCTTACCTCAAGAAATCTTGGGAAAAGAGTTCGGCTAGTTTTCTTTTCTTGAATACAGGTTTCCAAAATTTTACAGGTGTTGATAATGATATCGCAGATGGTGTATCTTACAGACAG
>TARA_R110002051_G_scaffold238425_1_pt1 | contig 18818 bp, 16 predicted proteins | sample TARA_R110002051 | Tara Oceans TARA_R110002051 (sample SAMEA4397023) | marine metagenome | biome: Polar Biome; feature: [MES] marine water layer (ENVO:01000295) within the mesopelagic zone...; material: water (ENVO:00002006), including particulate matter (ENVO:01000060) such...
GATTCGATGGCCGCCGACGCCGCAGCCGCCGAACCCTCGGCCAGTCACATCGTCACCATCGGCGCCCAGCGTTACGCGATACCCGCCGCATTGATGGCCGATCCGATCCAGCGCCGCGACGGTTTTGCCGAGCGGATGGATTTGACCCTGGCCCTGCCCTTGGGCGAAAACGGGAAGCTGAGCGAAGTCGCGATCACCATCATGCCGCGCGGACGCATGCGCACCAGCGCGGCGCTGCTCGACAGCGTCTATCTGCACCAGTTTGCAGCAACCCAGCTTTCGGGTGTTCCCGGACTTGTCGGCAAGCCCCTCGAACTCGACGCCGGAACGTCGGGCGAGACGGTTTGGTATGACCCGTTGACGGCCAACCCCTTCGTGGCCAAATGCATGACGCCGGTCGCCATGACAATCGGCGACAGAACCTGCCTGCGCGTGCTGACCCTTTCCGATCGCAACACGGCAATCGTGGCTTTCGATCCGGCAGCGCTGGACAACTGGCGCAGCTTTGACAGCCGTATCGAAGAGGCGCTGACGCCTCTCCGAAAATAGCTTTTCAAGACCGCATATTTCTAGAACTGGTCGAGCTTGGGCCGTCGGCCCACAGTGACGTGGTCGATGTCTTCGATCTGGAAACCCATGATGATCGACGGGATCATCATGAACACCAGACAGAAGATCGGCAGCCCGACCACCGTAATCACCTGCTGCAGTGCCGTCAGGCCCAGATCGCCGGCCAGGATGATCAGCATCACGGCCACCATTCCTTCCGCCACGCCCCAGAACACGCGCTGGTGCACCGGGCCGGGCTCAGCCTCGCCCGTGCACAGCATATCGACCACGAGCGAGGCCGAATCCGAAGACGTTGCGAAAAAGATGGCAACGACGACGATGGCGATGCCCTGCACGAGGGTGGCCAAGGGGAAATGCTCGAAAAAGGCGAACATCGCCAGCGGCACCGATTCACCGACCGCCCGGCTCAATTCGCCGGCAGCCGGCCCCATCTGCTCGCGCAGCGCCAGACCGATGCCGTCGATTTCCATGGCCTGCCAGCCAAAGATCGCAAACCAGATCAGGGTAAACAGCGAGGGCGCCAGAAGTACGCCGAACACGAACTCGCGAATCGTCCGCCCCCGCGAAATGCGGGCCACGAACAGGCCGATGAACGGCGACCAGGTCACTGTCCAGGCCCAGTAAAAGACCGTCCAGTCACCCTGCCAGCCCCACGGGTCGTTGGTGGGATTGATATTGGCCAACATGTCGTTCCAGAACGCCAGCCTGGGCAGATTGAAGAAATAGAGCCCGAACGTCTCGACGATCGCCCGAAACAGAAACAGGGTCGAGCCGGTCACCAGAACAAAGATCATCAACCCCACGGCCATGCCGATATTGAGGTTGGAGAGCAACTTCACGCCCTTGTCGAGACCGGCAACGATCGAAACGACCGCGACGGCGGTGAGCACCACAAGGATCCCCACCGTCAACGGCACATCGTCGGCCATCCCGGTCAAAGCGGAAATGCCAGCCGAAATCTGCGAGGCCCCGAGGCCGAGAGACACCGCCACGCCGAAAAGCGTGCCGAGAATCGAGGCGATATCGATCGCTTTGCCTATGGGGCCGTGAATGCCGTCCTTGAGCAGGGGATAAAACACCGAGCTCACCCGCACCGGAAGGCTATAGCGGTTGATGAAATAGCCGAAGGCCAGACCGGGCAGCGTAAAAATCGTCCAGGTGTGCAGGCCAAGATGATAGATCGAGATCGAGATCGCGTCCTTGGCCGCCTGTTCGCTGAACGGCTCGACACCCGCCATCGGCGGGCTTGAAAAATGGCTGATCGGCTCGGCCACGCCCCAGAACATGAGGACCGTGCCGATGCCGCCGGCAAACAGCATGGTGAACCATGAGAGATTGGAATAGTCGGGCGTACTGTCGCGCGGGCCAAGCTTGATATGGCCGTGCCGGCTGACGGCGGCCCAGATCAAAAACCCCAGCCAGGCATTGACGCCGAGAATGAAAAACCAGCCCAGATTGGTAACGATCCAGGCACGGGTTACCTCAAAGAAATTGCCGATCGGTTCGGGAACAACGACCAGCAAAAGAACGAAAATGACAGTAAGTCCCGCTGAAACGAAAAATATCGTCGGGTCCGTCCTCAGACCCAACCGCTCGGCCCAGGCTTCCATTGGAGCCTCCCTTTGTTAGCCCGCAAACAAATCCCCCTGACGGGAAGCATGCACGGCAAACGGCCGAAATGCAAAAAGGCTCCCCGAACGGGAAGCCTTTTCAAAATTCACTTTTTATTTGCAGCCGATTAGCTGACTTCGTCGAGATCGATATCGAGGATCGAAATCTGCACCATGTAAGACCGTTCCCCCTCGTCTTCATCGAGATAGATCAGACCGATGAATTCATCGCCCAGGTAGAGTTCGACCGAGTCGTCCTGCTTGGGGCGGGGGCGAACATCGATGGAGCGGTTGCCGAACTTGTGTTGCAGGTATTTCTGCAGCTTGATGATTTCTTCGTGCTTCACAAAAAGTCTCCATTGCGCGCTATCGCTCGGCGAAGCCAATGCCCACCGCTGGAACGCTATCGATTACAGTCGTTTTGAGGTCGGCGCGACTTTAGCCATCATGGCCCCAAACGCAAGAACGGGGATGATTTTTCCCCGCTGCACACGCTGTCAGTCGCGTGGGACCATGACGATCTGGTCCATGACCGTCGCCGGCTGGTTGCAACCGGCTTCGCCAACCACCTTGGCCGGCACACCGGCCACCGTGGTGCGCTCGGGCACTTCCTTGAGCACCACCGAGCCGGCGGCGACGCGTGAGCAATCGCCAACCTTGATATTGCCCAAAATCTTGGCTCCTGCCCCGATGAGCACGCCATTGCCGATCTTGGGGTGCCGGTCCTGATCGGCCTTGCCGGTGCCGCCCAGCGTCACCGAATGCAGAATCGAGACATGATCGCCGATCACCGCCGTTTCGCCCACGACAAAGCCGGTGGCGTGATCGAGCATGATGCCCTTGCCGATCCGGGCGGCTGGGTTGATGTCGGTCTGGAACACCTGGCTGGACCGGCTTTGCAGATAGAGTGCGAAATCGCGACGCCCCGTGTTCCACAGCGCATGGGCAAAACGATGCGTCTGAATGGCCTGAAAGCCCTTGAAGAACAGGAAGGGCTCGACGACCCTGTGGCAGGCCGGGTCGCGTTCCAGGGTCGCCGCCAGATCGGCCCGTGCCGAGGCGGTGATTTCAGGATGGCTCTCGAGCATTTCATCGAACGCCTGCCGGATAAGATCGGCCGGAACGTCGGAATGGTCGAGCCGCGCGGCCAGCCGATGGGCCAGCGCCGATTCAAAACTCGAATGATTGAGAATGCTCGAAATCGCCAGTTGCGTGAGGAAGGGTTCGTCGGCGCAAATGCGCTCGGCCTCGACCGTCATCGCATCCCATATGGGATCGACGGCCTTGATGGTGCCGGGCTTCTTGACGCTCGAGGACATGACTTCTCCGCTCGCTGCGATTTTTTCCGATTGCCACATATAGGCGAACCCATTGTCGCAAACAAAGGGTTCTGAGGCAAATTGGTTCACTTTTGCCTTACGCGGGATAAACCCGCGCCAGAAACGCCACCGCGCCCCGCCTGAACTGCGGGTCGCCGGTTGCGCGCATGTGATCGCGGCGCTCGATAACCAGCGCTTCGCCATGCGCCATCAGATTGGCCAGCACCTGGGGGTCGCCACCCACCTCGTCTTCGCTGCCCACGGCAACCAGAACCGGCACGGCAATCTGGCTGACCTGCTCTTCGGTCATTTTGGTGCGCGAACCGGCCATGCAGGCCGAAAGCGCCTTCAAATCGCTCTTTGTATGTTCGGCAAAAATGCGGAACTGCCGCCCGGTCTTGTGGGTGACATCGGCCAGCGTGGGCGCGTTGAGCCCGGCGATGATCTCGTCGCTGTCGAGCATCGGGCGCACCATATTGCCGCCCAGCCCGCCAAAGATGGCGCAGGCGACCTTTTCCGGGTTCTGGATGCACACGAACGCGCTAATCCGCGCGCCCATCGAATAGCCGATCAGCGCGGCCTTATCGAACCCGAGATGATCGATGAGATTGGCCACGTCCCGCGCCATGTCCGGAGCGCCATAGACCGATGGATCGTAGATCTCTTCGGACGCCCCGTGACCGCGATTGTCCAGCGTGACGACCTGATAACCCGCCTTGGTGAGCTCATCGACCCAGCCGGTCGCCACCCAGTTGACGTTTCCATTCGAAGCAAAGCCATGAACGGCAATTATCGGCTTTCCCTCGCCGTGAACCTGGTAGGCAAGCGCGAAACCTTCGGATTGGAAAACGGGCATAAGGGATTCTTTCGATTCTGAAATCGCCTTCTCTTACCAAGCCCGCACCGCAGCGCCAACCGCGCCAACATGTCTCTGGCCATGACCGGCCCAAATCGGTATGGTCCGCCCGATTTCAAACAAGCCCAGCCGGATGGTCGCTCTCATGGCACAGCACGGAACTCCTCACTTCCACAATTCCGAAGGATTGGCCCGCATCGAGATCGGCGCCAAGGAATTCCAGTGCGTTGGCGCAAAGCCGCCCTTCGACCATCCCCATGTGTTCCTCGACATGGGCCACGACACCGAGATCGTCTGCCCCTATTGCTCGACGCTCTATATCTTCAGCCCCGCCCTGCCCCATGGTGCGGCCAACCCGCCCAGCGCGGTGTTCGAGGTCGAACACGCCTAGAGCGCCATGGGCGCTCCGCGCACAGTCTATATTGCCGGCGCTGGAATTGCCGGGCTGACCCTTGCGCTGGCGCTGGCCAAATTCGGCCTGCAGGTTGTCGTGCTCGAGCGCAATGCCGCGGTTTCCGAATTCGGCGCCGGGCTCCAGATCAGCGCCAACGCGCGAAAAGTGCTCGACAGCCTGGGGCTTTCTCAAGCGATAGCCGAACGCAGCTTTGCACCCGAAGGGATCGACATCTTTCCCGATGGAAGGGAAACGCCGCTGCAGACCCTCACGCTGGGCAGAGCCATCGAAACACGCTTCGGGGCGCCCTATGCCGTGATGCATCGGGCCGATCTGCTCGACGTGCTCCACAGCGCCGCTAGGCGCTTTGCCAATATCGACATCGTCTTTTCCGTCACCGATTTTGTCCTCGAGAGTTCAGCCAACACCCCGACGGTGAGCGCACAGGACCCGGACGGGAAAAGCCGCAAGGCAAGGCCCTTCGCTTTTGTCGGCGCCGACGGCGTCCGCTCGGTCACGCGAACCCGCTATCTGGACGGTCCGGGCGCCCGATACACCGGCAAGGTGGCCTGGCGGACGCTGGTTGCGCCCGACGCGCTCTCAGATGTCCTCGACCTCAATCGCACCAGCCTGCTGCTCAATCCCCATTTTCACCTCGTGGTCTATCCATTGCCGCACCGCAACGCGGTCAACCTGGCGCTGTTCACGCAGGAAAAAGAGCGCGATCTTTCCGTCCTCGACCACCGCGCACCACGGATAAAACCCGGCAGGGACAGGCGCTTGGCCCGCATTCTCGATTCAGTGGGCGAAGAATGGACACCCTGGGTCCTTTCGAGCGTGGAAACGCCCGTCTGGCACAAGGGTCCTATCGGGCTTGTCGGCGATGCCGCCCACGCCATGCTGCCGTTTCAGGCGCAGGGCGCGGCGATGGGCATAGAGGACGCTGCGGTTCTGGCGCCCCTGCTCGCCGCTTCGCCCAGCGCCGAGCACGCCTTTTCCCGCTTTGCAGCCTTGCGTCAGGAGCGGGTAAAGCGTGTGCAGGACGCCTCGGCCAGCAACGGGAAAATCTTTCATATGGGCTTTCCCTTCTCGCTTGCCCGCAACACGGTCATAAGGGTTGAAGGTCCCCAGGGACATTTCAAGCGTCTGGACTGGCTTTATGGGTATGATGCCATTCAAACGGGAAAGAGTTGATCGAAGGCCTCGGAACCGGCTTCTTGGTTCTTGCCTTTCCCACCGCCGATATGCCAACTGAACGCTTGTCCAAAGGCCGCACCCAAAATCCATGCGCGTTAATCCCCAGTCCAAGCTGACGCTCGTATTTATCCTTCTCACGGTATTTCTCGACATCGTGGGGCTGGGCATCATACTGCCGGTGCTTCCGGGGCTGATCGTCGAGCTGTCGCACGAAGGAATGACCGATGCCGCCAAGATCGGCGGCTATCTGATCTTCGTTTATGCCTCGATGCAGTTCATCTTCTCCCCCATCCTGGGCAATCTGTCCGACCGGTGGGGACGCCGACCGATCCTGCTGCTCTCGCTGGTCGGACTGTCTCTCGATTACCTCATCATGGCCTGGGCGCCCACGCTTCTGTGGCTTTTCGTTGGCCGCGTGCTCTCGGGCATCTGCGGCGCGGCGATGGGCACGGCAACGGCCTATGTGGCCGACATCACGCCCCAGGAAAAGCGTTCGCAACGGTTCGGGCTGATCGGGGCCGCATTCGGGCTGGGCTTTATCGTGGGCCCGGTGATCGGCGGCGAATTGGGCGAATTCGGGCCTCGCGCACCCTTCTATCTGGCCTCGGCGCTGGCTGCCGCCAATGTGGTGTTCGGCTTTTTCGTTTTGCCCGAAAGCCTGTCGAAATTCCGGCGCCGCCGGTTCAACTGGAAGCGCGCCAACCCCTTCGGCGCGCTCTGGGCCTTCCGCCATACCCCGGTGATCTTCGTTCTGCTCGGCTGCGTTTTCCTGTTTTCGCTCGCCGGACAGACCTATCCCAATGTCTGGAACTTCTTCACCATCGAGCAATTTGGCTGGGGGCCATCGCAGGTTGGCCGGTCGCTGGCCATATTCGGCATCCTGTTCGCGCTGAGCCAAGCCCTTCTGGTCGGATTTTCAACCCGCTATCTCGGTGTTACCGCCACCGTTATCATCGGGCTCACGCTGGCCATGGTCGCCTTTATCGGGGTCTCGATGATCCACACCGAGCTGGGCTTGTGGACCTTCCTGGTCGTCGGCGCCTTTTCGGGTGTCGCGGCCCCGGCACTCACCGGACTTTTGGCCAACAACGCCCGCGCCAACCAGCAGGGTGAACTTCAGGGCGCGGTCAACGCCTCAAATTCGCTGACCGCCATCATCGCGCCGCTCGCGGCGACGCAGATGTTTTCCTTTTTCACCAACAATGATCTGCGGCCCTTCACCTTCCCCGGTGCACCGTTCTTTGCGGCTGGACTGATCATTGCCTGCGCCATGGCGCTCTTTATCTTCGCCGCCATTCGCTATGACCTGTCGCACCGGCCCTATGATGAAGCGCGCGAAAAGCCGCGCTATGCCCAACCAAGCGGCCAGGCGGTCAATCCGCCCGAAACCGAACTGCCCGAGGACGAGAACGGCAACGGTGAGCCGGAAGGTGCAGCTCAGACCACGAACAAATAAGGCCGGGTTGCCCCGGCCTTCTCGTTATTGACCGATCAGGCTCGGCCATGTGTGGTGAAAATCGCCATCCTTGTCCAAGCGCTTGAACCCGTGGGCGCCGAAGAAATCGCGCTGCCCCTGGGTCAGATTGGTCGTGCCCCGCGCCTGGCGATAGGCATCGAAATAGGCCAGGGCCGACGAAAGACAGGGCGACGGCAATTCATTGATCGCGCAGGTGGCAACCACGGCCCGCAATGCGCCATTGCTGTCCTTCATCATGTCGATGAAGGCCGGTTGGGTCAGAAGATTGGCCGCCCCACCGCTATCGAACGCCTGGGCAATCTGGTCAAGGAACCGCGACCGGATGATGCAGCCTGCCCGCCAGATCTTGGCGATGGTGGCCAGCGGCAGGTTCCAGCCATTGTCCTCGGACGCCTTGGCCATGACTGCAAAGCCCTGCGCATAGGCTGCGATCTTTCCGGCCAGCAGCGCCTTTTCCAGCGCCTCGAGCGAAATGGTCGCCTTGCCTTTGGCGCCCGCGCCGTAGATTTCCTCGCCCCGGACGCGCTCGTCCTTCATCGCCGAAATCGACCGCGCGGCAACCGCACCTTCGATCGTGGTGGCCGACACGCCCAGATTGAGCGCTTCGATGGCCGACCAGCGGCCAGTACCCTTCTGGCCCGCCGCATCGAGAATGACCTCGACCAGTGGCTTGCCGGACTCATCGTCCATGGCGTTGAGCACATGGCTGGTGATTTCAATGAGATAGCTATCGAGGGGGCCCTTGTTCCACTCCTCGAAAACCTTGGCACACTCGGCGGGGCTCATGGCCAACCCGTCGCGCATGATGCCGTAAATCTCGCCGATCATCTGCATGTCGGCATATTCGATGCCGTTGTGGATGGTCTTTACGAAATGGCCCGCCCCGCCGGTCCCCAGATAGGCGCAACACGCCTCGCCATTGAACTTGGCGGAAATGGCGGTCAGGACGGCCTCGGCATTGTCCCACTGGGCTTCCGAACCGCCGACCATGATGGAGGGGCCGTGCCGTGCACCCTCTTCTCCACCCGACACCCCGATGCCCAGAAAGCCGATGCCCGTGCCATCGAGCTCTGAAAAGCGGCGTACGGTGTCGTGGTAATTGGCGTTGCCCGCGTCGATGATGACATCGCCCTCGGAAAGCAGCGGCTTGAGTTCGGCAATCACCTGATCGACCGGATCGCCGGCCTTGACCATGATGATGACCGAGCGCGGCCGTTTGAGCATGGAAATGAACGTCGCCAGTTCGCCGCTGCCCATCACGTTGGATTTCAGGTCCCCGGCATTGGCCAGAAACGCATCCACCTTCTCAGCGGTGCGGTTGTAAACGGCCACCTTGTAGCCGTTGTCGGCAATGTTGAGGGCAAGATTTTCACCCATCACCCCAAGCCCGACAAGGCCGATATCTGCCTCTTCCATGCACAAAGCCTCTCAACTTTCGTGTGCGGTCAGGAAAAGCTGCAGACTTTTCCGCTTCGACCGCGCGACCAAATAAGGACCTGGAACGCCGTGTCCATCGGTTGGGCGACCCCTGGTTCCAGTTCTATAGTCCTTGTCTCTAGCCCTCGACGGGAGCCGGGGCAAGTTGTGCCGAACCTCCGGCGTGCATCATCGCGCCCTGCTGTCACTCCGATGCATCAATGGCTTGCAACCGATTGCAGCGCGGGCGGGACCGTGGCAGGTAAGAAAACCTCATCAAGCAACACCCGGATCGCCATGCCGTCACCTGCCTCCAGCAAACCCCGTCTCATCGTCGTCATGGGCGTTTCGGGCGCCGGAAAGTCGACAATCGGGGAGGAGCTGGCCGAACGGCTGGATGTGCCCTTTATCGACGCCGACAATCTCCATCCGCGCGCCAATGTCGAAAAGATGCGCGGCGGCACCCCGCTCGAGGATTCAGACCGCTGGCCGTGGCTGGAGATCGTTGCCGACGCCATGCGCAACACCGCCGACACCAATGGGCGGGTTGTCTGCGCATGCTCGGCCCTGCGCCGGTCCTATCGCGATTGCCTCACAAACCGGGCCGAGGAACCGATCGCCTTCGTGCTGCTGCATGGGGACAAATCGGTCATTGCCGAGCGCCAGGCCAACCGTCCGGGCCATTTCATGCCATCGGCCCTGCTCGACAGCCAGTTCGCGACCCTCGAGCCGTTCGGACCCGACGAGCACGGCATAACCATCGACGTGGCACTGTCGATCAAAGAGATCGTCGACGAAGCGGCTGCGGCACTCGGCTAGCGCCGCTCGACCGTATAGCCGCGTTCTTCCAGAATTTCGGGAATGGAATCCGGGCCGACATAGTGGCCCAGCCCGACGGCCACCAAAGATGTCCCCTTGCCCGAGAGAATGTCCTCGATACCATCGGCAAAACCGAGATTGCGCTCGGTAAACAGCACATCGTAGAACCCTTCGAGTTCCTCGGCGATTTCGGCAGTTTCCCTCTCCAGAGTGGAAAGATCGCCGTCGATCCAGCTTTCCAGTTCATCGACCAGACTGATCTTGGCTTCCTCATATTCGATTATGGTCTGGCGCAGCACGTCCAGTTGCACGGACTCGTCCATGCCCGAAAGCGTTTCGAACTGTTGCTCGAAGGTTTCAAACCCCATCACTGGAATGCCCATCCGGTCGGCCCGGTCCTTGATGTGCATGTCGATGCCGCCCTGCGGATCGAACCCGGCATCGACCAGCATCAGGCTCGAAATCTGCAAATAGGCGTACCAGGGGCGCAAGTCATCGAAACTGTCGAGCGGCACCCCATGCTCATCGAGAATGGTTTCAAGCCCTGCCATTTCCTCGTCATCAAGCAATGAAGACAGCGGACGGTCAGGCGACATGCCCGATTCCATTATGAGCCCGAACAGGTTTTCCGGAGGTTCGAAACTGGCGAGTTCGAGCCAGACGTTGTCGGCCGCATCGAGAATGTCGGCCAGTTGCGGGCTTTCCCAATCCACGCCGTCGCGCATCATGTGCACGGTGCCAATCATATAGACGGTCGAATTGTCGTCCTCGATAACCCAGATCGGTGGCTCGGGCGTTTGGGCGGCAAGCGGGCCGGCCATTGTTCCAAACAACAGTCCAGCCGCAATCCTTCGTGTCCATCGTCCAAACGCCATAAGTTCAACCTTTCAAGTCGATAAGCGGAATGGGGAGAACCCCCAGTCCAAGAAATTGTTTCGAAAAGTTCATCTCGCCATTACTATGGCGCCATGACCCTTGCTCAAACCATAAGCGCGCCGCTTCACCGGCCAATGCCACGCCGCTGGATTGCGGCGGCTGGCTTTGCCGTGTTCGCCATGGCGGCGGTGGCCTTGTGGGGCAGCGGCTACGCCAACCGGCTCTATTTCGACGAAGCCAATGCGCGCGGCAACAACACCCTGCGTCTCGCGGTCGCCGTGTTGCGTGGCCACATGGAGCGCTACGAAAGCCTGCCCAGGGTTATTGCCGATTTTGATGACATCAAGGCCGTGCTCGCCGATCCCGGCAATCAGGACCTCGTTGCCGACGTCAACACCTATCTCAAGCAGATCAATACCCAGTTCGAATCCTCCGACATCTACGTGATGGGCGAAGACGGAACGACAATCGTCGCCTCCAATTACGACAGCGATACGCCTTTCGTGGGCGAGAATTTCCAGTATCGCCCCTATTTCTACGACGCAATCGAAGGGGGCGAAGGCCGCTTCTTTGCTCTTGGCACCACATCGTTCAAGCGCGGCTATTATTTCGGCGCACCGGTTCTGGTCGATGGCCAGTTCAAGGGTGTCGTGGCGGTCAAGGTTGACGTCGATTCGATCGAAGAGACCTGGCGCGGCGGCGACTATCTCATCGTGGTGACCGACCCCGAGGGCATCATCTTCATGTCGAGTCGGGCCGACCTGCTCTACAATTCCATGCTGCCGCTGACCGCCGACCGGTTAGCCCGCACCGCCGAAACCCGGCGCTATGCCAACGCCGAACTCGTCGAGCTGCCGTTCCGCGAAACCGGAGACGCGCGCCATCGCCTGCTCAGCATCGAGCGCGAGGCGACGGCCAGCGAATATCTTGTGGTCTCCGAATCCATGCCCGAGGCCGACTGGACGGTCAGCGTCATGCTCGACACCGCCTCGGCCCGTGCCCAGGCGCTCACGACCACCATCATCGCCCTCCTCGCCATCGCGCTGGGCACATTGGCCGGTGCAATCTACGCCCAGCGACGGGCCCGCTTGCGCGAGCGCATGCACCTGCAACGCGAGGCCAAGGAAATGCTCGAGCGCCGCGTCACCGAGCGCACGGCCGAACTCGCCAGCGTCAATATCAAGCTCGAAGAAGAAGTGGCCGAGCGCCGGGTGACCGAACAGATGTTGCGCAAGACCCAATCGGACCTGATTCAGGCTGGCAAACTCGCCGCTCTGGGTCAGATGTCGGCCGCCCTGTCGCACGAATTCAACCAGCCGCTCTCGGCCGCCCGCAACTATGCCGACAACGCGCTGGTCCTGATCGATCGTGGACGGATCGAAGACGCGCGCGCCAATGTGGGGCGCATTTCGGGGCTGATCGACCGCATGAATTCCATCTCGGGCCACCTGCGCAATTTCGCCCGCAAGCCCAAGCAAAAGCTGACAAATGTGCCGCTCGATCTGGTGATCGGCGATACGATCGAACTGATAAACTGGCGGGTGAAATCGACTGGCGTGGACCTGATCGTCGACATCGAACAAGAACCGCTGACGGTCATTGGCGGTCCGGTTCGCCTCCAGCAGGTTCTGGTCAACATTCTCACCAATGCCATCGACGCCGCCGAAACCGGAACCGACCGCCGCATTGAACTGACTGCGCGGCGAGAGGAAAACCGGGTCGCCGTCGCGATCCGCGACCACGGGCCGGGCATCGCTTCGAGCCTTGCCGAGCGGATCTTCGACCCGTTCTTTTCCACCAAGGGAGTCGGCAAGGGGCTGGGGCTCGGGCTTTCGATTTCCTACAACATCATCAAGGACTTCGGAGGCGAATTGCGCGTGGAAAACCATCCCGAAGGCGGCGCATTGTTCACCATCGAACTCCAAAGCATCCAATCGGGGTTTGCCGAGGCCGCACAATGAGCGGCGCAAAGATCATCCTCGTCGACGACGAAAACGAATTGCGTCATTCGACCGCCCAGGCCCTGGAACTGGCCGGCTTCGAGGTCATCGATTTCGCTTCGGCCGAACAGGCCACCCATTTCGCCGGGTTTGGCTTTAAAGGCATCGTCATCACCGATATCCGCATGCCGGGCCCGGACGGCCTGACATTGATGAACAGGCTGCACGAACTCGACCGCGACATACCGGTGATCCTGATCACCGGCCATGGCGACGTCCAACTGGCAGTCCGCGCCATGCGCGAAGGCGCCTATGATTTCATCGAAAAGCCGTTCGTGACCAGCCAGTTGGCCGAGATCGCCGCCCGCGCCCTCGAATACCGCAAGCTGGTGTTGGAAAACCGGGTCCTTCGCGCTGCAGCCGGCCAGAGCGATGATCTCGAACAGCGGCTTTTGGGCCGCTCCAACCCCATGGTGGAGTTGCGCCGCAAGCTGCGAACCATCGGCCCGACCGACACCGACGTGTTGATCGTCGGCGATACGGGATCGGGCAAGGAGGTGACGGCCCGTGCCCTGCACGATCTCTCCCACCGCTCGAGCAAGCCCTACGTCGCGATCAACTGCGCCGCGCTGCCCGCCAATCTGATCGAGAGCGAACTGTTCGGCCACGAAGTCGGCGCCTTTCCAGGCGCCATGCGGGCCCGGTTCGGCAAGTTCGAACTGGCGCAGGGCGGCACCATCCTGCTCGACGAGATCGGCTCGATGCCCATGGACGTCCAGGGCAAGCTGCTCCGCGTCATCCAGGAGCGCACCATAACCCGGCTGGGCTCAAATGATGGCCTGCCGCTCGATGTGCGGTTTGTCGCAACCTCGAAAACCCCGCTCGAAGCCAATGTGGCGGAAGGAACGTTCCGGGCCGACCTGCTTTACCGGCTCAATGTCATAACGCTGGAAATTCCTCCGCTGTCGGAGCGGCGCGAGGATATTCCCCTGCTCTTCCTGCAGCTTCTGACCGAAGCGGCAGCCCGCTACCGGCGCGAGCCGACCACCGTGCCGCCGCAGGTCCTGACAGCACTCAGCGAGCGCCACTGGCCCGGCAATGTGCGCGAACTGCGCAATGCGGCCGACCGCTACATCCTCGATCTTGGCCTGCCGTTCATTGAAACGGTCAGCCACAATGGCGCGGTGGAAGGCGACTCCCGGCTGGCCGAGCGGGTCGCCGATTTCGAGCGCGGCGTCATAGAAAGCGCGCTGATCGCCCATGCAGGCAGCCTCAAGCCCGTTTATGAATCGCTGGGGCTGTCGCGCAAATCGCTTTACGAAAAGATGCAGAAATACGGGCTGGAGCGCAGCCGTTATCTGCCCAGCGAGGCCGAGGCCGACTGAATTCGGGTGCGCTTGTGGGGGAATCCACACACCGGATGGGGCCGATGTTACCGTTTCCACCCACGCACCTCCAAAAATATGAAAAAACTATGGCAAGCGGTCTCGATCCGCTTGCGCCGCGCCGGCCATTGCGCCCCTCATGGGCCACCGCCGGGCGATGCGGAGGACGTTACGCGCCCGGTCAGGAATGAACCCAAAGAGGTAAACCCACGGGAGGAACGCAATGCGTTTTACCACTCTTGCCGCTTTTGCGGCAGCGACCCTGCTCGCCGCATCTCCGGCCATTGCCCAGGATGACCGGTCCGATTGGCCCTCGAGCATGACCATCGGCACTGCCAGCCAGGGCGGCACCTACTTCATCTATGGCACCGGCCTCGGCGGCCTGATCACTCAGGAACTCGGCGTCAACGCTTCGGGCGAAGTGACCGGCGGCCCGGTACAGAACTCGACACTTGTCGAAACCGGTGACCACCTGATGGGCCTTGTCACCATGGGCCCGGCATATGAAGCCTGGACCGGCGTTTCAGAACTCGCACCCGGCGTCGAGCACAAGAGCCTGCGCGCCCTGTTCCCGATGTATCAGACCCCCTTCCAGGTCGTGACGCTGGCCTCCTCGGGCATCGAATCGGTTGCCGATTTTGACGGCAAGCGCGTTTCTGTCGGTCCTGCCGGCGGTACGGCTGCCACTTACTGGCCCCGCTATTTCGAGATCCTGGGCGTCTCGCCCGAGATTTCCTATTCGGGCGCCAATGACGCTGTCAGCCAGGTCAAGGACGGCCTGATCGACGCCTTTGCGTTCGCCGCCGGCGTGCCGATTGCAGCCTTCGCTCAGATCGCTGCCGAGAACGACGTCAGGATTTTCGGCTTCACCGAAGAACAGCGTGGCCAGATTCTTACGCAAATGCCTGAAATGGCCGCGTTCGACGCTCCGGGCGGTCTCTATGAAGGCTTCCCCGACGAAAGCCCGACGGTCGCCATGTGGAACTTTGCCATCGCAAGCGATTCCATGCCTGAAAGCCTGGCGTACGAAATCACCAAGCTGGTGATGGAAAACACCGAGCGCATGGTGCAGATCCACTCGGCTGCCGCCGAAACAATCATCGACAATGTCGACAAGAATACCTTCATGCCGTTCCATCCGGGCGCCGTGCGGTACTTTGATGAAGTCGGCATCGAAATCCCTGACGAGTTGCGCGGCTGACGCCAGCCATTCTGAAAGGCAATCGCGGCGGATGACGGTTTTTACCGCCATCCGCCTGTTTGCAGGAAAACCAATTGCGGCGCATGCTCATGCGCTGTCCGGGGCACCAGCAGCCCGCGGGAGGAAAGTTCAATGTCTCAGGACAATGCCGCACCGGCCAGCGACGCCGGTCCGATGATCGCACAGGGGACCGACGAGGAGCCCCTCGCCACCAACCAGCGCAGCCTTGCAGGCAGGGTGGGTCTGGCGGTCACCATCATGGCCATCGCCTATACGATCTTCCACATTTATGTGATGAACATCTCCCCGCTCGAACCGTGGACCTACCGCATGGTCCATGTGACCGGCGGCCTGTTCATCGGCTTTCTCACCTATTCGGCGCTGACCCTCAATCCCGACGCACCCGTCGTGGCCCGCAACCGCAGCCCTATCGAATGGGGGCTGATCGCTGTTGGTGCTGCCGGTGTCCTCTATGGCGCCGTCATGGTCGGCTACGCCTGGGCGGGCCGCTGGTTCGGCTTTGCGCCCCTGCCCGACGCCTTCGTGTTCACCACGTACGGCCTGCCGCTGCTGATCGGCACGATTGCCGCGGTCGCCGCCGGCTGGCTGTTTTCCGACCGCAACCGCGAACGTGTCCATCCCGCCGACTGGCTGCTGGGTATCGCCGCGCTCGCCATGTTCGGCTATATCATCTTCAACGTCGGCGCCCTTCGTTTGCGGGCCGGCACGGGCATGGCCCAGACCGCCGATTTCTATGCGGCACTGGTCGGCGTCATCCTGATTCTCGAATTGACCCGCCGCGTGGCCGGTCTGGCGCTGGTCATCATTGCCGGCGTTTTCATCGCCTATTCATTCGTCGGCCCCTGGCTTCCAGGGTTTCTCACCCATCGCGGCTACACCGCCGAGCGCTTCTTCACCTACATCTTCACCGACCAGGGCATTCTGGGCGATCCGATTGCGGTGTCTTCGACCTACATCATCCTGTTCATTGTCTTTGCCGCCTTCCTTCAGGCCTCCAGGGTCGGCGACTACTTCGTCAACTTCGCCTTTGCAGCGGCCGGCAATCTGCGTGGTGGCCCGGCCAAGGTGGCCGTGTTCGCCTCGGGCCTGATGGGCATGATCAACGGCACCTCGGCCGGCAACGTGGTGGCCACGGGCTCGCTGACCATTCCGCTGATGAAAAAGGTCGGCTATCCGGCCAAGAGCGCGGCGGCCATCGAAGCCACAGCCTCCTCGGGCGGCCAGATCCTGCCCCCGATCATGGGCGCCGGCGCCTTCATCATGGCCGAAGTGACCGGCATTCCCTATACCGAGATCGTCGTCGCCGCGATCATCCCGGCCCTGCTCTATTTCGTGTCGGTTTATTTCATGATCGACATTCAGGCCACAAAGCTCGGCATGAAGGGTCTGCCCAAGTCCGAGTTGCCCAAGTTCCGGGTGCTGGCCAAGCAGATCTTCCTGTTTCTGCCCATCATCATCCTCATCTACACTCTGTTTGCCGGCTATTCGGTGATCCGCGCCGGCACCGTCGCCATGGCTTCGGCAGCCGTGGTGTCCTGGCTCACGCCCTATCGCATGGGACCCACTGCCGTGCTCAAGGCGCTCGAACTCGGCGCCAAGATGAGTATCCAGCTCGTTGCGGTCTGTGCCGCTGCCGGAATTATCGTCGGCGTGATCGCCCTCACCGGGGTCGGGGCGCGGTTCTCCTCGCTGCTGCTTGGCATCGCCGAGCAGAACCAGCTCGTTGCGCTGTTCTTTGCCATGTGCATCTCGATCATTCTCGGCATGGGCATGCCCACCACTGCAGCTTACGCTGTGGCCGCCGCGGTGGTTGCACCGGGTCTCATCCAGCTGGGCATTCCGGTGCTCGTCGCCCACTTCTTTGTCTTCTATTACGCTGTGATGTCGGCGATCACCCCGCCCGTGGCACTGGCCGCCTATGCCGGTGCGGGACTGTCGGGGTCCGATCCCATGAAGACTTCGGTCGAAGCGTTCAAGATCGGCCTGGCCGCCTTCATCGTGCCGTTCATGTTCTTTTACAGCCATGAACTGCTCATGCAGGGCGAATGGATCGACATCGCGCGCGTGGTGGCGACGGCCCTGCTCGGCATGTATCTGCTCTCAGCCTCGGTGCAGGGGTATTATTTCGGGCCCATCGGCATCGTTCTGCGCATCGTGCTGCTCATCGCCGCACTCTCGATGATCGAGGGCACCTGGTACACCGATCTGTTCGGCCTCGCCGTCGCCGTCGGACTGTTCTTCTACCAGAAGCGCTTCGTGACACCACGAACCCTGGCAAAGGGCGCCGACTGAAGGCTCCCGACCCAGAACGACAAAAGGCCGTCCCCCCAAAGGCGGCCTTTTTCATTTTGGCTTCGGGGCAGCAACGGACTGCCGGTTCGTGCAATTTTATCCTTCCCCGAAACCGCCGATTTACAACATCTTCAATCTGCCGCCCCGAGGCGCCCGTTGTTTACCATCTGACGGTCCAAGCGGGTGTAGCTTTGCTCGACAACGGTTTTCCAGAATGGGAAATGGGCATGAAACTGCTGACTCGAAACGAACTGACGCTCATGCTGGTCTGGGCTTTCCACGACGAAAAAGTCGAGTCTGCGATCAATCCGCACGTCGACGCGCACACGCTTTATTGCAACGTCATGGCCCTGCCCGTGGCCGAGGCAGCAGCCGTGGTTTCCCATGCACGCTCCGGCAACGTCCCGCCATCCGACCCCGTCGCCCTTGCGCGCTGGACCCGTGGCCTGATGATGCTGCGTGAAATGCTGACCCAGCCCATGTGCACGCTCTCGATTGCCGAACCCGAACCCATGGTCCGGGCAAGCGCCGCAGCTTAACGAGTAAGGCAAGACCGGAACCCGCCGCCCAGATTGGCTTACCACCCAGGCCGCGTTGAGCCGACAAATCGGGGCTTTCGCTCCGTTTTCGTGATCGAATTCTCGCCACAGTGCGCCCGGTCCGACACAAAAAATCCCAACAAACTCCACTGCATAGCCGCAGCGAGGTCCAACCCCCGCCACTGCGCCTGCTCACGATGTGCTCACGGTTTCGCGATCAGCGGAATCGACGCCCGGCACCTGCCGAGCGATTTTTGAATGAATGGCCGGCCCCGTCCGGACCACATCACATGGAGCACAAAGCCATGAATAAGACAGTTCTTTCCCTTGCGACGCTTATTGGCCTTTCCGCAACCGGCGGCGCATTCGCACAGGCCCTCGATTTCAATTCGCTCGATGCCAACGCCGATGGCGTTATCAGCATGGAAGAGTTGCAGGTCGCGATTCCAGACCTGACCGCTGAAAGCTTTGCCATGCTCGATACTGACACCGACGGATCGCTCTCGGCCGAAGAATTCGCGGCGCTGATGCCGGCCACCGAAGCACCGGCCAACACCATGGAAGCACCGATGACCGATGCCCCCATGGAAGCGCCCGCGGCCCAGTAGGTTCCGAACACGGTCCTGGCGGCCCTCCCTTTCCGCCTGGATTTTTGGTGCAGACCTCCTCCCGGTCGGCCGTTCCGCGCTCGCGGGGCGGCCGATTTTGTGTCAGCATCGCGAACTGGCAACCAGGTTTCGGAGGACCATCATGCGAGGCCATCTCATCACATTGTGCGCTCTGGCACTCACCGCAACATTGGCTGCATGTTCAGAGAGCGAAGCGCCCCAGGCCGACGCGGAAGCCAGCGATTCCGAAGCGGCAGCCGAGCCCTCGCCCGAACCTGCACCGTTCTATGTCGGCCAG
>TARA_R110002051_G_scaffold60644_2_pt1 | contig 18771 bp, 22 predicted proteins | sample TARA_R110002051 | Tara Oceans TARA_R110002051 (sample SAMEA4397023) | marine metagenome | biome: Polar Biome; feature: [MES] marine water layer (ENVO:01000295) within the mesopelagic zone...; material: water (ENVO:00002006), including particulate matter (ENVO:01000060) such as......
CTAGATATTTGAACTGGTCTGCGGCCGTGGCCGTATTTAGGGTGGTCATATGCAAAATTATAATGTTTAAGATTCTTAGTTGTTGCAAAAGAGTTTGTAACATGTTTAAGTTCAAAATTATCAAATCCATAAAAGTCTGTTGCGCCGTAACCAGCGGACGCACTTAAAGTACCATCAGCAAAATTAGATAAAAAGTCTCCTGCATTTTCATAACTTGCTCCACCTTGAACTACACTGGCAGTTGGGTTATTCCAATAACCAGTACCTTGTGAAGATGAAGGTACGTACCATTGCATGTTATCCCAATCATATCTGGAACCTTGTCGGTCTATATCGTGAGTAAAATGTTTTCTTACATCTATAGATGCTTCTACCTCACCTGTAGATTGTTCTGTAAAACCAGCACCATAATTTGAACCACTTTCTTCTGCCAAATATCCAGTGTGTGCTTGTAGTGCAGAACCAGTTTCCCATTTATTATTTTTTGGATTTAACCATTGGTGATAAGGACCACCTAACGTTGTTGTATTAGCAGTTATTACACGCTTAGGAGTAAGCACGCCTTCGTAATGATTTTCTTCAATATGTTCTTGTAAATTTGCAACCTTTGGTCTTTCTAACATGTTTGCTTTTACAAGAAGTCCTACTTGAGCATTACATCTTGCAGGTATTAAGTGTTCTATCTGTCTAAAAAGTGTATGGTCAATATATCTTAAAATTCCTAAGTATTCGAAGAAATTATATGGATTACTATGTTTTTTCCAATATTGTGAACGTAAAACTCTAAGTCCTTTATATTCGTCATCTCTATAATCAAGTGGATTGCCTACATAATTATGAAAATCTGCACCACCTAATTCATGAGCTATATCTAAATCTATTTCAAAGTGTGGTGCAAAATAAACACCAACTCTATTAGAATCTAGAGGAGCTTTATCAAATTGTGATTTTTCAACTTTAATTCTATCACTAAGTCTTCCTTTAAGTACAGTGCTTTCTATTCTTACCTTATCACCTATTTCTCTTGTGCGTACAAGGTCAGGCATCGCCGTATAATATTTTTCTTCTACTGTCGGCCAGTCGGTTACTAAATCATTTGAAAATCCAGAAGCGGTTGCAATAGTTGTTGAAAATGTACCTACAAATGGGTTTACTCGTTTGTAAACAGAAGGTTGACTTCCAGATATTTCTGTTATTGACAAGTCCCACGATGAACTATATCTATTTAGGTCTGCACCAAGTGGATATCTTTGAACTAATTGTTCGTATGAACCTGTTGCTCCATATCCTTCAATTGATAATGGTGAAAGTGCGTGATTGTGAAATGGCTTTAATTCATTCCAATAATCTAAAGCTGTTTGGTCTCCTTCAGGTAATACCCATGTTCGTAATTCTTGCATAGAGCCACTGAATGGGAACATATTAGAAGAAGATAGAGGAGCACCTACTCCTAACATTCCTCCTAAATAGCCCCAATCATATGCATTCCACATATTTACTTCTGTGGTTGGTAGTTGTGTCAGTGCACTTCCAGTATGAGTTATTCTTGCGTCGGAATGGTCGGCTGACTTTGCAACAGCTGTACGGAGTGTTTGTTGATTAGCTCCATAAGAAGCTGTATGTCTAGATACCATTACATTCCACCAATCGTCATCATATAGTGGAAGATACTCAGTAGAACCATAAAATTCAGGTGCACCTGTGCCATTATCACATCCGAGTGTAAGCTTACCATGATTATAATATCCTGATGTAGCAGTTGAAGCTGACTCGTGTGGTTCCAACTTAAGTTGCAAAGTATCTGCAAGAATCATTACTGATTGAGTTACTGATTTGTTACGAGTAGTACCTCTGGTTTTAAATCTAAATTCTAATGCATCTGGGTTTCGATTTGTGGTGACAAGTGGATTAAGTGCAGGGCTTATTTTGCCCCAAGGAAATTTGATTGTTGAATCAATACCATCAAATTCCAATGAATAACCAAACTTATCATATTTTACATAAGAATCTGTAGTTTTTTCTTTTTGTGGACCACCATATTCGAATACACGTAAAAGAGTTGGGGGTAAACCATAGGTTGTTGTTAATGCTCTAATACCCCTTTCGCTACCTTTTGTTTTTAGTAGATATGGAAGATTATTTAGCATTCTCTTCCAAGTTTCTCTAGACATGTCCTCTCTAGAAGTTAATTGGCTCGATTGTGTTGGTGATGCCGTTATATATTTTATCGAACCTGTTATAGGTTTCCCAGCAGTTGCTCTTGTTGATACGTCCGAACCTGATATATGAAGTGGCCAGTTGGAACCTGAATTTGAGTATGTTGCATCTTCGTTTTGTCCAAATGCATATTCCCATAAGTCAGTAAAATGAAAACCTTGATATGATTCCCAACCAAATGACGAAAGTACATTATATACTAAGTCTTTTGAAAGACCTTCATATAAAGGATTACTTCTTTTGTGAATCTGCATTGATTGTTCAGCGTAATTGTATACAGTGTCAAAGTGATGTGCCACCATATTTGTAAATAGCATATAGTTTGCATTGTCATTTCCATCACCAGCTTCTCTAACATGGAAAGGTATAACATTCTCTAAATTATGAGGATTGTGTACATCATAGTCAAGTGCAACAGTAGACTGAGATGTGAACCATGCGGTTGTAATTGCATCACTTGTACTTCTGTTTGTATAAGGTTCAACACCATTTGTTTTTGGCCAAGTTCTTTCGTATGTTGCGCCATTTGAACTTGCTGCATAAGAAGAAGATTCAAAATAAAGATAGTTTTCATATCCGTCAAGACCATTTACAACTTCTTCTTTTTTTATTGTATATGAATTAAGGTTACTTGTATTATATACACTTTCGCTTTGCATTGCGTTTAATGTAGTTATTTGGCTGTCGTAATATTCTATCAAACCTAATTTATATTTGAAATTTTCTAATCTTTCTTTTGCTGAGCTGAAGTGTACAAAGTTTTCATAATTTTGATAATCTATATTGAGAAGTATAGATTCATATGCCGAACCTGATACATATTTATTAAGCAGCTTTTGTTTTGTTGTTGTACCTGTTCCTAAAATGGTATCCCAAGTTTCCCATCCTGTTTCACCACCTGCACCTGGTACTATATCTATTGTAAAATTAGGACCAGCTATGTCTGTTCCTTGTTTTTGTGGTGATTCCGAAACAAGTCTTATTATTTCAGTGTGAGATGTAATTACCTCTTTAACAATCCACAATTGCTGTTTTACTTGTATATCATCTGGGAGTGGTTCGTATAACTTAAGTAATATACCGTCGTCATCGTCACTGGTCCAGTTTATTATTAATAATACATTATTATCACCAAAGTTTGCTAATAAATCTTGCCAACCTTCGTCTATAAACTCTTCTACATTCTTTTCTTGCAGCTCTTCAAACTTTCTTAAAAATTCAGGGTTTTGACTTGTTGTCTTTATTCTTATTTCTGTTCTAGAAGGTGATATTTCAGATATATGTAAACCATTATTTTCATTACATGAACCTAAGATGTCTCTGAAAAAATTGTAATGAGCTTTGTATAAACCTGATGATAAACCTAGCTTTCTTATATCATTGTGTATATCAAGCTCAATTCTTGGTCGCTTTCTTTTCCTACCTCGCTTAATATATTTGTCAATTCTAAAGCTTTCAATATCATATTCTGTTGCAAGGAGAGTATCGCCTCCATATACATGAAGCTCTACTAAATCTATATTACCAAGACCGAAATTTGTAAACACCTTTTTTGAAGGTATGTTTTTCAAATCTTCTATTTTATATCTTTCAATTCTGTCCATTTTAGTAGCTAATTATCTTATCATTGAATAGTGCATAAGGATTAAATTGTGTTCTATTAAACTTTTTTATATCAGACCAATCTCTTTCATATCCCATCTGGTCTCTATGGTCAAAATAAATCGATGGATTTGGAAATGAATAAATACCTTGAGAGTCAGACCAATATACTGTAGGGTTATCATTATATTTCCAATAACCTTGTTTTCTTTGCATATTGGACTCTATGATATTTCCTTTCATAGAATTATCTTTTATCCATTGTATTTTTCTGTTTATGTTCCACGGTCTTCTTGTCATACTCTTTTTAATATCTGTTCTTTCATAGTTTTTAGTTTCAAAATTATATTTCATCTTAACCCATTTATCTTCTTCGACAATATAATCCTGATATGAGTTTACTTTTCCAAATTTATGATTATATTTGTCTCGTGTGTATGTATCTACCCACTTAAATTTTCCTAAAGGTATATTGTTATCACCTCCTTTAAGTTCTACAATCTTACCGTCTCTCCATACACTTAAGAATTGTGAGATAGTTCTACTAACTCCTTTGTCGTTTGATATTTCACATGTATATCTACCTACGTGAGCTCTTTGTACACTATCGATCAAAAGCTTTCTGCTTTTCCCAATAACTTTATTTTGTACATCTGTATCGAAATTTCTTGATGGTTCTGCAGAAAAATACCATGTATATTGTAAATTGTCTCTATTCTTTCTACCTTTTTTGTCTTCATAATTATATGCGTTAACAACAATTACAAACGTGCGGTTTGCTCTTGTATCTAATATATGATTTTCACCTAAACTTTCTGCAAGTGCCCAACCTCCACCTTTTTCGCTGTTTGCTTCTTTATAACCAACATTTTCATATTCAAACTGGTCAATTATTGGCGTACCATAAGTTGGTGCTTTAACTTTTTTAAGTTCTGTAAATTCTGTAGCTGTAAATCTTTCTGATAGGTCTCTGTCAAATATATATCTTGCAGAAGCTAGTTCCAATTTCCAATTATCAATGTTTTCTCTTGAAATTATTATACCTGCTTCGCTTCTTTTGTTTTCTCTTTTATCTATATTAAATTCAAACTTATCTCTAAGTATAAATTTCTTATCTGAATGTAAACCGTCTGATATTATTCCTGTTGCTGATTTAATAGGGCTTACGGGAAGATTACCGATTGTAATTTGTCGTTGACTTGTTTTTTCGACAAACATATCGGGTAAAAACTTTCTTATATTTTTTTTATTAGAATTGTGTGCCATTATCTAACAACCTTAAATACATCTTTTAATGGATAGTACCCAATTGTGTTTGTTGTACTACCGCTTTCAAATAATTTTATTTCTATTTGATAATATCTTTCTTGTGATAAGTTTGTGGTAAACATTTCAAAATAATTACCTGTTGAGTCACAGCTCATTTTTGTAAAGTTACTGTCATAAGGTATTACAGTCTCTCCTGTCTTAAGGTCTTTAACTGAATAGAATGCTGAACCAGAGGGTATATATGTTATGTCTAAATTAGCTGATGTTGTACCATAAGTTTTTGTAGGATATTTTTCTCTACCTACAATTCTGAACTTAGCTTTTTCACCGTACTTGTAATTACCTCTATTGTTTTTTAGATATAAAAATATTGATGATGCATCGGTTGTAGATAATTCACTTAAAGAACCTATTGCCCATTTAGAATCGTCCCAACAAAATTCTAATCTAGGTTGATATATTGTATGCGTGTTTGTTGAATAATATAATAATTTTCCTCCTATATTGCCATCAGCTTCAGAATCCCGCATTAATAGAAAACCATTGTTGTCAACTCTAGTTAATCCATAATCTCCACCAGAACCTGTAAATTTTGCAACCCATTGGGTTACGTCTTCTCTTACATCTAAAGCTTTTGTGGTCGAATCGTATTGAAAAGATGGAGTTGACATATTCACTATCGAATGAGTTGATGCTCCAGGTTGTCCTATACCATCAAAGTTTATCCACCATGTGCCATCTTTATATCCAGTTTTATATAACCAGCTTGCACCCTCCTTTGTCATATATCTGTTTGTACGTCTTCCTGTACCATCTGACCAAGATTGTGATACTGCTTTAATTAAAACTGTATCTGTAGCGTTGCCGAGATTTTCAGCTGATGTTGCATATAAATTTAGAAATGAAGTAGGTGGTGTAAATTGTGTACCATCGGGATTTGTAAATGTATCTGAAGAATCAGAACCAGAATTAACTGAAGTGGGTATATCAAATTTTACTATTATTCTTGAACTGTAGGGGCCAAGTCCTAAAGAACCTGATATGTGTTTATCTAATTCTAGAATCTCATCTATACCTGTGTTCATACTAGATGAAAATGTAGTGTCTTCAACTTTTTCATATAATGTTGTATCTCTAGATGCTGTTATTGAATATATCATTTTTAATACCCCACAATTCTACCTTTAATATCGGTATCTAAGTTTTTAATTTCAAATATTGATGGGTCCATAGAAGGATATATAATACCGTCTCTTGTAGCACCTTTAATATCGTATATATTTCCACTATACCCAGACGCTGTGTCAAATAGATTAAATATTCTTAAATTTTTAACTGTTTGTACACCTTCGACTTTATCTAATTCTGTAGCTATTTTAGGTAGCATTATTGGCTCATTAATTGACCAGTTGTCAGGGTCAAACATACATTTCAACTTTGCTATACATCTAAGTAATATATCTTTATTTTGATAACCAGGTCTTGGTAATATATTAAAATCTATGCCTATGTTTATTATATGAGCATTTTTAATATTTATTGCATCAGTCAACATTCTATATTGTGAAAGATATGTTTGCATATTTTGTTTAGCAAGTGCCGTTAGTGGCGTATAGTTTTTATTATCATCAAATGCCAAAGTATAAAGATTTATAGCCAGTGGATTTTTTATTTCATGGGTACCAACTGTCTGAATAAAATATTGTTCGTCTTTATCTAAGTAGCATTTTGCAACAGAACCATATTTTCCTGGCATTGCATAAACCCTGGCAATATAATCCTCTCTTGTTACTGCCCTGTTTTGTGAAGCAAAATGAGCAAGTGCATTATATTTTATATCATCTGTTGTTTCTTCAGACCTACCTCCAACAGCCGGCTTAAGATTTATTATTGCAAGTGAGTCTTTTACAGTTGTAACTGTTGCCGCAGGAAGTCCATCTTCATCTAACCAAGCTGTTTTATCAATAATTTTATCTATTGTTCTTGCAGCAACATTAGATTTTATACCACCACCTGCAATATATTTTACAGTAAGTGTTGTTGATTTTGGTGCTTCACCATATTGTCTAGTAAACATAGTGTTTGCAGGGTCGAATGCAATATCAACATAAGTTGTACCATTCATATAATTTTGAACTGTATTACCATACGGGAGACCTAAACCTATATTACTAGGATTTGGTACTATAAGTTCATCAGGTTGTGTTGATATTCCAGCACCAAACCATAGCTGTGTTAAATTGTTAGCTTTTACATGAGTAGTAAACCTTCTCCCTGTTCTTCTTAATTTAAGAATATAAGGAGCATCATAATTATAAGCTGACATAGATGGGTCTGTTGTCCAGTTGTTGACTACGTCTTCAAATATATTATCCTGAGCAAGGTATGCAACCTCACTCCATCTATTACTATCAGAATCTTTGACATCAATTATAGAAACTACGTTATCTGCTTCCAATGTTATTTTATCGAATTTTTTAGGTACAGTAAAAACAAAATCTTCTGTTTCTAATTTTCCTGCCATTGCACTTACTTCTTTTTTCAATAAATAGTAAGTAGGTTCTCCACTTACGTCATCAACTTGATATACAGATACTTCAGTTGGATATGCAGAGCTACTAGCTTTAAAGTCAACTGTATCTTGAGTTATAAACTCGTATTCTCCAGTTGTCACAGTCATACCTTCTGAAATTTCCATAGCATATCTCATATCTGGTGTGACGGTGCCAGGAGCAGTACTAAATGTTGCAGGCACAATTTGATATACACTTAATTCTGCCAATGAAGGTACTGATGGTTTTGTTTTATATCCAAGAGCTCTTGCTATATCGACTACGTTTACTCGCTCTTCGGCATGCATTAATAAACTTTCTTTTAACTGGTCATCAACATAATATGACAATACATCGCCTACATACGAAGCCATTTCTATAAACATCATACCTGGTGAGCTTTCATTAAAGTCGTTATATGTTTCTGGGAAGTATGATTTTGCGTAATCTATTAAATCACTTCTAAACCTTCCAAAATCTTTGTTAAGATATTTTATATCTCGTGTCTGTCTTTTATCTAAATTACATTCATTTGCCATTATAAGTCACCTATCTCTAATGCGATTGATTGTAAATCCATAGTATTACCTTTGAATAAAGTCCAATCTATTTTTATATTTATTCTATTTTCATTTGTATGAGGCTGTTCTATTTTTATACTTTTTAAATCAACATACGGAATCCAAATTTCGATTTGTTCTTTTATTAATTCTTCTAAATCTTCTCTTAGTCGTGGTGTGTTTGGTTCAAACAAAGATTTAAAAGTATCACAACCAAAGTTTGGATGCATAGGTCGCTCACCTCTATTTGTTAATACTAAATTTATGATGTTTGATTTTGTCTGCTCAACTGTTGTATATGATTGATGAAAGCCTCCATTATTAGTTGCTTTTGTGCTAGAGTTGTGGGGTGTCTGACCTGTAGTTGCTGAACCAGCAGCAGAGCTAGCTGAAGGTACTAATGTTTCATAACTATATCTTCTTTCAGTGCTCGTATCATTTGTAAGAGGTAATGTCAATCCTATTGCTACATCTCTTTCAAAATCTAATGGATTAAATTTATATATAGGTCTTTTTCTCATTATTTTTTAAATCTTTTTACTAGTTCTGAATAATCTCTTGTTAAAGCTTTATCTAAACCACTACCTAAGTTGCTAACGTCAATAGGTCTATTGTTTATATCTGTCATTTGAGTTGCTGGCGATGCTCCACTTTGCATTCCCCCAAATTTATTTCTTAATTCATTTACAGATACTTCAGGGTAAGCTTTAAATTCATTAGAAACTTTAGTATTATTTAATACTTCATTTAATAAAGTATTTTTTGTATAATTTTTTGGTATCTGTGGTTTTGTTTTCTTGTGTTCAAGTATATTAAGTGCTTCATTTATTTCGCTTTTAATTGCCGATTTTATTTCTCGCTTTACAACATTTCTAACAATTTTTACTAATTCTTTTTTTGTCATATTATAACTCCTTTATTTACCCTTTAAATATTTTCTTTTTACCGCCTTCGTAAACATAAGCGTGGCCTTCGGTTACTAATGTTTCATTTATATTATACTGCTTACCTTCAGCATCTTCTATAAAAATTTCACCAAGAACTCTGCCGTATTTTCCTACTCCATAAGATTTTAATCTAAAATATCCAGATTTACTAGACACTTCAATTAACAACTCTTTGTTTCTTGCCTTTGCTTCTAATCCTTTTGCTTTTTCTGCAAGGTTTCTTGTTCTGCTTTCCCAAGTGTCGATTCCTTTGTATCTGATCCTTTTCTTAACCCAGATATCAAAGCCAACATCAATGAGAGCATCAATAGTGTCACCATCAATAACTCTGTCTAACTTGCCTCTATATATGTATTTTTCCATTGTTATTTTATTTATATATAAATATCTAGAAGATAGGTTTTTATATCCACGGACCTGACACACCTGAGCTAGTATTTGTCCACATGCCTGTACTAATCCAATTGGCTATAACATTTCCACAATCTGTTGCCCAAGCTGAGTGTGGTACACCGCTCATGCCAGTAGCAAATGTTTGCTCGATAGGACATCCACTGGGAGGTACTGCAGCAAATGCTGGTAAACATCCAGGTGCATATGTTGCATAAAACGTATCTATTGCAGATTTTAGCATACTTCCTGCGCTATCACTATTAGAGCTCCATCCGGAAAGTGCACCATACATTGCAGACTCAGCTGCAGCAATAGTAACCGATGGTGGAAATATTGAAGGCGAACCAAGCTTAATTGATTCTGCCCAAGCTTTTGCTGTACCTGGGGAAGCTGCCACAGTATCACCTTTAACACCTACATATGTAGAGCTAGCTGGGTCAAAATATTTTGACATATTGTTTACAAATAAAGGAACTATAAAAGGCATTATTGTTTCATTGCTTCCATCTGTGCTTTTAACATAGAATATGTTACAGCTTGTACAGGAGGGCCTGACATTCCACAAGCAGTTGGGTGTGTCTCTTGTATAAGTTGTGTTAGCATTTCAAGTATAACATCTGCTAGTGCACTTACATTTAATTTCCAAGTTGCTGTTGAAAGACCTATTTCTTTTTTAGCAGAAAGTATTATGTTTTCTTTTTTAGAATTAAAAATAAGTCTATCTGAATTTATTATTACTTGAGAAGTTCCTGTATATCCACTTATAGGTACCATTGGTAATACAGGTCCTGTAGGTATTGTAACTGTTTCGTCAGCTATTGCGTTTGCAGGTTTTAAATCTATTTTCTGAGATTTTGTTAATACTATTGTTGAATCATTATCATTAATATCTTCAATATGAGAATCACCTGTATCAGCATGACCGTTTGATATAAACATTATTGGGTCACCGTCGGTTGAGCCTACTGACCAAGTATTTTTTGGTTTACCTGATAATTGTGTAGAACCTAATCTAATACTGTTATCAAATCTACCTTGCATTATTGTATCGCCTTCGTAATGTTGTACTGGCGATATATCTTTTTCTGAGAATGTATTACCTAGTGTATCATTAATAAAATTCTTTGGATTAAAACCTACATTAGGTACAGCATTAGAATTAACATCACCCCACATTTGTACTACTGATAGCCAATAATATCCAGTTTCTTTTGGGTTTATTTGTGCAGCTAATGTAGATGCTTTTAACAATACTACTATCTCACCTTTAAGTGGATATGAAGTTATGTTTTTATATAAAGGCGGAATCCAATAACCTTGTACTTCATCAGCAAATGAATAATCTACCTGCTTACCCAAAAGCTTTACTTTAACATATCCTAAATCAGCACCTGGTGTGTCTTTCCTATACCATGGGTGGTCTGGATTCATTACTACATCAATAACCTCACCGCTAGCAACCATAGGATTTGTAGCAGTATTAGCATCTGCAAACTTTGCAGAACTTCCTTTATCTCCAAATCCCATTATTTATTATCCTCTAAATCTTGAACTGAATCTAATAATTGTTTTTTCTCTTGTTCGGTTAACAAGCCTACTGTATTTTCGTTTTCACTTCTTGTCATTGCTCGTTGAACAATTGCAGCCATCTTAATTAAGTGCTCATCATTTTTTACGGCAACTTCTAAATACTCCTTTATTATTGGTACAAGTATTGTTGCATCACCCATATTTTTAATCATAGGTTGCAGTTGTAAAATTAATTCATTGATTTGCTTTTCTTTTTTAGCAGAATTGTTATATATGTCTTTAAGTAAACCTTCAAAAGATTTACCTTCGAATATTTTGTCTTCGTTTATTGTCATTGTTTAACTCCTTTATATATAAATATACAAAACAAAAAACCTGGAGCTTTCGCCCCAGGTTTAATTATTGTAACAGCTTAGTGCTTACTTCTTAACAAAGAATGACATTACAACGACTAAAACAATTAGTCCTGTAAAACCGCCTGTACCAAATCCATTTACTAGACTTGTTAAGTTAGCGATAACGTCCATTCCAAATACTGAACCGCCTGTTAAAACATACCATAAAATCGTTACTGGAAGTACAGCCATTAAAACTGAACCTAGCCCTGTAAAGAATCCTGTTATGTATTTTATTACATTATCCATAGTACTATCTCCTATTCGTTTACTTGTTTTGTGGCAAAATTGCCAACCTGTTTAACCTATTAAAGCGCGCGATGCTTCAGTTAATAATTAGAATCTAAGACCAAACCCTAAAGTAAGGTTTGTAGTCTTGTCTCCTGAATCGTAAACAATTTTAGGGTCAATGTATACCCCTTTATGTACCGTAAACATTTTACCAACACCGTATTTGATACCTTCGGTGCTTGCTCCATTTGTAGCCACATATACAAACAAATTGTTCATATAGTATCTCGCGTGAAGGTCATACTCCATATCTGAAGTAGAATCAGCTTGTGATATCGATAGACCGACCATTATCTTGTCAGTCACACCATATCCCACTGTAGGTGCAACTGACCAATCAGTCCATGCAACATCTGCAATGTCGCCAGTACCAACGTACCAGTCACCTTGTGTTTGGGCTTGAGATGTGAATAAAAATCCACATACTAAAGCCATTGTTAAAATTAAGTTTCTCATAAAATTTCTCCTATTCTATTTAGCTGCGCGCTATTTCTGAGCAATTTGCTCATATTGTTTGAACTTCTCTTTGAAGTCTCTTTTGATTGTGTTTACGACTCGAGAAATGTCTTGTGTTTTTTCATCTGTCATTTCTCTTATCAAAACATACAATGCTTTTTTATTATACTTTTCTATATTATCTCTTCTTCTAAATAACTCCATAACTGCATAAGCTATTTTTATATCTGCGTTTTTTGAAAATCTATTCTCTACTTGTTTATCATAACTTTCTACAAACAAATCTGTAAAATCCTTAAGCGATTCTTTTCTCGAACTTTGTATTTCTTCGTTAATTATATCTCGCTGTCGATCAACTGCTAAAAGATTATCCTTAGACTTAAGCAATTTGTATGCTTTATTATTTGTTTGTATACAATAATTTTTTGCAACAATACTAAAATAAGAAAAAGCCCTACCTTTAGATTCTGTAAATTTTCCAAGCTTTTGTAATAAAAATCCTATTACCTCATATTGTTTATCTTCAGTCGTACCATTCATATAAGGAAATTTAAATCTGTTAATTATATTTTGTGCTAATTTCCAAACAGGATAGTGTATATACTCTGAATATACTTTGTTTCGCTTATTCAGGTCTTTATCTTTATTATATGCAATGATAGCTTTTTCTGTTATAGGTGTAAAGTACATTTTATTTTTTCTTTTTCTACCTCGTTTGCTTTTACTGTTCATATATTCATGAAAGTCATTTTCATATTTTTCTACATTTTTATAAAACTCATCTATATATTTATTCTTCAATATCTCCCCTCAATATCTCCACCGCATTTTTTATACTTTCAAATGTAGTACCTATCTCATCATCAGATTCAAATGCTCCTCTAGAATCTATAACTTTAATATCTTCATATGTATCTTCAACTTTTCTTCGAAATATAGATATTAAAGTTTGTTGTTCAACAAATGCATCACTAATATCTTCATTTTTTCTTAGAAGATTTATATTGATATAAATTGATACTAATAATAATACTGAAATTATTATAATTATTGTTGTCATGATTTATCTCCAAATAAGCCTGCGAATAAATCATCAACAGATTTGTTTTTAGTTGCTGTATCTAAAGAAGCCTTTTTATAAGTAGAGTTCGAAGCTTTCTTTACCTCACCATCAACTTTATTTATTTCACCTTCTATTTTCGAAGCCATCAAATCTGCTTGGTGTAATACCAATGGCATGTTTGTCTTGAAATTTCTATCAGAGTTATAATGTTTGTAATACTGAGTATTAGCTTCATCATATAATCCATCATGTACCATAATAGCTATCATTTCATTTTCAGATACTTTTATTCCGTGGTGCTGTAATAACCATAAACTTCTATGTTGTACTGGCATCCAATTTAATTCTGGATTAAGATTCCAAAGCGAGCCTTGATTTTTTCTATGCCATTCACTTGGATTTGGTACATATAAATCATTTTTCAAATCACCAACTTTTCCTAAGTCATGATTTAATGCAGCGAACATTAATTCTTCAAATGTATAACCTTGCATCGGTGACTCCATCTCCTTCCATAGCCTGTATGTATTTTCAGCACACTTAATTACTCTTAATACGTGTTCTACATAACCACCTACAAAAGCATTATGATAATTTATATTTCCAGATGCAGGAGCAAACATCATTCGCTCTTGAAAGCTTTCATACATAGCTAAGAGTTTTTGTCTCCTATCTCCCCTAAACTTTAAGTTAATAACCTGCATAAGGTCTTTCCAATTTTGTACTATTTGTTCTTCTGTTAAATTCATGAGTTTTCCTTTATTTGTTTTTCTACTTTTTTCCAATAACCTGCTGTTACTTCGTTTTGCATTCCTCTTGGTCCACCGTTCCAACACCTAGCTATTTCTTCTGCTGTTATTAAACCATAGTGCTTACAATAAATGTCAAACATTTTAATTGATTTTATTCGCAGCCATCTATCATCATATGTAAATCTTATATCTGATTTCTGTCTTCTTAATATTCTATTTACATCCTTTACCATACACTTTCTAATTTGTAAACAACCAACGGCATCTTCGCCTCTGTGATATGCTGAATCATTGTTACTGCTTTCGACGTGCATTATTGCAGATAGTAAATGAGTTGTATTGTTGGTCATATTAAAATCCCATATTTCAAGCTCAAAATTTAATGTGTCTATTTTGTTTTTTAAACTATCGATTATAGAATTTTTAATTTCAATATCTTCATGCAGGTCTTTTATTTTATTTTCATTATCCATCTCAGACATTAAAAATAAAGACACAGCAATTAGTGTGAATATATAAGGTAAGTATGTTTTCATATTAACCGAATAATAACTTCAACTGTGCAGGGTCACCTAGCTCTTCGTCTTTGCCAAAGTTTTCTTCTATGCTTTTATTAGAATATCCTAAAGCTTGTGCCAATCTCTTACAAGTTCTTTTATATTCTTTAATAGATAAATCAGATGGTACTCCGAATTCTATTATTTGTGGTTCTTTAGATTTTATACCCCGTTTGTATATTATTTTGTCTAATATCATTTCATATCTCTCCAATAATTTATTTATATATAATATAACAAAAAATTTTTAATCTTGAAAACAATTAGCTGAAAAGTTTTGTAACCAATGCATCTGTAAATTTACCACTCATTATCTTTGAATAGTTTTTTATTTTCTGCATGACAATCTTTTTGTCTTTTTTCCAACGTAACCCTTTTAACTCTTTTTTGAGTGAAGCAACTTCAATTGCTGCTTCATTTTTATATTTTTGTTTTTCTTTCTTTGAAAGTTTATTTTTCTTTTTAACAACTGTAGGTGTCAGCGTACCTTTCAGCTTAGGTTGCTCCACTCCTTTATGATATACATTGCCATTTTTATCTACAAATTCTTTCATAAAATGCCAACCTGAAACTTTACCTGTATTACCTCTCGTCTTTATTTCAGGTGGGTCTGACATTTCTATTACGCATTCATAGCAAGTAACGGCTTCTGTATCTTCACATACTTTTTCAAATGCTCCACAGATTTTACACTCCATAAATTTATACAGACTTTCTGAATTTTCATTCCAGCTTCTTCCTTTTCTATATTCTGTTGCATATTCTATCACTCAACTTCGCCATAAAGATTTCCTCTCATGCCAGAAGGCCCTTCTCCCTTATTGTCTCTTCGTTTGAAAACAGCTGCTGGGCGGGTCTGATTTGTGCCGGTATCTTTTTTAGGTTCTTTAATAATCAACTCAGTTTTTTCTTTGCCTTTTGTTTTGTTGTCTATATTATTAAGTATATCCGAGATATGGCTTATTTTGTCTTCGATACCATCGATTCTACTTAAATCATTGGTTTGTTTATCGTTAGCTACTTTAACTTTTTTTTCTAAATGTTCATTTCTTTTGTTAAAATAATCTTTTTTCTCTGGTTTTCTTCTTATTTGTGCAAAAGCAAAGTTGGTTGTTACAACTAATGCTATAGCTAGCGGGTCAAATACAAAGATAATAAGTAATAAAAACCAGTTGACTACTCTATCCATCGCCCAACCTGTTATTCCAGATAAATATTTTAATGGCCCTAATTCTCGTTCACCTTCATTAGATATTTCCTTATTTAATAAAGCCATATCTGTTGTTGTGATTGAATCTAATATAGCTTCTAATTTTAAATTTATATTATCTCTATCTACAATTGTATTTTTTAATTCTGCTTGTAATGCTCTTCTTGCTGAGCTACTTGATGTTGTAATTACTTGTTCAGCTTCTGCACTGTAATATGAAACTGAAGTTGGGTTTGATAGTGATATTCTTAAATCAGAAATAGATTTTGTTAATTGGTTCTTTTCCAATTGTAAATCACCTTTTGTTTCTTGAAAGCGAATTTGTTTCTGATTAAGTACTGCCAATCCTTTATCTAATAATTCCGATTTAACTGCAGTTGATTGATAAGCTCCAGATAAGAATCCATAAATACCACCACTTGTAATTATCATCAAAACAAAACAAGCAATTGCTAAATATGTTCTTAATATCTTATTGATTGTACCCCAGTACTGGTATAATAATGATGCTACTACTAATTTGGCAAATTCTAAAGAACCTGCCATTATTATTACTTGAGTTGATGCTCCAGCGAATAACTTACTTAATCCAAATACAGAATAAAACGCGGCTGTTCCTGCCACAGACAGTGCTGACAATGCTATAATGTAGGGGAATGTGTTTTTCATTAGTTGCCAGGTGGTGGAGGCGGTTGCTTAGAAGAATATACCAGTGTGTATATTGGAACGTCATCTTCGAGTTTTATTCTTATTTCAGAATCATCAACTCCTAAACCTTCCAATAATTTTTGTAATTTATTTATTTTTTCTGAACTATAATTACTTATGCATATGAATTCATCAATCATACTTACAACCAATGAATTATAATCGTATGTATTTTTACTTATATTATAGATGTCTTCCTGTACTATTGGTAGTAAAGGTATGCCGTTAATTAGTCTTTCTGAATAATATTTTTTATCTTCATTTTCTAGTTCACTGGTCCATTTTGTAAAAAGTGTATAATTGTTTTCAAATATATTCTTATCACTTTTTTTCATTAATGACCACATTTCCATATCTGATAGAAATTGTGGTATGTATTTTTTTCCATGCTTGGCCGGTGGCCATTTGCCTGCGTTTTTAATTTTATTCGTATCAAAATCTCTATGTTGTTTAAACAAATCAATTAAGCTGTCTATAGAATTTAAGCCGTTGCGTCTTGAATTTGTTTCAGAAACTTCATCTGTATCTTTAAGTGTTATTTTTTCTATTAACTCTTTTAATTCATTCGAGTCCGAGTTTAATAAATTTTTAAGTTCTTGACATTTTTCATATTCTTCTGTTTCGATATAAAAATCTATGATATCATTTAGTATATCTTTCAATTCTGTAATGTCAAGATAGAATGGGTCATATAATAGGAAAATATCTCTATGTGGATTATGCGTTACTTTCTTTATACTTAGTTTACCTGTTACGATTTTATAAGTATTTTTAAAAGCTATATCCAAACCATTTGTTTTTGGAGCATTACTATTCATATAATCTTCAAAGTTTTCCATATTATTTATTTTTTAAATTATCCTCTGGCCACCGAAGCTTTAACGACATGGCTTCTTTTAGCCGTTGGGTCAAGGTGCCTAAGCAGCCATCGCCATTTCAACTGTTTCGCCAGTTAATCGTGACCTTCCTTTTACCCTTATCTCCCTGTCAATTCCTGGCATCCCCGTATTATGTAATTATCATTGTGGAGATGGAGGGAATCGAACCCTCGTCCATAAGAGTAGCTAATAAAAGTACTAGCGGTCGTATATAAATATCTACTTACTTTGCTGTTTTTTAGGTTTTTTCCTAAAATTTCTGCGTTTATTTTTATATGTAGATTTCTTAGAATCTTTACAACAAGTAAGATTTTGTATCTCTTTTTTCAAAAGATCGTTAACAAGAATCTTGTCATTTAATAAAGCCTTTGTAGTATTAAACTTTTTGTTAAGATAAATTATCATTGTAGTGCAACCTAATAAATAACTTAAAATTATTGATAGTGCTATCATTATCCTCTCCATGTCCCCGTACCCTGGTCAAGCATTCCAAGCCTTTGAGCTTTCTTATATACATTCTGCATATCTAACATAGTTTCAATAACTCTATTAGTTTCTGAATAAGTTAATTCGAACCTCTTACCTCCAATTAAGAATGTACCAATCAATGGTTGATTAGCATCTCCTGTAGGTATCTTAGCTTTAGTTCCTTGCATTAGTTCACAGTCAACTGTTGACCATAATTTTCCGTACTTATTTGGGTTAAATTTGTCTGCCATTTTATTTTATATTTAGCATTTTGTCTACTCTATTAAATAGGGTTTTCGACTGGCCCCTGTGTTTGTTTTATATTTACTAATATATTAAATTTTTCCGAGATAGAAAAATAATTATTAGTTTATTTTATGTAAACCTTCTAAGAGTTGTTCGATATAAACTTCAATAAGATTATTCTTTTCTTTATTCGAAATTTCTTTCTCCATAATCCTACCAAATACCATAGACTGTTTATCTGTCATGATAACTCCATCGTATTTCTGATACATGTCAGCAACACCTTGTGCGCCATATTCTTTCCATTCGGAAATTATTTTATCGAAATCGATATAAATTTTATTAAATCCCATATTTAATCTGTTTTGTTTTTGATATAACTACCAAGTGTCCATACGATACATCCTAAACAAAGAACACACCATGCCATTCCTAATATTTGTACTGTTAATTCTATCATATTATTTATTTTTTATATTGTGATTCTTTTCTTCTGTCGTGTTTAGCTAATAACTCTACTGCTGCCTTCAAACTTATTTTGCCTGTGTTGTAAAGTTTCCAAATTAATTTTGTCATATTATTTATTTTTTTGTGTTTCTAATTGTTTTTTAAAATATCTTTCGTGATTTCTTGTTGGCGTATAAAGATATATACATGGTTGCTGTGATTTTCTAGCG
>TARA_R110002051_G_scaffold27096_2_pt1 | contig 18757 bp, 15 predicted proteins | sample TARA_R110002051 | Tara Oceans TARA_R110002051 (sample SAMEA4397023) | marine metagenome | biome: Polar Biome; feature: [MES] marine water layer (ENVO:01000295) within the mesopelagic zone...; material: water (ENVO:00002006), including particulate matter (ENVO:01000060) such as......
ACTATTTTACCTCTAAGGTATTAAGGAATTAACTCTAAGAGTCTGTTTTGAGAATTTTAATTTTGTGAAGTTGTTTTATGGGTAATAAAGTTGGGTAATGCATCTTCTTCTGTATCTGGCTCCTTTTCAAGTATTTCATCACCACTCGTTTCCTGTTTTTTGAAGAAATTTTGAATTAACTCCTTAAAAGTATCAAAATCCACATTATAAGAAAGTCCTAAACCTTGTGTATAACCAATAGCTTCCCCAAAGTTTCTAATACTATTTTCTCTGTTAAACACTTTTGCTGTTAAAGTACCTTCTTCATTTAGTAGAAAGCTAATTTCCACATCCCCGGCAACAACAGTTTCGCTGGCGCCTGCTCCACCAACGGGCACACCCACTTTACCATTAATTAGCACGTGATCACTTATTTGTGTTTGTAATGTAAGTCCGAATCTATCATCGGTTTGGTAATCTGGTCTATTTTGTCCAGCTTCATAGTTTAAGCCTATATTAAGTTTTCCATCTGTGTTGGAAAAAAAGCCATTAAGTATCCCATTAAGTCGTTCTGCAATAGTACCTGAAACATTTAAATCTACAAGGCCTCTATTTTGAAATGAACCGCCTGTTGCTAAAAAGTATAAAGCTTGATTGCCTCTTTCGTCTTCAGATTCTAATCTATATTGTAACTCCGATTTAATAGCAGAATTTACATTTGGGAAATCAAAAGTAAACTCGGGATCAAATTGTTCCAAATTACCTGTTAATGCAATATTTAATTCCACAGGAATACTTCTATTTATGGGGTTATCCAATAAAGGTGAAGGATTTGCCTGCGTTTTATATATGGCATTCATTCTAATTATAGCATTTAAAGGATCGCCTTCCCAAGCTATTGTTCCACCAGGTTCAACAATAAACTCTTTTTGGACCAAGCCACCATAGGCAAAATTATAAACGCCTTCAAAAACCGAGAAATCCCCCCACATATTAAATTTACCATTGGTATTAATTTCTATTAATAAACCACCTCGACCCCGACCTTTTAATGAATGCCCTGTATTTTTATCAATTATAATTTCTACTTCAGCATCCTCTGTTAAATCTAGATCAAAATTTAATTCAAGCCCTTTAATATCATTTATAATGAATTCCTTACCGTTTACCCTGGCTTCCTTTTCTTCTTTTGTTATAAAATGGATATATGAATTGTCTCCAAAAGATTCTGAATCGTTAATTGGTATTTTAAATACAGTACCTGATTTTGTTTCAGCTGTAACACTTATAACGAGCTCTTCTGTGGGTCCAGAAATATTTGCAATGCCGCCTATAAAACCTGTTCCATAAAATAGTGCATCATCAGTTTCTTTGGTGTCTAAAACCAATAACCGAGATGCGCTTAAATCTAAATCTAAACTCCAATTTGAAAAGTTTATATGACTTATAGAACCATTTAATTCCCCTTTGGATCTATACTTAGTATCTGTTAATTTAATTTTGTTAAAAATAAAACTCTGGTCTTTTAGTGTAACGGATGCTTTATCGTTAAAATCACAATTAATATTCAAATACGGAATACCCAATCCGGATTTATTTAATGTTAATTTTCCATCCATATCTGGTTGCCTTAAATCGCCAGTTACTTTTACATTACCCGTGGCATCTCCCCTAATTTTATCTAAAACCCCATCAAGTAAAGGGTTTAAGGGTGATAAACTAAATTTATTAAAATCTAGATTTACATCTATTTTTGAATTATTTCTTGACACATCTATATCACCTTTTGCAATAAAAGATTTTAGGTCATCATTTTTTATTGTAACATTTATATTATAATTCGTTAAGTTTTCGTTACCAACTATTGCTGCGTCAAAAGAGCCTAAAAGAAAATCATTTACTTTAAAATCGTCAATAACTATTGTGGAATTTGGCAAATAAACGCCGTTTTTCTGTAAAACATCCAATTTGCCATTTACATTTCCTGCCAACGATAAACTATCAATATCTGGTGTTATTTTAGATAAATCAACATTTTTAAAATTAAGTTTTAAATCTTTTTGGGTAGAGTCTTTAATAAACCCTGATAATTTAATCTCTTCATTTTCATGATTTATTTTAAACCCATCAATACTAAACGAGGTTAAATCTTTACTGAATGAGATTTTATTTAATCTATCTTGATTTTCATTTATATACCATTGGTAGTCTTTAATTGTAAAATCAGATTTTTTAAACCCGATAACCGATTTGTTTTCTTCATTTATGGTATGATAAAAACTTAAATTAAAATTGTCGTTGTTTCGTTTTCCGCCATTAAACTCCGAACGCATAAACAAGGTATCGTTTACTGTTACGTTAATAAGGCTAAATTTAGAAACGTTATAGTATTTAGTATTCAAGCTATCTAACTCTAAATAGGTGTTAAACAGCGGATTACTATTATCTACTTGTAGCTCTATATTATTTGCAAAATTGTCAATATATTTAATTTCCGGTGATTTAAAAGTAAGCCTAAACTTACGCTCATCGGTTTCTACCCGCCCTCGGATGAATGTGTTTTTCCCTAATTCGATTTCAGGGAACATCACTTCAATAATTTTATTATAAATTTTGAAATTGAAATCGATACTCTGATTGGTTGCTACTTTATGCGGAATGTAATTTGTGTAAATATGGCCTAGGGAGTTTTCAAAAAGCTTCTTTAAATCGTTAAAACGAAACCGCCCTTTTAAATCGCCTTCAATAATATCGGGAGAATTAATCGCTATATATCGCATATCATCTTCAAACCTTGATGAAATATCAAACTCTTCAAAATAATAGGTATCATTTTCATTTTTATAAGATGTTCTTCTAAATGAAATTTTACCATAAGCATCATCAAAACTACTGGCATTCATATTCATTTTTACGGTACTTTCAAAAATTGAAATACTATCCTTTTTAACAAAATTCAATGCATTTAAATTGGCATAATCTACTTTTGCCTCAAAATCATATTTGTTTATAGCTTCAGAGAAATCTATGAGCCCCGTAAAATTGAGTTTTAAATTTTTATCGTTTGAAATTAAGTTACCATCAAAAATATTATTTCTAATATTCCCTGCAACTTTTATATCTGAGTAATTATAGTTGTTATAAACCAGCTCAAAAACATCTCCCTTAACTTGTGTGTCAATTGTTTTAGTAACAAATCCTTTACCATCAACATCAAAATTCAAGGATGCTATTCCTACATTTGGGTCATTTAAAAAAGTTCCGAAATCAAATTCCTCAAATATGACCTTTCCTTTGTAAGCCGCATTATCAATATCATTTATTTTGTTTATCTCCAAACTAGAATCTAAAAAACCTAAGTCGGTATTTATTTTAATATCTGCAATAACTTTGGAAGATGTTACTTGCGAACTTCCTACAATAGTAAACTTGCCCAATCTATCAAAAGAGCTTGGTATGACTTCGCCCAAAACATTTGGCAATAACCCTTTTAAATCTTTGTAGGTTGAGGAAAGGTTTGAAAAATTACCATTCATGTAAAAGTTATCCTCTTCGGCACTAAATAAATTTTTAAAACTTATATCGCCGTAAATTTTGGTGTTTGTGCTTGTAGTTAATCTTAAATTATTGGTTTGTAAATCATTTAACGTACCCGAAATGACTACACTAAATTTGGCATATTGATTAACCCCAAATTCATTGTAAAACGTATTGAGTTCATCTAATAGAACATTTGAATCTTTAAAACTCGCTTCCACTAAAACCTTATCAGCAAAAAATTTAAAATCTTCTCTATCATATAAAAACTTCAAATCGCCTTTTAAAACAGAATGGGGTGTTTTAATATTCAGATCAGCAAACGTCATATCGGTAAGCGTATAACTAAAATTAGTGGTCATATTCTTTACGGCTACACCCCTACTGTCTTTAAAGGACAAGGTGTTTATCCGCGCACTTACATTACTACCATTAATTAAAAAATTAGTAGCATTTATATTTAAATTGTTAAAATCCAAACGCTTTGCAGTTTCTCTATTGTCATCAGATAAGGTAAATATGCCATCGTAAATAGACACATCGCTGGATGAAAGCAAGAAATCACTTTTGTTATCCCTAGGGTTATCATCGTCAAATTTGGCAACAAAAACATCTAAATTGGTTTCTGTAGTACCTTTGTAGGTTTTAATATTGAAAACTAAATTCATGATATCAATATCACCAAAAACTAATTTGCCGTTGTACAAATTTCTGAAACTTAAAATAGACGTATTGAGTTCTGCAATACTAATAAGCGTGTCTTTTTTATAATCTTCAACATAAATGTTTTTAAGCTCAACATCGCCATTAAGCTGTAAACCTACTTTATCAATGTTTATGTTAGTTCCAAAATCGTTATTTATACGTTTTGTAGCGTAATTTCCAAGTGCGGTCTGTACGGGCGGAATAGAAAGTATTAACACTAAAATAATGAACAGCATCAAAATGATGCCGATAATTTTATACAGTATTTTAAATGCTTTTTTGATACTTTTTAAGGTTATAATTTAAATAAGAATATCCTACTTTTGCAATTACGAATGAATCAAATACTTCAGACGTTTATTCGTTTTCAAAATTAACAATTATTGTGCCTAAAATTGATTAATGACCGAACAAAATATTTATATACTTGGAATTGAATCTTCATGTGATGATACAGCAGCTTCTGTAATACACAACGGTAAAATTTTAAGCAATGTTGTGGCTAGCCAAAAAATACATGAAGCATACGGTGGCGTAGTACCAGAATTGGCATCCAGAGCGCATCAACAGAATATTGTTCCTGTGGTGCATCAAGCTTTAGAACAGGCAGGAATCCGTAAAGAAAAACTAAACGCTGTGGCTTTTACCCGTGGTCCTGGTTTGATGGGGAGCTTGTTGGTTGGTACATCATTCGCAAAATCTTTGGCTTATGGTTTAAACATTCCGCTGATTGATGTGAACCACATGCAAGCGCATATTTTAGCCCATTTTATTGATGAAGACCAATTTAACAAACCGCCGTTTCCGTTTTTAGCGATGACTATTTCTGGCGGACATACGCAGATTGTTAAAGTTGATAATTATTTTGAAATGACCGTTATTGGCGAAACCATTGATGATGCTGTTGGTGAAGCTTTTGATAAAAGCGGAAAAATTTTAGGTTTAGGTTATCCCGCAGGCCCCGAAATTGATAAACGCGCAAAATTGGGAAACCCTAAAGCGTTTAAGTTTACAAAACCCAAAGTTGATGGTTTAAACTTTAGTTTTTCTGGTCTTAAAACGGCTATCCTATATTTTGTCCAAAAAGAAGTAAAAGCGCATCCTAATTTTATAAGCGACAACTTAAATGATATTTGTGCCTCTATTCAATACACCATAATTGGAATTTTGATCGATAAATTAAAACTGGCTACAAAACAAACAGGTATAAAACATATTGCCATTGGTGGTGGGGTTTCGGCAAATTCTGGAATACGGCAAGCTTTAAAAAATGGCGAACAAAAATTTGGTTGGACAAGCTATGTTCCAAAGTTTGAGTTTACAACCGATAATGCGGCTATGATTGCAATTGTTGGGTATCTCAAATATTTAGAAGGTGATTTTGCTGAACAAAGTGTTATGGCTTCGGCTAGGTTGAAAATATAGTTTGCAGTTTTCAGTAGCAATAGGCAGTCACTCATAGTTAAACTCTAAAATCGTTAATCATAAATCGTAATTCTAAAATCCTTTATATCTTCGCTTTATGCAACTCTTTTTCAACCCAAACATAACGGAAACCACAAAAGACTTTTCTTTTGATAAAGAAGAAAGTAGGCATATTGTAAAAGTATTGCGGAAAAATACGGGCGATGCGTTACATATTACTAACGGGAATGGTTGGTTATTTACTGCTGTAGTTACTATCCCCGATATTAAAAAATGTACGGTTAGTATGGTTTCTAAAACATTACAACCCAAACGAAATTATAATTTGCACTTAGCTGTTGCTCCAACAAAAATGAACGACCGTTATGAATGGTTTCTTGAAAAAGCGACTGAAATTGGCATTGAAACCATTACCCCTATTATTTGCGATCACAGCGAACGAAAGGTTATAAAAAAAGACCGTTTTAAAAAGATTCTACAATCGGCTACCAAGCAATCCTTAAACTGTTATGTACCAAAATTAAATGATGCTATCACCTTTAAAGATTTTATAGCGCAGGATTTTACGGGCGATTTATTTATTGCGCATTGCGAAGAAACGGACAGAAAATCATTGAAAACAGAACTCAATTCCAAAACAGACATCACAATTTTAATAGGTCCAGAAGGCGATTTTTCTGTTAAGGAAATTAAAACAGCGCTTCAAAATAATTTTATTCCTGTAACTTTGGGAGAAACCCGGTTGCGCACCGAAACAGCAGCAATAGTAGCTTGCCATTCAGTGGCTTTTGTAAACGAATAACTATTATGAAATTATATTTATCTATTTTCTGTTTTCTCTTTTCTCTTTTCTCTTTTAGTCAAGATTTAGGCATTTTAAAATATAAAGGTGGTGGCGATTGGTATGGAAACCCAACGGCATTACCAAATTTAATTGCGTATTGCAATCAGAATATTGATACTAAAATGAACCTAAAACCTAAAACGGTTGAAGCCGGAAGTTCAGATATTTTTCAATACCCATTATTATATATGACGGGACATGGCAATGTGTTTTTTAGCGAAACAGATGCTGAAAACCTTCGTAACTATTTAATATCTGGTGGGTTTTTGCATATTGACGATAATTACGGTATGGAACCTTATATAACCAAAGAGCTTAAAAAAGTATTTCCAGATAAAGATTTAATTGAGATTCCAACTAACCACGACATATTTAATAGTGCATATAAATTCCCAAATGGCTTACCAAAAATCCATGAACACGACGGCAAACGCCCACAAGCTTTTGGTGTTTTTCATGAAGACCGGTTAGTATTATTATTCACTTATGAAAGCGATTTAGGTGACGGATGGGAAGACCCCGAAGTGCATAACGATCCCGCCGATGTTAGAGAAAAAGCATTAAAAATGGGTGCCAATATTGTGAAGTATGCTTTTGAGAATTGAAAAAGACCCCTTACCCCCAAAGGGGGAATGCTTACTCAATAGTAACTGACTGAATACTGTTTACTGCCTACTGAATACTGAATACTGAATACTGAATTATGCAACTCACTCACTACAATAACAACTTTGAGTCCAAGACCTTTCCAATTACTTTGGTATGCGATAATGTAACCAATGCACCAAATATTGGTAGCTTGTTTAGAATAGCTGATGCGTTCGGAATAGAAAAACTGGTACTTTGTGGTGATGTTTCATTGGGAAGAAAAATAACAATAACATCAAGAGCTACTGAAAAAGTAGTGAATTATGACATTCAAGAATCGGCTTTAAAAGTTATTGAAAAACTGAAAGACCGAGATTATCAAATCATTTCGTTGGAAATAACAACTACTAGCCAGCCCATTTATAACTTTAAATTTTCAACAAAAAAACCCATCGTTTTAGTAATTGGCGACGAAAATTTTGGGGTTTCAGAAGCTATTCTAAATCAATCTAACGCTATAATCCACATAGATATGTTTGGTAAAAATAGTAGTATGAATGTGGTACAAGCCACCAATATTGCTTTATATGAAATAACCAAACAACTTTCGTCTGTCATGTCGAAATGAGGCACGATTGAGACATCTCATAATCTTTCCCAATAAAACTCAAAATATTCTTCTTTATGTGATTTCTCATTTCATTCGAAATGACTAGATTTACTCACTAATTATTTTCAATTGAATTCAAACACTATTTCAAACGGGATTTTAAAAGCAATAGGCATCATTTTGGGTGTTGCTTTATTGCTTTACTTTTTATATCAAGTACAATCTGTAATAGTATATATTGCTATAGCTGCCGTTATTTCTTTAATTGGCAGACCAATTGTTATGTTTCTCGAGAACAAGCTCAAGTTTACAAATACTATAGCAGTCATTATTACAATGGTTTTACTATTTGGTTTATTTATAGGTTTAATCGGGCTATTTATTCCGTTGGTTATGAAACAAGGGCAGAATTTATCACTTCTAAATATTGAAGAACTTCAAGTAAGTATTGAAAATTTATATATTGAGATAATTAATTATTTTGATTTAAGTAAAATTGATGTTGAAAAAACTATTAAAGATTCCGATTTAATGTCTAAAATAGATTATTCATTAATTCCAGATTTTTTAAATTCAGTTATTAGCGGTTTCGGAAATTTTAGTATTGGTTTATTCTCAGTATTATTTATCTCCTTTTTCTTTTTAAAAGATAGTCGTCTTTTTGAAAATAGCCTATTAACTTTTATCCCAGAAGGTAAAGAATCGCGTTGGAAGACTTCAACTACCAAAATAAAGGATTTATTATCTAGATATTTTGTGGGTCTCATTATTCAAATTTTTATTCTATTCATTATTTACACCATTGGTTTACTTATCATTGGCGTTGAAAATGCTATTGTTATTGCTTTTTTATCTGCTTTGCTAAATTTGATACCTTATGTAGGTCCTGTAATTGGTATGTTTTTAATGCTACTTTTAACCATGACGAGCAATTTGGGGCTAAGCTTTAGTGATATTATTTTACCAAAAACACTATGGGTTTTAGTGGTTTTTGGCATTGGCCAATTGGTTGATAATTTTGGGAGTCAGCCTATCATTTTCTCAAAAAGTGTGAAGTCGCACCCATTGGAAATATTTCTGGTTATTTTAACTACAGGAATTCTTTTTGGTGTAATAGGCTTAATCATCGCGGTACCAGCTTACACTGCTACAAAGGTAATTCTAAAAGCCTTTTTATCTGAAAATAAAATTGTTAAAAAGCTTACTAAAGACTTATAGTTTTACTTGAATACTTCTATTTTAAATATTGACGTTCAGGAATTTATAAACACAAACTTAAATTCTAACATAACTTCTATCGTATTAAAAGGAACATCTTTTTCTTCTGTTGAAACAAATGAAATTGTGGAGCAGATTGAAGCCAAAAAACGTTGCGAAAAAAAATTACCAACTTGGTTTAGTGCTGAAAACATTTATTATCCCAACAAACTAAACATTGAGCAAACATCTTCTGAAATAACGGCCAAATATAAGTCGGGATTAATTTCTGGTAATTCCATAATCGATTTAACCGGTGGTTTTGGTGTAGATTGTTTTTACTTTTCAAAACACTTTAAAACCGTTAACCATTGTGAAATTAACGAAGATTTATCCCATATTGTAAAATATAATTACAAGCAATTAAATATTAAAAACATAAGCACCATTAACGCTGATGGCATTAAATATTTAAAAACAAGTAACAAAAATTATGATTGGATCTATATTGATCCTTCTCGTCGTCATGATACCAAAGGCAAAGTATTCTTCCTTAACCATTGCTTGCCCAATGTGCCAGAACATTTAAATCTGCTTTTTAAAGCATCCAATAACATATTAATTAAAACATCGCCTTTACTGGATTTATCGGTTGGCATTAATGAACTAAAGCATGTGAAAAATATACATGTTATTGCCATAAATAACGAAGTAAAAGAATTGCTTTGGGTTTTAGAAAACGGTTTTGATGATGCCATTGAAATTAAAACAGTAAATCTTAAAAAAGAAACAGAAGAACATTTTGATTTTTATTTAGATGATGAAAAACAATCCGAATCTAGTTACAGTGAACCACTCGCCTATTTATACGAACCCAATACGGCTATTTTAAAAGCGGGCGGATTTCAAAGTATTACAAAACAGTTAACTATTTTAAAACTCCATAAACACTCACATCTTTACACAAGTGAGTCATTAGTTGATTTCCCTGGAAGATCTTTCAAAATTGAAAAAATAGTGCCTTACAACAAGAAAGAAATCAAAAAACTTGGTATTAAAAAAGCGAATATTACCACTAGAAATTTCCCTGAAACGGTTCAACAAATTCGTGAAAAACTCAATATTAAAGATGGTGGTAATCACTATTTATTTTTCACAAAAGATTTTAAAGACCATAAAATTCTCATAATTTCAGAGAAAATCAATTCATAAATGCATTTAAGCTACAATTCGTTTCGAAAAAAGGACAAATAACTGCTTTTAATGCCTAATTTTATTTCGATATGAAAAAAATCATTTACTCCATAATTATTGTGATATTAATAGCAATAATTGCCACATATATGTCTTTGAATTATGGTAATAAAAAACAGGCAATTTCTGTTTTAATAAACATTGATAACGTCAATGATTTTAATTTCAAAGCACATGATTCCGTTTTAGTTGCTGCCAGTTTTATTTATGATTCCAACAATTTTAAAGATTTCATGCAAGGTGAGCACTATAGAGATGCTTGGTCTACACCAATAAAAGTTCCAATTGTTTTTTTAGACACTTTAAACGGAGGCTCTGAAATAGTTGATATTGGTGGAGGAAAGCAAACAAAGTCGTTGGAATTAAAAGCAGGCAATGGCATAATCTATACGTTGAGAAGTATAAATAAAAACCCAAAACCATTAATTCCAGAATTTGTTAAAACACTAGGTTTAGAGAATATAATCATTGATGGTATTTCTGCACAACACCCTTATGGTGCCATACCTGTGGCGCATTTAGCTGAATCTGTTGGGTTACTGCATACAAACCCAAAAATCGTATTTCTACCTAAGCAAAAACTCTTAGGAAATTACAATGCTGAATTTGGTAATAAGCTTTTTTTACTGGAGTATGAGAATAAGAATAAATTTAACTGGACTAACTACAAAAATGTTACTGAGATTATTGATACGGACAATCTTATTGAACTGAAAAACGAAAAAGGTGATGGACTAAAGATTGATGAAGCGCAATTGGTTAAAAACAGGCTTTTTGATTTGATAATTGGTGACTGGGACAGACATGCAAAACAATGGGGATGGGTCCTTATTAATGAAGACAATAGTTTAAAAGCCATACCATTGGGTGTAGATAGAGATAATGCTTTTTTTAATATGGAGGGTATCATTCCTTCCATAATTTCCAATCCGAATATCGTTAAGGAATTACGATCTTTTGAGGATAATATTGAGCATATGGCTGGACTGGTACAACCTTTTGATCGCTATTTTTTAATTAAAACCGATCCGAATCTTTTCATTGAACAAGCAAAGATTTTAAAAAATGAATTGACTGATGATATAATTGATGAAGCCCTAAATAAATGGCCAAAAGATATTAGAGAATTGGATGGAGAAATTATTCGAGAAAAGATAATTTCTAGAAGAGATAGTATTGTTAAACATGCTGTAAATTTCAAACAAACCATTGATATCGCTGGTGAACTTGAAACTTGGCCGTTAAAAGGATGCGATGATTTACAAATAAAGGATAGTATGAAAATATGTTTTGAGTGTTTTTGAAAATAATATTAAACACTTCGTAAAATTTCAACTCTCACAGAGGTTTAGCAGTAAACAACCACCGTTAAAAACGGTGGCTTTGGATTTCAGATTAGCCCCAAAGGGGCATCACATTGACTTTTATAACCTTGGTTCGATTATTGCCATTAAGTTAAATACTGATGATATATACTTAAAAAGTGTCTTTGCCAACCAACCTGCAAGGTTTTTGGAACCTTGTAGGTTTAAAAAAGCAAGCCAAAAACACCTATAAGGTTTTTGAAACCTTGCAGGATATGTCAATACCATAATAAACAAACCAAAAAATGGCAAAGCCTTTAAAACATGACCACCGTCAAAGACGGTGGTTTTGCAATTATAAATAAATTGTTTCTATTTATATAAAAAAAGCGACCAATTGGTCGCTTTTTTTATTATCCCATCTAAATTTAAAAATAATAATTTAAATTTAAAAATAATAATTTTTATTACTCAAAAGATTTCAAAGTCTTTATAATAATACTTACACAGTCAAAAAGTTGCTCTTCAGTCATAACTAAAGGCGGAGCAAAACGGATGATATTTCCATGTGTGGGTTTTGCCAATAAACCGTTATCGCGCAATGCTAGACAAATATTCCAAGCAGTATCGCTGTCTTCGTGGTCATTAATAACAATGGCATTTAATAAACCTTTACCTCTTACCAAATTAACAGTAGCCGTCGTTTCAATATATTTATTTAATTCACTTCTAAACAATTCACCTAAAACAAAAGCATTTTCAGCAAGTTTTTCATCTCTAACAACTTCTAAAGCTGCAATGGCCACCGCTGCTGCAATGGGGTTGCCTCCAAAAGTACTTCCGTGGTTTCCAGGTTTAATAACCTGCATCACAGCATCATTTGCCAAAACAGCACTTACCGGGTAAGCACCACCACTTAAGGCTTTTCCTAAAATTAAAACATCTGGTTTTACATCTGGTGTGTTTGAACAATTTTTGTCCTCGCAACTACAGTTTCCACAAGTTGCTAATAAACGGCCTGTACGTGCAATACCTGTTTGTACTTCATCGGCAATAAACAGTACATTATGTTTTTCGCAAAGTGCTTTGGCTTTACTTAAATAATCGTCACTTGGCACATAAACTCCAGCTTCACCCTGAATAGGTTCTACTAAAAACCCTGCAACGTTAGGATGACTTTCTAAAGCATCTTCCAATGCTTTTAAATTATCATATTCAATTTTAATGAATCCTTTAGTGTATGGCCCGAAATTTTTACGTGCCACAGGATCATTACTAAACGAAATAATAGTTGTGGTTCTTCCATGAAAGTTGTTTTCGCAAACCATAATTTCGGCTTCATTTTCATGAATTCCTTTAACCTCATACGCCCATTTTCTACAAAGCTTTAACGCCGTTTCAACCGCCTCGGCTCCTGTATTCATTGGTAATAACTTATCAAATCCGAAAAACTCGCAAGCGAACTTTTCATATTTTCCTAGTATGTCATTATAAAACGCTCTGGAAGTTAAGCTCAATGTTTGAGCTTGCTGCGTCATAGCATTTACAATTTTTGGATGACAATGTCCTTGGTTTACTGCGGAATATGCCGAAAGGAAATCATAATACTTCTTCCCTTCCACATCCCAAACATACACACCTTCTCCTCTACTTAATACTACGGGTAGCGGATGGTAATTGTGTGCACCATACTTGTTCTCTAAATCAATCGCCTTTTGCGATGTTAATTGGTCTAAAACAGCCATTTTAAATAATTTAAGGTTTAATGCCTAAAATAAAGGCACCGTTTAATGCCATAAACTGGCGTAAACTTTAATAATTAAATCTCGCTTAGCGAGTAAAATGTCCATTCCTTCATCACCTTTATTTTTTCGTAGTCCCGATAGTTATCGGGATGAAAAAGCAGCGTGGGAGAGAAATCATCCCTGGATAGATGCGCAAGTTAGTAAATATTAATGGCTTGCCAAAAACCTTATTCGGAGATTCTACTTGAAAGGGATGATACTTGTAATTCTAAACGTTTAATTTCTCGCATTAAAGCATTTTTATCCATTTGCATCCAAGCAAAAATCTTTAACATACTCACTCCAAATAAAAATACTAAAGCCCCAATACCCCATTTAATCATTTCGTTAGTTATGTCAGTATCAAAAAATTGTATAGCACAATACAAGAATAATCCGAAGAAAACTAAAGTCATTATGTTCATTAAAAACATAATCCATTTATTTTTTCCTTTAAATAATCCAGTAACCATTTCAAATACGTTTTGCTCCTCTAATTCATCATAGAATTTTGCTTCTTCCTCACTTAATGTTTCTTTGATTAATTTATCGATGTCTTCCATTTTATTTTTCATAATTTCTATCTTTTAATTTTTGTTTTAATTTTTCTCTAGCGTGAAATAACCTAGATTTTGCAGTCCCTACAGATATATTTAAAATATTACTGATTTCTTTTAATGAATAATCTTGTACGTAAAACAACTTTATAACTGCCTGATGATGCACTGGCAATGTTTTTATGGTTATTAAAAGTGCTCTTTTTAAATCTTCCTTATCACTTTCATCATTTACGGTTACTTCTTCCTGCTGGTACTCATAAGCTTCAGCTGTTTTGATAGTTCTTTTCTTTGCATTCAGAACATCCAAGGATTTATTATAAACAATACGCAGCGCCCATCCTCCAAAACGATCAGCATCCTTTAATCCATTTATATTATCAATTATGGTCTTCCAACTATCCTGTGCTACATCTTTTGCAATATCAGCGTCTTTAACAATCCAATATGCTTTTTCACAAAACAATTTATGCCAGCGTTTTACCAACAAAGCCAAAGCTTTAGCATTACCAGATTGGTATTTTAATACCAATAAACCGTCATCCGTTTTTTTGTTTTTCAATTATTTTATTTTAAAATGAATCGCCATAAACGCACCCAAATATTCCATTTAGTGAATTTCTTTTCATTCGAAAAATTATTTTCAATAGTATCAAAAGCATTTTCAATTAAAGCATCGTGAAGCCATCTAATGATAAAAAATCCATTTTATAGTAATTAGAAGTCATTTCCTCGGGATGGTTAATTACCCTTTTATGGATTTTTGTTACTTGCATATCTACTTTAAAGACAGTAAAAAAACGAAAAGGTTCATTTTATTTTTGCTTAAAGTGAAATTCCATTAAAGTTAATGGAAATAAAGTGATATTTATTTGTGGCTATTATTATTTTTGCAGCATGTCTAGACGAAAAGCAAGAAAACAGGTTTTTGAAAATGTAGAAGTCATTGACGCAGGGGCAAAAGGAAAAACCATTGCAAAAGCACCTGATGGAAAAGTGATTTTCCTACCAAATGCCGTTCCTGGCGATGTGGTGGATGTGCAAACGTTTAAAAAACGAAAAGCCTATTACGAAGGAAAAGCGACTGTTTTTCATACACTTTCTGATAAAAGGACAGCACCTGCTTGCGAGCATTTTGGAACCTGCGGTGGTTGTAAATGGCAAGATATGGGCTACGAGCATCAATTGTTTTATAAGCAGAAGGAAGTTACCAATAACTTAATACGCATTGGGCATATTGAGTTACCCGAAGTCACTCCTATTCTTGCGGCGAAAGAGCAGTATTTCTATAGAAATAAAATGGAATTTTCGTTTAGCGATAGCCGTTGGTTAACCTTGGAAGAAATTCAATCGGATAAGGATTTAGGTGATAAAAACGCATTAGGCTTTCATATTCCTGGGATGTGGGATAAGATTTTAGATTTGAACACCTGCTATCTTCAGGCAGATCCTTCAAACGCGATAAGGAATTCGGTTAAAGATTTTGCCATAAAAAATGATTTAGAATTTTTTAATACCCGAAACCAAACGGGTTTATTAAGAACCCTAATGATTCGTACATCAAGCACTGGCGATATTATGGTAATGATTCAGTTTTTTAAAGAAGATAAAGAAAAACGTGAGTTATTATTGGATTTTATTGCTGAGACGTTCCCAGAAATAACATCTTTACAATACGTGATTAACGGAAAAGCAAACGATACTATTTATGATCAAGAAGTGATTTGTTATAAAGGAACCGATCATATTTTTGAAGACATGGAAGGTTTAAAGTTTAAAATAAACGCCAAATCCTTTTATCAAACCAACTCCAACCAAGCTTTAGAGTTATATAAAATTACCAGAGATTTTGCAGGTTTAACAGGCAACGAATTGGTTTACGATTTATATACTGGTACTGGCACCATCGCACAATTTGTTGCAAAACAAGCAAAAAAAGTTGTTGGTGTTGAAGCCGTTCCTGATGCTATTTCAGCTGCAAAAGAAAATGCACAATTAAATAATATAAATAACGTTGAATTCTTTGTGGGCGATATGAAGCATGTATTTAATGCAGATTTTATAAAAAGCAACGGAGTACCAGATGTAATAATTACCGATCCGCCACGTGATGGTATGCATGCAGCTGTAGTGCAACAAATATTAAACATAGCGCCAGAAAAAATAGTTTATGTAAGCTGTAATAGTGCCACACAAGCTCGAGATTTAGCATTAATGGATGCTCAATATAAAGTAACAAAAACCCAAGCAGTGGATATGTTTCCGCAGACATTTCATGTGGAAAATGTTGTACTTTTGGAACGCCGATAGATTGATTCCAATTAAAAACTAAATGTCATTCTGAGCTTGTCGAAGAATCTGTTCAAAATTAAAAATGAAATATTTTAAAATACTTATAATTCCTTTTCTACTGATAGCTTTACTTTCTATTAGTTGCGAACGCGATGATATTTGTCCTGAAAGCACACCCACAACACCAAGTTTAATCATTGATGTTTTCGATTTTAATAGTCAAGAAAACAAAAAGAATATATTCAATTTGGTTATTGTTGGCGTTGATAATGATGATATTTTACCCGGTTTTAGTTTTGTTTCAAGTAACAATTTAGTTTTACCTTTAAAAACCACCGCCAACACAACCCAATACACGCTAATAAAAGGAGCTTCAGTTAATGATAATGGTACACCAGAAGACCTAACTGATGATTTTATTGATGGTAATTACGATACCATAACAATAAATTATAGTAGAAAAGAACTATTTGTATCTAAAGCATGTGGTTTTAAAACGATTTTTGAAAACGTAACACTTACCATAGAAGATGATACTGATAACTGGATACTTTCCCAAACACCCTTAAACCCCAACCAATCTGTAGAAGATGAAACAACAACACACTTTAACATATTTCATTAGTAGTTTAGTGATACTAGTTTTTTGTGTGTCTGTTAATGCACAAAATGATAGTATTCCTAAAACAGTAAAAGATACTTTAATAATTAAGGAAAAATATGGTTTACGAATTGGTGCAGACTTGGGTAAACTAGCGCGTTCTTTTTTTGATGATGAATACAGTGGTTTTGAAATTGCTGCCGATTACCGACTTAAAAAACGAATCTACATTGCGGGTGAAATTGGTTTTGATGAAAAAACTACGGTAACAGATTATTTAGATATCACCAGTACAGGAAGCTATATAAAAGGTGGTATTGACTACAACATGTATCAAAACTGGCTGGATATGGATAACATGGTTTACACTGGTTTTCGCATTGGTGCCAGTACATTTAGCCAGAACTTAAATAGTTTTACTATATATAACACTAATCAATATTGGGCACGCCAGTTTACTTCAAACGATTTGCAAGAGTTTAAAGGTTTAACAGCCATTTGGGTAGAACTTATAATTGGTATGAAAGTAGAACTCTTCAATAATCTCTTCTTGGGGCTTAACGTGCAGCTTAAACTGATGGCAAGCGAAACCGAACCTGATAATTTTGGTAATGTTTTTATCCCTGGGTTTAATAAAACCTTTGATAGTAGCGGTATAGGTGTTGGCTATGGGTACACGTTATCTTACCGAATTCCGCTTTACAAAAAGAACAAATAACGGTTTTTTCTATTTATCAAATGCCCTAATGCTCACCGTATCTTCGGTTGGAAAATCTTCAGGAATTTCTTGAGTTACTTTACCAGTTGCTGCCCATTCTGCGCCTCGCTGAAACGTTGTTATAAAGCCAACACATTCCATGGAATAGTCCATGTGTCCCAAAGTAGAATGAAACGTTCTTCCCTTGCCGTAATCAATAGTCATTAAAAGGGGTTCATGTCTATTGGTTGCTTTGTTGCCAACATTGGAAAACCCTGTAGCTAATATTGCTACGTTTTCAGCAGGTCCTCTTAAAAGCTGATAAAGTTCGTCCTTTGCGTGCATCCAAGATTGGGGCAACCCTTTCATGATAGGGTGCTCTGGTTCTCGAGTTGTTAAAACAAACTCACGCTGAGGGCCATGATCTCCTCCTTTACCTTTTGTGGTATCGCGTTGTATTTTACCAATAGTATCGTAATAGATATAAGGGCCGCTTTTTTCATTTCTTCCGTCCCATCCACCAAGTGCTGTCATTTTATTAAATGCCTCCCATTCCCCCCAAGCATTATTTGCAGCATGTACAACTACAAAGCCACCGCCATTTTTCATGTAGGTTTCAAAATTGGCTTTTGTTGTCTCATTCCAATAAGAAGCTTTCCAACCAAAATTAGAAATAATCACATCATAGGCCTTAAAATTCGGACTATAATTTGGGTCAGGTTTTGGATTATCAACCGCTACATATTCTTTATTAGAACTAATAGGATATATGCTTAACAATTCTTTTATGTCGTTAACATTTTTCACATTATGATGTGGCCCTTGCCAAGTGTAAGCAGTACGTTCAATATCAACTTCAAACAAACCGGTTTCTTCCAAATAGCTTTTCATCATCATCGTGGTTTTTGGCCATACCCCATGGCTGTTTTCACCATCAATAATTAAGGCTTTTAATTTGGTTTTTTTCTGAGAATTGCAACCTTGTAAGCTAGTAAATAGGATTAGTGTACAAAGCATCATAAGTTTTTGAATATTGAACATAAAAAATGATTAAAATAATTTTGATTAAATATACAATAGAAAAATAAAACGTGACTCATAAAAAACAATTGAGCCAGGGCAAACGCATTAAACTCAACATTCCTATTTTTGGCCACGAATTACACTAATTAGCACAAATAAATGAGCTTAGCTCATTTTAAATTTGTGAAATGATTATCCAGAAATGATCGCACGAATATAAAAATCTAAAGATTTTTAAAAAATTAGTGAATATTAGAGAAATTTGTGGCTTAATATTTTCAATGCGTTTGCCCTGACAATTGAGCTTAAATTAAGAGTCTGTTTAAAAATCCGTTAATTATTTTTTTATGTCCCTTTTTG
>TARA_R110002051_G_scaffold81858_3_pt1 | contig 18719 bp, 13 predicted proteins | sample TARA_R110002051 | Tara Oceans TARA_R110002051 (sample SAMEA4397023) | marine metagenome | biome: Polar Biome; feature: [MES] marine water layer (ENVO:01000295) within the mesopelagic zone...; material: water (ENVO:00002006), including particulate matter (ENVO:01000060) such as......
GCATGAGGAAACCGACGCCGGCACGGAGGAGGTTCCAGCGCCGCTTCACGCCGAGGACGCCGCACCATCGGACGAAGTTGCTGCTGAACTTTCCCCTGAGCCACGCAGTGGTTCCGATCTGGAGGATGACACCGAAGCCGTTCGGCCAACCGAGACCAGCGCCACCGGCGAAGAAGCAAACGATGGACCGGGGAACATCGAAGCACCAGCCGGCATCGAGCATGCCGCTCCCTCCAATAAGACCGCTTCGGAGGGTGACGACGAAGTGGATACGATGTCCGATGTCGCTGAGGTTCATGACGGCGAGGGCGAACAGGAGTCCGTCCCTGCCGGGATCGCACCGCCTGAAGAAAGTTCGGTTCCCCGGCGAGTGGTTTTCGATACAAGCCGGATCCGTGACGAACTCAATGCGCGGCTTGAAAAGGCGCGCGCCGAGCAGGCGCGGGAAGACAACGACATCCCCCTGCCCTTCGCCGATGCCCGCGACCTCAACACTGATCTCGGCGCTGATCTCGGCGGCAGCAGCGAGGCTGGCGCCGACACGAGCCTCAATGACGACCCGCAAAACGATGAGCAGTTGGACGGGACTGACAAGGCGGCGCCGGACGAAGACCTTGTGATGGCGACCCAACCGGATCAGCCGGAGGCCAGTGGCGAAGACGACGTCGCTGTCACTGACGACGACATCGGCGCTGACGGGCCAGAGTTCAGGTTTGACCCCAACAGCAAGCCGGCGCGCTTCGTTTGGAAAATCAACCGCGACGGCAAGTTCAGCGAAGTCTCACCCGAATTCGCGCTCGCCGTCGGTCCGCATTCCGCTGACATTGTCGGGCGGAGCTTTCCGGATCTGGCCCGGGTTTTCAATCTTGATCCGGACCATGTCATCTCGGAATTGCTCAGCCGCCGCGACACCTGGTCGGGAAAGACGGTTTACTGGCCAATCCAGGGAACCTCGCTGTCGACGCCAGTGGATCTGGCGGCCCTGCCGACCTACACCCGCGACCGCCAGTTTGACGGTTTCCGGGGGTTCGGAATTGTCCGGATCGGGGAAACCCGCGAGGACCCCGAAGCGCTGGGCCTGGCCCTGGTCCCGGGTGCGCGATCACGCCCGGCGGAACAAACGCCACCGGATGAAGATCCTGTCGCAGACGAAACCGACGAGACAGCACAGACGGTTACCCCGGATCAGCTGAACGAGATTGTCCAGGACGCCGAGGATATAGCCGACCTCGAACTGCGCAGCCTTGAACGCGACATCGAAGATCTCGCCCGCATGGACGGTGCCGATGGCGAGGCCACCGATGAAACCGGCGAAATTGGCGACAACATCGCTGACACTCCGGCTGAGGCCGGCTCAGGCCCGCAGGATCCGTTCCGGGGCGAACGCCCGGCAATCCGCCTCGTCGAAACCCCGGGGCGGCGCGACAGTGACAAGGTCATCGATCTCGAAGCCCGCAGAACGCGGCCGCGTGACAGCCTGTCACCCGGCGAGCAGGCGGCTTTCAGGGAAATCGGCGTCCGGCTGAACGAAACATCTGCAGCCACGACAGGGACGCCAGATACCGGCGCGGAGTCCGCCAGCCCCGAACAACAGCTTGACCGGCCGGCCTTTGGAAAACGTCAAACCCAGGCCAATGACGATCAGCCCGACCCCGGTGATATCGAGATCAATTTTGATGGCAACCAGGCAGGCGACACCACAGGTGACAGCGCGGGCGATCCCGATAACGACACTGTAGCAGCCAGCGCCGCCGACGAAACCGTTGATGATGCGCCGTCGCAACCGGAGGAATTGCCGGAGCAACTGGCAGAGCCCGCATCGCAAGATTTCGAACCGATCGAAACACCGGCGCTGCCATTGCCTTCGGCCTTTGCGCTGCCAGCCCGGCAGGTGATGCCGGCCGGCATCGATGCCGGGCTGGTTGACGCCATCCCAGCAGCGCTTCTGGTGCATTGCGGCGATGAGCTGATACATGCCAATGCCGAATTCCTCGATTTGACGGGATACGGCTCGCTCAGCGAGCTTGCCGCGCGTGGCGGGCTCGATCATCTGCTCGACCAGTCTGACGAGGATGACGAGGATGCCGACGGCGCGATGATCGTGCGGCGCGCCGACGGCACCGCCTGCAAGGTCACCGCCCGGCTGCGGTCGGTCAATTGGGCGGATGGCCAGGCGCTGCTTCTTGCACTGTCGCCGGTGCAACCCGCGTCGGCCGGGGTTACAGCCACACTGGTCACGGCTGTGGAACCACCAGCCGGTTCTGAGAGCGGGACTGCGCAAGCCGAGGAGCCTGAAGACGCGGGCGAGCCGGATGCCGGCGTGTCTGACGAGGTGGCTGCCCTCAAAATCGAGGCGCAGGAGCTCCGCTCCATCCTCGAGACCGCCACCGACGGTGTTGTCATCCTCGACGATGACGGCACAATCCGCTCGATGAACGGATCTGCCTGTGCGCTGTTCAATTATGATGAGAACGAAACCCGGGGCCAACCCTTCGCGATGCTGTTTGCCCATGAAAGCCAGCGCGCGGTAATGGACTATGTCAGCGGCCTGGCCGAGCACGGAGTTTCCAGCGTCCTCAATGACGGGCGTGAAGTGATTGGCCGCGAGGCCGCCGGCGGCTTTCTGCCGCTGTTCATGACCATCGGGCGACTGTCGGGCTCGAACGGCTATTGCGCCGTGCTGCGCGATATCACCCAGTGGAAGCGGACTGAAGACGAGCTGCGCAACGCCAAGCGCGCGGCGGAGACGGCGAATTCACACAAATCCGACTTCCTGGCCCGGGTCAGCCACGAGATCCGCACGCCGCTCAATGCCATCATAGGATTTTCCGAAATGATGGTAGAGGAGCGGTTCGGACCGATCGGCAGTCCGCGCTATCTCGAATACGCCCACGACATCGGCAATTCCGGCAAGCATGTGCTCGATATCGTCAATGATCTGCTCGACATTTCCAAGATCGAAGCAGGCCAGGAGCAGATGGAGTTTGTCGCCGTCTCGCTCAACGAACATCTGGCGGAAAGCGTCTCTCTGTTGCAGCCGATGGCCAACAGCCAGCGTGTGATCATCCGCACCAGCCTGTCGGCCAGCGTGCCAGAAGTTGTCGCCGACCGACGCTCGATCAAGCAGATCGCGCTCAACCTGCTGTCCAACGCCATCCGCTTCACCCCCTCTGGCGGGCAAATTGTCGTTTCCACATCTTATGAGCCCTCGGGCAATGTCGTCATTCGCATCCGCGACACCGGCATCGGCATGAACCGCAAGGAACTCGAGCAGGCGATGAAACCGTTTGGCCAGGTCGGCCCCGGGCCGAGGCAACGCGGCGACGGGACCGGGCTGGGCCTGCCGCTGACCAAGGCAATGGTGGAAGCCAACCGGGCCCAGTTCGACATCGTCTCGACGCCGAGCGAAGGAACGCTGGTGTCGATCGCCTTTCCGCCGCAGCGGGTGCTGGCCGACTGAACGGGAGAAGCCGTGACCTTCATCAGCGCCAGAGGCTGACCGTACGGCAAAGAAAACGGAGACCGGCAAGGGTCTCCGTAAAATTGGTATCTGTGCTGATGTACACCATGAAGAGCCAGGCTATCCAAAGGTTGATGCGAGTAGAGCGTCAAATACTTTCGGGATCCTTGCCGGTTTGTCTAGGATTTTACCGAACCGCCTCGCTTTACCTGACGTGGTTAAGTTTGCGGGTAAGATGTGGTTAACCATGAGCTACCCGCGCATCCTTGATCCGAAGGGTTCGAACCGGGTTCATGCCGGCCTGTAAAATTCACGCCATCTCCGTCATGAAGTCCGCCGCACCGAGCCGCAACAGGCATGAAAACAATCCTGCTGCGGACCGGTCTGGCTGATTGACACGGATCACGGACCGTCGGATTCTGGCCCGGCCCGCCGGAGTGACCGGAGGGGCGTCAACAGGGGTGAACGGCATGATAAGGATGATCTCGGTTTATCTGGCTGCAACGCTGAGCCTTGCGGGCCTGGCGCAGGCTCAAGTGTCGACCGGCACCTACACGGTCGAGGGGACGAATTTCGACGGCAGTGCCTATGGCGGCACGGCAACCATTGAGCTCAGCTCGGACACAACCTGCCACATTCACTGGAGCACCGGCACTGAATCCGACGGCATCTGCATGCTCTATGGCAACGCATTTGCCGCAGGCTACGTGTTCAAGACCGGCAGTGTCGGGCTCGTGGTCTATCAGGTCATGGATGACGGTACGCTTGAAGGTGCGTGGACCATCGACGGCCAGTCCGGCTCGGGCACGGAGACGCTGATCCCGCAATGATCAAGCACAGCGCACCGCCCATCAGGCGATGATGCAGGACAGGCAATCCCTGTCTTGCATCAGCTCACCCGACCGATGCGCCGGGGGAGCCGCAACCTTCAAACGGGCGTGGTCAGCAACGCATTCGCCCCGCGGGGTCAGCTCTTGAGCTCTTCGAGATCCGCAAACAACTCCAGCGCTTCGGGGTTGGCCAGCGCCTCCTGGTTCTTCACCGTCCGTCCATGGACAATATCGCGCACGGCAAGTTCGACGATCTTGCCGGACTTGGTGCGGGGGATGTCGGCGACTGCGATGATCCGGGCGGGCACGTGGCGGGGCGAGGCTCCGGTGCGGATGCGGGCGCGGATCCTGGACCGGAGATCGTCATCGAGTGCGACGCCCTCGGCGAGACGGACGAACAGCACGACGCGGACATCGTCGTCCCAGTCCTGACCTATGCAGATGGCTTCCGCCACTTCGTCCATCTGTTCGACCTGATTGTAAATCTCCGCGGTGCCGATGCGCACCCCGCCCGGATTGAGCGTCGCATCCGAGCGGCCATGGATGATGATGCCGTGATGGGGCGTCCATTCGGCGAAATCGCCGTGAGTCCAGACGTTGTCGAAGCGGGCGAAATAGGCGGCCATGTATTTCTGGTCATCGGGATCGTTCCAGAAACCGATCGGCATCGCCGGGAACGGCCTGGTGCAGACCAGTTCGCCTTTTTCGCCGACGATGGAGTTGCCATCCTCGTCCCAGACATCGACGGCCATTCCAAGCCCGGGGCCCTGGATCTCGCCTGAATAGACCGGCAACGCGGGAATGCCCAGAACGAAGCAGGAGACGATGTCGGTGCCGCCGGAGATCGAGGCCAGATGCACATCGGGCTTTATGCCTTCATAGACGAAGGAAAAGCCCTCGGGCGACAAGGGCGAGCCGGTGGAAGTCAGCAGCCTGAGTTGCGACAGATCATGGGACTTGACCGGTTCGAGGCCGGCCTTGCGCACGGCGTCGATGAATTTGGCCGAGGTTCCGAACACCGAAAACCTCTCCTCGGCGGCATAATCAAACAGCACATTGCCGTCGGGATGGAATGGCGAACCGTCATACAGGCACAGCGTCGCCCCCGCAGCCAGACCGGAGGCCAGCCAGTTCCACATCATCCAGCCGCAGGTGGTGAAGTAGAACAGCCGCTCACCGGGCGTGAGCCCGCAATGCAGGCGGTGCTCCTTGAGATGCTGCAGCAACGTGCCGCCGGCCGAATGGACGATGCATTTGGGAATGCCGGTGGTGCCGGATGAAAACAGGATGTAGAGCGGATGCGAAAACGGCAGACGCTCGAACTCGACCTGCCGGACGATGTAATCGGCGATGAAAACCGAAAGCGGCACAGCGCCGGAAACCGCAGCGGCCACGGCGTGAGCGTCGTCGACCAGCGGCACGATCACGGTCGCATTGGGCCGGAGCGAGGTCGCGATTTCGGCGAGTTTGGCGGTCACGTCCTGACGCTTGCCATTGTACCAGTAGCCATCGCAGGAAATAAACAGTTTGGGTTCGATCTGGCCGAACCTGTCGAGCACGCCCTGAACCCCGAAATCAGGGGAGCACGAGGACCAGACCGCCCCGATCGAGGCACAAGCGAGCATGCAGGCGATGGTTTCAGGCATGTTCGGCATCATCGCCGCGATCCGGTCGCCCGGGCCTACGCCATGGGCGCGGAACGCCTGCTGCAGGCGCGAGACCAGGGAATGCAGCTCGAGCCAGCTCATGGCGCGGCGGGCCTTGTCCTCGGCCCTGAACAGGATCGCCGGCTCGGCGCCGGTCCGGGTCAGCAGGTTTTCGGCGAAATTCAATTCCGCATCAGGGAAAAAACGCGCCCCGGGCATGGCGTCACCATTTTCGATGATGCGCTCGCCCTTGTTGCCGCGAACACCGCAAAAATCCCATAGCGCCGACCAGAAGCCCTCGCGATCGGTGATCGACCATTCATGCAACGCAAGCGGATCGGTGAGCGAAAGTCCCGACCTTTCACCGGCGAAACCGGCGAACTTCATCCACGGGCTCTCCTGCAATTGCTGCTTGTCGGGGCACCAAAGCGGTGTATCGGTCATTGTCTGCTCCTGCAAATTCCTTTGATTGGTTTAGTAGCATTGGCAAGATACGATGCAAACAGAACTTGGGGTCGCATCAGGCCATATGACGGTCGCTGACGCTACGCAATTGCTTTCGCCCGCGCCAAGCTTTAACCAGAATGTCGTGACAGCGTATCGGGAGCATGGGGTTTGAATTTCATTATCGCGCAATGGTCTTTGCGACGCGCGGCGATCATCGGCACCCTCGCCGTGCTCGCCCTGGTCCTGATCATTTTCGCGAGCCTGCCGCTGGCCGTTTCGAGCGGTGTGGTGCGCGACCGCCTGGAACGTGACATCGGCGCGTGGGCGGGGCATGCGGTTTCGCTTGGCGATGCCCCCTCGCTCGATTTCTGGCCGACGCCGACCATCAAGCTCGACAATGTGGAAATCAGGCCGTCGACATTCTCCGGCGGCGACCCGATCCTGCGCGCCGACAGCATTGTCGCCAACTTCAACCTGTTCTCGGCGGTGCTGGGCGCACCCAGCTTTTCGCAGTTCAAGCTGATCCGGCCGACCTTCAATGTCGAACTGTACCCGGACTCAACCTCGAACTGGTCCTCCTCGACCGGTCAGCTTGCCAAGGGCATCGCAGCCGCAGTTACCCGCGACCTCGCAATCCAGGCCGGCGACGAAATCCCGGCTTCGGCAACCATACCGGAATCAGCAGCGCTCGGCGCAGTGACGATTGAAGACGGCACCGTCAGATGGATCCGCGATCCCGGCGCGCAAGCCGAAAAGCTTACCGCCATCAACGGCACGCTGGCCTGGACCGCGCCAACGGCGGTGGCCCGAGCCAATCTGGTGGCGATTTTCCGCGGCGAGCAACTGACGCTGAGCGGGTCGACCACGCTGCCGTTGCTTCTGCTTGGCCGGCGCCTGGCGCCGGTCGAGCTCAAGGTATCCTCCTCGCCGCTGAATCTGAATTTCACCGGATCGGCAAGTCTGGGTCCCAACATGTTCGTCTCGGGCGCGCTGGAGCTGAAAAGCCCGTCGGTGCGCCGTGCGCTTGAATGGTCGCGCGCCGACATCAAGCCGGGCGAGGCGCTGGGCGCGCTGGAACTGTCGGCCAAGATCACCGCCGGGCCGACCAAGGCCAAGCTCGATGACCTGATCGTGATGATTGACAAGAACCGCGGCATCGGCGTGCTGGATGTCTCGCTCGACGATGAGGCGCCGCCGCTGGTTGCGGGCACGCTGGCGTTCAACACCCTTGATATCATGTCCTTCCTGCAGGCGTTCACGCCGCTTCCGGTTAACGGCAAGGACATTGCCTCGATCATCGACACGCGCTTCCTGCACGAAATCGGACTCGATTTGCGGCTGTCGGCCCAATCGGCGAGCCTCGGACCGGTGGCGCTTTCCAACCTGGCCGCGGCAGCGCGGGTCGAGCAGGGCCGCGCCAATTTCGATATCGGCGACGCCACCGCCTATGGCGGCAGCCTTCTCGGCCGCATCGCGCTTTCGGAGAAGGGAATCGAGGGCGGGGTGAAGATGCAGATGTCGGCGCGCGAGATGGATATCGGCAGCCTTTTCGATGCGATGGGCCTGACTGGCCCGTTGCCGCGCGGCGTTGGTTCCCTCGATCTTGAAGTGACATCGCCCTACCCGACCTGGGCGACTGCGCTTTCCGATCTGACCGGGAAGCTTGACCTGTCCCTGGGCAAGGGCGTCGTGCCCGGCCTGAATATCCAGAAATTCCGCGAACTGGCCAAAACCGAGCGGTTCTTCGATCTGGATCAGCTGGGTGAGGGTGCCGGTTTCCCGTTCCAGTCCGCGCGCTTCGAAGCGACCATCGCTGCCGGTGAGGCCGACCTGAAAACCGCCGAACTGATCGGCGCCAAACAGATGTTTTCGCTGTCAGGCGTCATTCCCTATTCGCGCTCCAGCCTGGCGATAGCCGGCGTTCTGGGGCCAATACCGGCCATGGAAGCCCCCCCCGTCGCGACCGATGCTGTGCCTGAAACGCTCAAGTTCTTTGTCGGCGGTTCCTGGCCGCAACCAGTGATCTCGCCGGTGACGCCGTGATGCGTGCAACGGCTCATCATGACTTCACCTGAAGGCGACATGCATCATTGCAAGCGACGTTGTACAAACACGTGAGAAAAGACCCTGCTTGCGAATTGGCGCGGATTTGGCGACACTCCGCCAAACCCGGTGCTCCGAACCGGCGGCGGGCCTTGTCGAACCTGGAAGCCAATGAGGGCGCACCATGCTGCGGGTGATTTCAGCACTAGTGAAAATCGGACTGGCCTCGCTGATTACCGGCGCGGTGCTGTCAGCTCTCAACCTGTCGGCCGCCGAACTGCTCGCCGAGATCGGCCTGACGCCGGAGCGGGTGTTTGCGGCCCTGCAGGAGGGCGCTGCCTGGGCGATCCCGAACATCGTGCTGGGCTCGATGGTGATCGTGCCGATCTGGTTTGTCACCTACCTGCTGCGGCCCCCCAGAAACTGACAGGTTTCACGCCGGCATCCTGGCTCAGTGATTGGCGAACGCCGCCTGTTCATCGCGCTGACGCCTGACATCGCGGCTCTTGTTCATGATCGAGGCTATGATGACGCCGATCGAGACAGCGCCGATGAGCAGCGTACACACCGCATTGATTTCCGGTGTCACCCCAAGCCGCACCTGGGAGTAGATCTTCATCGGCAGCGTGGTTGCGCCCGGCCCCGAGGTGAAACTGGCGATCACCAGATCATCGAGCGACAGCGTGAACGCCAGCATCCATCCCGAGATCACCGCCGGCAGGATCACCGGCAGGGTGATCTGCATGAAGGTGGTGACAGGCCCTGCCCCCAGATCCATCGCCGCCTCTTCGAGCGAGCGGTCGAAACTCATCAGACGCGATTGCACCACCACCGCGACAAAGCACATCGAGAAGGTGATGTGGGCCAGCGTCACGGTCCAGAACCCGCGGGGGAAATTTACCGCCACGAACAGCAGCAGCAATGACAGGCCGGTGATCACCTCGGGCATCACCAGCGGCGCGAAGACCATGCCGGAGAACAGGATGCGCCCGTTGAACCGGGTGTAGCGGGTCAGTGTCAGAGCCGCCATCGTGCCGAGCACTGTGGCGATGCTGGCGGAGACCAGTCCGACGCGGACTGTTACCCAGGCCGCATCCATCAGCCCCTGATTGTTGAACAGCTCGACATACCATTTGGTGGAAAAGCCGGTCCAGACCGTCACCAGCCGGGATTCGTTGAACGAGTAGATCACCAGAAGCACGATCGGCAGATAGAGAAAGGCAAAGCCGAAAACCACCGAGGCGATGTTGAAGCGGGACCAGTTTGGGCTCATCGGTTCGACCTCATTGTCCGCTTTCCTGGGATTTGGCCTGCGCCTGCTGGAACAGCATGATGGGCACGACCAGAATCAGCAGCAGCAGCACCGCCACGGCCGAGGACACCGGCCAGTCCCGGTTGTTGAAGAACTCGCTCCACAGCGTCTTGCCGATCATCAGCGTACGCGAGCCGCCGAGCAGATCGGGGATGACGAACTCGCCGACCGCCGGGATGAACACCAGCAGGCAGCCGGCAGCGATGCCGGGGATGGCAAGCGGAAAGGTGATCTTCCAGAACGCCGTGATCGGCGGGCAGCCGAGATCCTGCGCCGCCTCGATCAGCGTGTAGTCCATCTTCTCGAGCGCCGAGTAGATCGGCAGCACCATGAACGGCAGGTAGGAATAGACGATGCCGATATAGACCGCGATGTTGGTGTTGAGAATGATCAGCGGCTCGTCGATCACCCCGATCAGCAGCAGGAACTGATTGAGCAGGCCTTCGGGTTTCAGAATGCCTATCCAGGCATAGACCCGGATCAGGAAGCTGGTCCAGAACGGCAGGATGACCAGCATCAGCAGCGTCGGGCGCAGTGAGGCCGGTGCGCGCGCCATGCCGTAGGCCAGCGGAAAGCCGATCAGCAGGGTCAGCACCGTCGAGACGAAGGCGATGATGATCGAGGAGATATAGGCGTTGATGTAGAGCGAATCCTGCGTCAGCCAGAGATAGTTGGAAAAACTGAACTGCCTGAAGGCATCGACGAGGCCGGAAAATCCGTCAGCCAGATCGAGTGTCGGCGCATAGGGCGGCATCGACATCACCGGTTCGGAAAACGAGATTTTCAGAACGATGAGGAACGGCACCAGGAAAAAAATCAGCAGCCAGGCATAAGGAACGATGATGACAAGGCGGCGGGTGATGGCGGAAATGAGCTTCATCGCAGTCCCCTCAATTGCTCAGCACAATGCCGCTGTCCGCATCGAAGCAAATCCAGATCTCTTCGTCATAGCCGACCGGGTCTTCAACGGTGCGCACGGCGTTGAGCAGCGAGGCCTTGACCACTTCTCCGCTCTTGAGCTTGACGTGAAACACGGTCATGTCGCCGAGATATCCGATATCCCAGATTTCGCCGGAGACGGCATTGATCCCGCCCTCGGGCCTGGTGCGGGAAACGCGCAGCTTTTCCGGCCTGATGGCGAAACTGGCTTTCTCGCCCGGTTTCACCGCCACCGGCGACGTGGCACGGATGACCATGCCGTCGGGTGTTTCGATGTCGACCACGCCGCCATTGGCGCCGGTCACTTCGCCGCGAAAGATGTTGATGTCGCCGATGAAGCGGGCGACGAATTCCGAATTCGGCGCTTCATAGGTTTCCACCGGCGTGCCGATCTGCACAATGCGGCCGAGATCCATCACCGCGATCCGGTCGGCCATGGTCATCGCCTCTTCCTGGTCGTGGGTGACGACGACGAAGGTCAGGCCCAGTTCCTGTTGCAGATCCATCAGTTCAAACTGGGTTTCCTCGCGCAGCTTCTTGTCGAGCGCGCCGAGCGGCTCGTCAAGCAACAGCACCTTGGGACGCTTGGCAATCGAGCGGGCAAGCGCCACGCGCTGGCGCTGTCCGCCGGAAAGCTGGTGCGGCTTGCGCTTGCCGAACTGGTCGAGCTTGACCAGCTTGAGCATGTTGTTGACGCGGTCGTCGATTTCGGATTTGGCCATGCCGTCCTGCTTGAGGCCGAAGGCGATGTTTTTTTCCACGCTCATATGCGGAAACAGCGCATAGGACTGGAACATCATGTTGACCGGGCGGCTGTAGGGCGGAACGCCGGAGAGGTTCTCGCCATCGAGCAGGATCTGGCCGCTGGTTGGATTTTCGAATCCGGCCAGCATGCGCAGCAAGGTCGACTTGCCACAACCCGAGCCGCCGAGAAGGGCAAAAAATTCGCGTTGAAAGATATGCAGTGTCAGGTCTTTGACGGCGGTGAAATCGCCAAATTTCTTGGTTATGTTTTCAAAAGCGATATAGGGGCGCTGGTTCGGATCATTCCATGGTTCAAAACTGCGCCGGATGCTTCCCAGAGATTTCATGACCAACTGCCCCCTTGATCAAGACCAATGAAAACCCCCGGCCCGTTGCCGGGTCGGGGGTGAAGGTTTTGGGTTACTGCCCCGTGACAACCTTGGTCCAGGTCCGGGTCATGACGCGCTGTGTGCGCTGATCCTTGGGTGAAGTGGAGTAGAGCCGCCCGATGGTTTCCTCATCAGGATAGATGGCGGTGTCGCCGATCACGTCCTCGTTGAGGAACTCCTTGGAAGCCACATTGCCATTGGCGTAGTAGACATAGTTGGACGCCTTTGCGGCAACTTCCGGCTTCATGATGTAGTTGAGGAATTCATGGGCTTCTTCAACGTGAGTGGCATCGCCGGGGATCGCCATGTTGTCGAACCACATCAAGGCGCCTTCCTTGGGAATGATATACTCGATGGTCACGCCCTGATCGGCCTCCGCGGCACGGTCGCGCGCCTGCAGCACATCACCGGACCAGCCGACAGCCAGGCAGATGTCGCCATTGGCCAGCGCGTTGATGTATTCGGATGAATGGAACTTCTTCACGCTCGGGCGCACCGAGAGCAGCAGTTCCTCGGCCTTGGCCAGATCGTCGGGCGCATTGGAATCCGGGTCCAGTCCAAGATAGTTCAAGGCTGCGGGCAGCAGTTCATCGGCGGTATCAAGCATGTAGACACCGCAGTCGGCCAGTTTGCCGACGGTCTCCGGATCAAACACCAGGCTCCAGGAATTGAGCGGCATATCGCCCAGCCGTTCCTTGACCTTGTCGACATTGATGCCAAGCCCGGTGGTGCCCCACATGTAGTTGATGGCGTACTCGTTGCCGGGATCGTATTTTTCCAGCCGCGACATGATGGCCGGATCCATGTTCTCCAGATTGGGGAGCTTGGACTTGTCCAGCTTCTGGAACACGCCGGCGGTGATCTGCCGGGCAAGGAAGGTGCCGGTCGGTACGACGATATCGTAACCGGTGGAACCGGCGAGCAATTTGGTTTCCAGCACTTCGTTGGAATCGAAAACGTCGTAAACGACCTTGATGCCGGTTTCCTTGGTGAAATCCTCGAGAATGGATTCATCAATGTAATCGGACCAATTGTAGATGTTGACGACGCGTTCCTGTGCGGTTGCGAGCACTGTCGATGCGGCAAGCATGACGGCCGCAGAAAATAGGCGGGTCTTCAGAGACATACGTGTTCCTCTCGTTTTCTGATCTGGACACCGGCAAGGCTGCAGAGCCGCTGCGGTGGACGACCGCGCCCCCGCCTTTTGGCGGCAGGGTCCGGCGGATATCGTAACTTTAGGAGGAATCTCATCTTGCACAAGAGGCCCACAAGTCATTTCCTGAATATGCTACGGGCAAAATGTTGCGACCCACTGAGGCAGTTCCGTCACCCGGCTATTCTCGCTTTCACCCATGCCCCTCAATCACCGCCCTGTTCACTGGAAATCAAAGGCGGAAAGACCGGTTACCATCTCGTCGAGCCCCAGCGGCCGGGTAATCGGCGGTTCGGCGCGGGCCAGGCAGCCGGAGCGTTCGCACAGGCGGCAGGCCGGCCCGACGGCAATGGTGACGGGATGTGGCATTTTGCCGCCAGCCATCGGCAAGGCGCCGCCATAGACGAGTTCGTCGCGGAACCCGATGTCGCAGCCCAGCAGAATGGCGGTGCGGCGCGGCCGTTCGGAGAACGCGCCCTGCGGCCCTTCCAGAGTGCGCGAGATGGTGAGGAATTCGGCGCCGCCGGGCAGCTCCACCGCTTCGACCAGAATCTGTGAGGGCTGCGAAAACGCCGCATGGATCGACAGTTTCGGGCAATTGCCGCCAAATCGCTGCTGCGGAAAGCCCTGAGCTCCGGCGCGGCGGAAACGGTGACCGGCAACATCGACCTCCAGCATGAAGAACGGTACGCCCTCAAGGCTGGGCCGGCACAGCGATGTGACCCGGTTGGCGGCCTGTTCGAACGACACGCCGAAGCGGGACTTGAGCACGTCGATGTCATAGCGCGCCCGCTGGGCTGCGGCGTGGAACGGCTGATAGGGCATCATCAGCGCGTGGGCGGCATAGCGGGCCAGTTCGAACCGGGCAATGCGGCGCGCCTCGTCGCTCGACAGCTTGAGCGCGTTGATGCCGGCGGCAATGGCGACATTCATGCGGATCAGCGAAGCTTCCATGGCGACCTCGCGCAACTGATCGAACGGCGACAGCCGCTCGGACAGGAACAGGCGCTGCGAATGGCGGTCATAGCGGCGGCGCCAGTTGGGCATGGTGGCAACAGGAAGCGAGCGGACCACAACGCCATGCTCGGACCGGAGCCAGGCCTTGAGCGCACCCATCAGGTCGTCGCCCGGCTTGAGCAGATGATGGAAGGCTTCGGCTTCCTCTTCCAGCGCCGGATGGTGATTGGGACGGGACTCGAGAACTTCGCGGACCTCGTCCATCGGCAGCCGCGCGCCTGACAGCGCCGGGCTGTGGCCATCACGGGCAAGCATGGCCGACAGATCCGACAGGCGCTCGGCCTGCTCGCGGTAAGCGCGATGCAGCTTCAGTATCGCGGCGCCGGCATTGGGCGCGGCCTCGGCGATCTCGATCACTTCCTGATCGCCGGGCAATTCGCCGACGAGCAGCGGGTCGGCGAACACCTCCTTGAGGCTGGCGAGCGTGGTGCCGCCGCCTTCGCCCTGCAACTCCTCGGCATCGACCTTGTAGACCGAGGAAAGCTTGAGGATCAGTTGCACCGTCAGCGGCCGCTGGTTGCGCTCGATCAGATTGAGATAGGACGGTGAAATGCCGAGCGCCTCGGCCATCGCCGTCTGGGTCAGGCCCTTGGCATTGCGGATGCGGCGGATGCGGGGTCCGGCAAAAATTTTCTGATCAGCCATGGCACCATCTTTACAAAACTTGACAGGAGTTGACCACAATCCGGCACATTGTCGTTTTTACAATTTTGACAAATTTACAACTCAGTTTTGTCAAAGGCAAGACAGCTTTACCTGATTTTCAGACCTGAAAAGCCGATTATTCTCGGCTTTATGTGCACCGCAATGTAAATCCAGTGACATCAAAGGCGGACAGAACGCTCCCAAGCCGGTTCGCTCAAAGCCAACATACCTTGACCGGAGAGAAGTCATGACTGATTTTTACAACCTCGTTCCGACCGCACCTGAAGGCCGCTATGACGGCGTTGAACGGCCCTACAGCCCGGAAGACGTGCAGAAGCTGCGCGGCTCGGTCAACATCAAGTACAGCCTCGCTGAAATGGGCGCCAACCGGTTGTGGAAGCTGATCCACGAGGAAGACTTCGTCAATTCACTGGGCGCGATGACCGGCAACCAGGCGATGCAGCAGGTTCGCGCGGGCCTCAAGGCGATCTATCTCTCGGGCTGGCAGGTTGCCGCTGATTCCAACACCGCCTCGTCGATGTATCCCGACCAGTCGCTGTATCCTGCCAACGCGGCGCCCGAACTGGCCAAGCGGATCAACCGCACCCTGCAGCGCGCCGACCAGATCGAAACCGCGGAAGGCAACGGGCTTTCGGTCGACACCTGGTTCGCCCCGATCGTGGCCGACGCCGAAGCCGGTTTCGGCGGACCGCTGAACGCATTCGAAATCATGAAGGCCTTCATTGAAGCCGGTGTTGCCGGTGTCCATTATGAAGACCAGCTGGCGTCTGAAAAGAAATGCGGCCATCTCGGCGGCAAGGTCCTGATCCCGACGGCAGCACATATCCGCAACCTCAATGCTGCGCGGCTTGCCGCCGACGTGATGGGTACGCCGACGCTGGTCATCGCCCGCACCGATGCTGAAGCTGCCAAGCTGCTGACTTCGGACATTGACGAGCGCGATCGCGAATTCGTCGACTACGATGCCGGCCGCACCATTGAGGGTTTTTACAACATCAAGAACGGCCTCGACTCCTGCATTGCCCGCGCCGTGTCCTATGCACCGCATTGCGACCTGATCTGGTGCGAGACATCCAAGCCTGATCTGGAGCAGGCCCGCAAGTTCGCCGAGGGTGTGCACAAGCACCATCCGGGCAAGCTGCTCGCCTACAACTGCTCGCCGTCGTTCAACTGGAAGAAGCATCTCGACGATGCGACCATCGCCAAGTTCCAGCGCGAACTCGGCGCCATGGGCTACAAGTTCCAGTTCATCACGCTGGCCGGTTTCCACCAGCTCAACCACGGCATGTTCGAACTGGCCCGCGGCTACAAGGACCGGCAGATGTCGGCCTATTCCGAGCTGCAGGAAGCGGAATTCGCGTCCGAGGCAGACGGCTACACCGCCACCAAGCACCAGCGCGAAGTCGGCACCGGCTATTTCGACGCCGTGTCGATGGCCATCACCGGCGGCAAGTCGTCGACCACCGCGATGGGCGAATCCACAGAATCAGCCCAGTTCCGCCCGGCTGCTGAATAACCACAACTTTTCCCCACCCGTTCCGGCGGGTTGGGGCTCCGGACGACCCTTCACAAACCCCGATAGAGGAGAAATGCAATGACAGCCCAGACCCGAGTCAAGGAACGCGCGGAAGAGCAGTCTTCCGCAATGGATGCCGACCAGCAGGCCGCAATACGCAGCCTCGCCAACGACCTGCACCGTCTCAACCATTCGGTCATGAAGGCCGTGGATGCCGGTGTCTCGGTGGAGCTGGTCCGCTCCGCCCGCCACCATGGCGGCAACGGCAATTGGGGCGATTTGCTGATCCCGGTGATCGTGACGCAAAGCCGATAGTTCGGGCCGGTAGTTCGGGCCGCCAATTGCGGTCCAGCGGTTCCGGGAAGCCCTGTTGCCGGAAATTGCCGACAGGCAAACAGGCCCCGTCGCGGTTGAGACCGCGGCGGGGCTTTTTGATGGCCCGCGCTCAGGCAGCGGCGAGCAGACGCCGGCCGCGGGCGGCGTCGGTGAGCCGCATTGCGCTAAAGGCCAGCACTGCGGCCAGTGCGATGGCCGCGACCATCGGCAGCGGCGTGCCGTCGAAAAACGGTCCCGCCAGCATGGTCATGACGCCGCCGGCGAGCATCTGCAGCATACCGCCCAACGAGGAGGCGAGACCGGCGATGTCGCCGTGATCGTCGAGCGCCATCACCATGGCGGTGGGGATGACCAGACCGAGGCAGGCATTGGCGCAAATCAGCATGGCCACCAGCAGGATGAAGTGATCAATGCCGAACCAGACCAGCGCCAACAGCGCCAGGGTGACGGCGAGGAAGCCGCTGACCGCCCAGGTGACGACACGCGTGGCGCCGAATTTTTCGCCCAGCGTGGCCGCCAGTTGCGAGGCCGAGAAGAAGCCCGCGGCATTGGCGGCGAAAGCCAGGCTGAAGCCGGTCGGCGTCAGGCCGTAATGGCCGGTGTAGACGAAGGAGGCGCTGGCCAGAAACACGAAGAAACTGGCCATGCCGAAGCCGCCGACAAAGGTCAGCCCCATGAACACCGGATCGCGCAGCAGCGTGCCGACGCCGCTGAGCAGGGCCGCCAGCCGCACCGGAACGCGGTATTCGGGATGCAGCGTTTCGGGCTGCAGGAGAACGGTGATCGCGATGCTGAAGCCCGCGGCAACAGCCAGCACGGCGAAGATGGCGCGCCAGCCGGAGACGGCGATGATGCCCGAGCCGGCCAAGGGCGCCAGCATCGGCGAGACCGAGATGATCAGCATCACCAGCGCCATCAGCCGCGTGGCCTGGGCGCCGGTGTGCAGATCGCGGATGATGGCGCGCGGGATCACCATGGCCGCGGCACCGCCGAGCGCCTGGACCACGCGGGCAGCGATCAGCCAGTTCATGTCGGGCGCCAGCGCACAGCCGATGGAGCCGGCGAGAAACAGCGTCAGGCCGGCGATCAGCGGCGGCTTGCGGCCCACCATGTCGGCAACCGGGCCATAGACCATCTGCGCCAGCCCGAAGGCGATGAAATAGGCGGTGATGGTGAGTTGCGCGCCGGCCATGGTGCCGCCGAGGCTGTCGGCGATTTGCGGCAGCGACGGCAGGAACATGTCGATGGCGAGCGGACCGGTGGCGCTGACCAGGCCTAGCACCACGGCGGAACGGAGGAAGGGCGACATTGGTGATACCTCATGAAATACGAACACCGGCATCGGTGCGGCGCGACCGGATGCGTCGTCATCGTGCTATCTGAACTGGCTGACAGAAAGTGACAGCATGCGCAATACCATACGGCCTGGCGCACCTTGCCGGCATGGCCGTATCATTTGTTTGACAGCGCTGTAGGCCGGTTTTGCCGCTCCGCCCAGACAAACCTGCATGAGGAATGCACGTTTGGGCCGCAGCTGTTGCGCGCGGGTAACTGTTGCGGCGCTGCGGCAAGGGGGAAGCGTGAATGCTACGCCTCGGAACGTCCGCCGGAGGTCCGGTTGCGGTCGTAGCGCCGCATGCCGGCAAACGGCGGCAGCCAGGCTTCGCGGCGCACGGTCCAGAGCTCATAGGTTGGCGTGAAGCGGTCGGGCTCATCAAGCGCGCCGAGATTGACCTCGACCTCGTCGCCCGAGCGGCCGAACACGGGCGAGCCGCAATCCGGGCAGAAAAACCGCCCGGCATGGCTGCGCGCCTCGCCCTCGACGCTGACCGAGGCTTGCGGGAAAACCGCCGAGGCGTGAAACAGCGCGCCATGATGCTTGCGACACTCGAGACAGTGGCACAGGCCGACGCGCCAGGGCGCGCCGGTTGCGGTGATGCGGAGCTTGCCGCACACGCAGCCGCCGGTGACTTTTTGCATGGGTCCGTCTCCTTCGCTCTCGACCGGAGCGTTTTTTACACCCGATGGCGCGGGCGGTGCAATTGCCTGGTCATTTTTGTTTTCGTAAGTATACACTTACGATAAGGCAACAGATTGCATTGCCGCGCGGAAAAACCGCCGGGGTGTGACAGGATGCAAGGTCCGGAGGGCCGCGCGCAGGCTGCACCTCTGAAATTTTTGTAGTTTGGGTGGCGCATTCCGCGCGCGGGCCCGAACTTCG